>Ga0078972_1003324_pt1 | contig 48627 bp, 48 predicted proteins | sample YelNatPaOPGAMG01_FD_67568 | JGI IMG/M metagenome (GOLD analysis project Ga0078972, IMG submission 67568) | Hot spring thermophilic microbial communities from Obsidian Pool, Yellowstone National Park, USA - OP-RAMG-01 (SPADES assembly) (version 2) | ecosystem: Environmental > Aquatic > Thermal... | reverse complement strand
TACGACTCGGCGGGAGGAACGACCACGTTTTCGACCCTGAAGGTACGACTCACGCCGCAACGACGGCCTTGTCGACGCTCCTCCCGCCCCCACATCACCCGTTGTTCAGAGCGCTCCTAGGCCGCAGCGGTATCGCCGAACTGATCGAACGCAACTGCGCCCAAGCCCGACGCATGGCCGAGCGGTTGACGGCCATTCCCGGCGCCACGATCCTCAACGAGGTCGTTCTCAACCAAGTGCTGGTGCGTCTTCCGGGCGGAGATGACGCCAACGGGGCCGCGCTGGCCGCCATCCAGCGCGACGGAACCTGCTGGCTGGGCGGCATGACCTGGCAGGGCCAATGCGTACTGCGGGTACCGATCGTGAACTGGGCGACAACCGACAACGATATTGATCGCTCCGCAGACGCCATCGTCCGTGTAGCACAAACTAGTTCGTCACAAGCGACGCGCTGAGTTGCAAATTCGTTGCCGCAGCGTTCGGAATGACACGTGAAGCCACGATGGTTCGTCGGAGGCATGCCAGAGCAGTGCGCGCAGCGACGGACTCGAACCTCAGGCCGCAGTCGACGACATTGAACTGTTCCCGCTGGTAGCGCTGTATTCGAATCTTATCTGGAGGAGAGGGAACCGCGCACTTGAGCAAGTCTGCACGCCATGTGCAGGGACCGATCGAGGACGCCGCCAACTACGAACTATGGACAGGCGGCAGAGGATTCCTCTAGAATAATTTTCTGATGGCGCAAATTGCTCCACCGAGCACTGACCGGAGACGGGAGATCCTCGACGCGGCCCTCGCCTGCTTCGTCGAGAAGGGCCTGGTGGCCACCACCATTGAGGAGATCCGTCAAGCGGCGGGAGCAAGCATCGGAAGCCTCTATCACCACTTCGAGTCGAAAGACGACCTCGCCGCGGCCCTGTATGTCGAGGGCCTTCGCGACTACCAACAGGGGGCCGTGGCGGAGCTGCGTGCCCACCCCGGAGCAGAAGACGGAGTCAAAGCGGCCGTCGTTCATCACTTGCGCTGGGTCATGTGCCACCACGATCTCGCGTGCTTCATCTTCTCGATGGGTAGGCTGCATTCGCCAGACCCCCGCGCAAACGAACTGCATGAACTGAACCGGGCGTTTTTCGGTGAATACCGGCGCTGGCTTTCCCGCCACATCCGATCGGGTGAGATCAGGAGGGTTCCGCCCGATCTTTACTACGCGCTGTGGATCGGTCCTGCCCATGAGCTTGCACGGCATCTTCTTTCCGGCCGCGTAAAGACCCCGTGGCAACAAGCTGCCAACCTCCTCGCAGAAGCCGCCTGGACGGCCCTTCGCGGCGAGGGCCACCCGTGAGCGGTTCGGTAACTGATGCCTCGTATGACCGCATTGGTCTGGGTTACGCGCGTTTTCGCAAACCCGACCCTCGAATAGCGGCCAGGGTCATGTCTACTCTCGGCGATGCTCGGACCGTGGTGAACGTCGGCGCCGGTACCGGTTCCTATGAGCCCACTGATCGCATCGTGCTCGCTGTGGAGCCCTCAGAGGAGATGGCCAAGCAACGGCCCCCAGATGCAGCGCCTTGCATCAGGGCAGCCGCTGAACACCTACCGCTTTTCGACCAGAGCTTCGACGCCGCCATGGGCATCCTGACGATTCACCACTGGTCGGATCCCGTCAGAGGACTTCGCGAACTTGTCCGCGTCGCTCGCCGAGTCGTCCTCTTTGCCTACGAGCCGGCTATCCACAGCACGTTTTGGCTCTGGCAGGAGTACTTCCCAGCCGCCGCTAGCACCTCGGCCGCCTCTGAATTGCCGATCGCGCAGGTGGCAGAGGTCATTGGCGCCGATCGAGTCGAGACCGTTCTCGTGCCCCACGATTGCTCGGACGGCTTCGGACCGGCCTATTGGCGTCGACCAGCCGCCTATCTTGACTCCGACGTGCGCCGTTGCATCTCGGGTCTAGCACGGCTTCCCGCGAAGGACCTTGAACCTGGACTCGAGCGCCTACGCCAGGATCTCGACACCGGTGCTTGGCAGACCCGTCACCGAGATCTGCTTAATTTCGACGCGATCGACGCCGGCCTTCGCCTCATCGTGCGGAAGAGCCCGTGACCGAGATCATCGACGCGTGGATGCAGCATCCTTCTGCAGCGTTGATGAACCATCCAATGTTCGAGTCGTTGCGGTCGTGGTCGCATGCCTCGCTCCGCGAGGAGGCGCTTCCCCTCGAGTGGACCATCGCAGCGATGGACGAGGCCGGCGTCGCCGTGGGGCTGCTGTGTGCGTGGTGGGGGCCATCGGGTCCGCTCATCTCCAACGCCGACGTGGCACGCGCCGTCGAAAGATATCCCGACCGCTTCGTGGGGGTCGCCTCGGCCGATCTGTTCCAGCCGATGCGTGCCGTGCGCGAACTGCGCCGCTGTGTCCGAGACTTCGGCTTCAAAGCCCTGCGCAGCGTTCCCTGGCTGTGGGACCTGCCGCCCGACGACCGCCACTACTACCCGCTGTACGCCGAATGCGTCGAACTCGGTATCCCGTTCTGTACCCAAGTGGGCCATACAGGACCGCTGCGGCACTCCGAGCCGGGAAGACCGATCCCCTACCTCGACAACGTGGCACTCGACTTTCCCGAACTAGTCATCGTCGGCGGCCACATCGGATACCCCTGGACCAGCGAGATGATCGCGCTTGCCACCAAGTATCCCAACGTCTACATCGACACCTCCGCCTACAAGGTCACCCGCTACCCACCTGAGCTGGTCGCCTATCTCCGCGGGAATGGGAAGCATAAGGTCCTGTTTGGATCCAATCATCCAGCCTGGCCGGCCCTTCAGTGCCTGGACGGCCTAGATCAGCTTGAGCTTGATGACACAACGAACACGTTGTTCCTCAAGGACAATGCAGCGCGCGTGTTCGGCCTGGACAGAAGTCAGGTGACGTGATCGCCGCGACTGACTTGTCCCATGAGGCAGCGTCCCACTTTTCAGCGGGCGAGACGACAGCTACCAATGCTCGGCCCGGATTGCACCAAGTTAATCAGCTGCGCGAATCAATTCGACTAGCACGTCGAGGGCGGCGGCGAGGTGCTCGCGGTCGCAGCCGGTGTAGCCGAGCGCGATGCCGTGCCAGCTCGGCCGCCCGGCGTGATCGCGGGCCAGCCCGGCTAGCCGTAGGTTGTGCCGGCACGCCTGGGTGATCACCCGCCGCTCCTGGGCGGCCGAGGGCAGCGGCAGCACCACATGCGCGCCGGCGTCGTCGCCGAGCGTCGCAATCCCGGCCGCCCGCAAAGTGTTGACCACCAGGTCGCGGCGCGCGGACAGCTCGCGGCGCACCTTGCTCAGGTGCCGACCGAGGTCGCCGTGTCTGGCCAGCTCCACCAGGACCCGCTGGCCGGCCGGTGAGGGCGAGGTGCCCCGCTCCCGGTGCGCTAGGACCGCGGAGGCCACCGGCGGCGGTGCGACCATCCACCCGGCGCCCAAGGTGGCGGTGAAGGTTTTGCTGGTGGTACCCAGGTGCACCACCACGTCGGGGGCCAGCGCGGCCAAAAGCGGCAGCGGCGCCACGTCGTAGCGCAGTTCACCGTCGTAGTCGTCCTCGATCAGAAAGAAGCCATCGGCCCGCGCGCGCCGCACCAGATCGATCCGCCTGGCCGCGGCCATCCGACCGCCCAGTGGGTATTGGTGTGCCGGCGTGCAGTACACCGCGCGCACCCCGGCCGGGATACGGTGCACCAGCAGCCCTTCGGCGTCGACCGGCGCTGGCAATACCCGCAGCCCGGCCGCACGTAGCACCTGCACCGCCCGCTGATAGCCGGGTTCCTCGACCGCGACCGCATCCCCGGGGCGCAGCACAGCGACGGCGAGCTCGGACACGGCCGCAGTGGTGCCCGCAGTAGCGAGCACGGTGTCCTCACCGGAGCGGCCATCGGCGCCGACGGTCAGGCCGCGGTGGCGGAGCAGGTGCTCGGCGACCACCTCGCGGTACTCGGCGATGCCGGCCGGCGCGGGGCGGGGCAGCGGCGGGGCGTCGGCGGCCGCGCGCCAGGCCCGCCGCCACGCCGCCCGGTCGATGCCGGCGATCCAGCTCGCTCCCGGCGCCAGATCCACCGGCTCAGGGCGGGCGGATCGCTCGGGCAGGTCCCGTTGTGCGCCGCCGGTTCGCCCACCGGGCGGGGTGGTTGTCACGTAGGTGCCCGAGCCATGCTTGCCGGCGATCCAGCCCTCGGCGTGTAGCTGTTCGTAGGCGGCGGCGGTCACCGTGCGGCTCACCGATAGCCACCGCGCCAGCATCCTGGTCGACGGCAAGCGGTCGTGCGCGCGCAGCCGTCCCTCGGTGGCCGCCCGGCGCAGGATATCAGCCAGCTGCACGGCCAGCGGCACTGCCGACTCGCGGTCGATCACGATCGGCACCGCCGTCGTCGGCTCGCTCATCACCCCACTTCCAAAAGTGGCATTGTTGAATTCTAGGTGATTGGCACTTTTGTAGTGCCACCGTTGGGCGTCAAGCTGGTCGCATGGCTGACATCGCACTGTCCCCGACAGCGCGCAGCACCATCCGGCGCAGGAAGGAGCGGGCGGTCATCGACCGCGCCGTGCTCTACCGGATACTTGACGCTGGGTTGGTCTGTCATCTGGGCGTGATCGTTGACGGCGCACCGCTGGTGCTGCCGACCGGATATGGCCGCGACGAGCACACGTTATATTTGCACGGATCGACTGGGGCGGTGAGCCTGGGCAACGCCGATGGCGCCGATGTGTGCGTCGTGGTCACCTTATTGGATGGGATGGTTTATGCGCGTTCGGTATTCCATCATTCCTTCAACTACCGCTCGGCGGTGGTGCATGGCATCGCCCGCACGCTGGCCGATGCGGAGAAGATGCACGGTCTGCGGGTAATCACCGAACACCTCGCGCCCGGCTCCTGGGGACATGCGCGGATGCCGAACCCTAAGGAGTTGGCCATGACCGCAGTGCTCGCGCTGGATCTGACCGAGGCGTCGGTGAAGGTGCGCGCCGGCGGCCCGGAAGACGAGGACGACGACGCACAGGTGAACGCCGCGTGGGCCGGGGTGCTGCCGATCGAAACTCGCTGGGGGACAGTCATCCCAGACGCAGAGCGCCCGCCGGCGATACCGCCGCCCAGCCATGTGAAGCGGCGTGCAGGCGCAACACTGTACGCGTGGGAATAGTCGCCATGGCATTTGGCGACTACAGTCTGGAGATCTACCTGCAGGGCCTGGCCGGAGTGGTGCCGACGCTGCCGATGGCTTACGCCGGCCTAGAGGCCAAGGCGTCTGCGGCGATGCCGCAGTCGGTCTGGTCGTATTTGGCTGGCGGAGCCGGTGATGAACGCACCCAGCGGGCCAACGTGGCCGCGTTCGACCGGTGGGGGCTGATTCCACGGATGCTCGTCGGAGCCAAAGAACGCGACCTGTCTGTCGACGTGTTCGGGATGAAATTGTTGGCGCCGGTGTTCATGGCGCCGATCGGTGTCATCGGCATCTGCGCCCAGGATGGCCATGGTGACCTGGCCACTGCCCGCGCCGCCGCGGCCACCGGAGTGCCCATGGTGGTGTCGACGTTCACTGCCGATCCGCTGGAGGACGTGGCAGCCGAATTCGGTGATACGCCAGGACTTTTTCAGCTGTACGTGCCCAAAGACCGGGAATTTGCCGCCAGCTTGGTGCAGCGCGCTGAATCGGCCGGATATCAAGCCATCGTGGTCGCCCTGGACCAGCCGGTGACCGGCTGGCGTCCAGGCGACCTGGCGACGGCGCACTCTCCACCGCTGCACGGGTACTGCCTGACCAACTACACCAGTGATCCGGTGTTTCGGGCCGGTCTGGCCCAGCCGCCCGAGGAGAACCCGCAGGCCACCATTCTGCACTGGATGCAAACCTGGAGCAACGCGCTGACTTGGGACGATCTGCCCTGGTTGCGCTCGCTGACCGGCCTACCGCTGATCGTCAAGGGCATCTGTCACCCCGACGATGCGCGGCGCGCCAAAGACGGCGGTGTCGACGGCATCTACTGCTCCAACCACGGTGGCCGCCATGCTAACGGCGGCTTGCCCGCTATCGACTGCCTACCCCGTGTGGTCGACGCCGCCGACGGGCTGCCGGTGCTGTTCGACTCCGGGATTCGCAGCGGCGCCGACATCGTCAAGGCACTGGCGCTGGGCGCGACCGCGGTAGGCATCGGCCGCCCGTACGCCTACGGCCTGGCGCTCCGCGGGGTCGACGGCGTCGTGCACGTGCTGCGATCGCTGCTGGCCGAGACCGACCTGATCATGGCCGTCGACGGCTACCCGTCACTCAAAGACCTCAAGCCCGACGCGTTGCGGCGCGTCGGCTAACCCGAAGTTGTGTGGGCCCACGGTGGTGCTCGCGTTGTCCGCAGTCGCATGGCCTCGCCTGGTGACCCGTGGGCGCCCGCATGGAACACATGAAGGGGAGAATCGTTGAGCACCCGCGAATGCAGCGATGGTTGGCACGCAGTGCTGCGGACCATTCCAGTGGACGAGATTGCATCGGTCAAGCACCTGTGGCTTGAACTGACCGAATATCACTGGGGTTGCGCTCCGGAGGTGTCGGCACTCGCCGATCCGGTGGATGCCGAGACGAGTTGGGCAAGGCGCCGGGCGCAGTACGAGGGTTGGTCTTCCGAATCGGGTTGGCTGCTGCTAGGGGCCACGGTGGACGGTCAGCTGGTCGCTTATGCCGCAGCTCGGATCGTTGCTGCCGCGAGTTCACGGAGTTTTGGGAGTACGCTCGGCAAGCTCGAGACTCTGGTGGTGCGCAGCACCCACCGCGGCCGGGGGATCGGCATGTTGCTCTCCGAGCACGTGGAACGTCATTGGCGCACTTTCGATGTCAGCCACGGCACGGTATCGATCATTGCGAGAAACTCGGGGGCGCAGCGCTTCTACGAACGGTTCGATGCCGTTGAATACATGCGGACGTTCTATTTCCCGGTATAGGAAAGTGTGCGGTCGGGGAGCTTGGGGCCCCCGCTATGTGTGCCGTTCCGGGCGGCTGCTCGGACGCTCGAGGTAGGTGCGGGGCGGTGCGGTGAACCCGAACTTTCGGTACAGGCCGTGAGCATCTTTGGTGTGCAACATCCAGCGAAACCCTCGCCCCGGACCCCGCTCAACCATCGCTTCGACCAGCGCGGCACCGAGCCCGATGCCGCGTGCGGCAGGCCCGACGAACACGTCGGCCAGATAGGCCACCGCTACACCGTCGGACACGGCGCGAGCGAAGCCGACCATCGCACCATCGGTGCATTGATACGCGCCGACTACACGCCAGGCGCCGTCGGTTTGGGCCTGCACATCCGCGGGCTCTCGCCAGCGATCCCAATACGCATCGTCGGTAGCCAAAAGCGAGGCGTGAACCGGTGGTCGCCGTGCTAGCTGCGCACACCACGTTGGTCGGCTGCGCCCCGCTCCCCTTGTCGGCGCTACGCGACGAGCCGTTCATCCTGCTTCCCCGAGTCACGGCGCCGGACTATTACGACGACCTCATCGGCGCATGCCGGCGCCACGGGTTCTCCCCGCGCGTGGCGCACGAATGTTCGGCGATGGAGACAGTTGTTGGTCTTGTCGCGGCCGGACTTGGTGTTTCACTGGTGCCACAGTCGATTTCCCGACTGGATGTAGTCAATGCCGCATACCGCAAGCTCGACGGCGCCCAACCCGCAGCACAGCTCGCGATCGTGACCAAATCGGGCAACGACCGCCCGCTGGTGTCGAACTTCCTTGGTAGCGCCTGGCGCAGCTTGGCCACCGAGGATTAACACCGACCGGCTCCCGCACCCGTCACCGGTTCGCGCTGAACCGTTCCGTGTGGCCATTCAGCGGGGAATCGTCTGGCCGCCGTTGGGCATCCCTTACTGGCTGCCACCGCAGAGAACAACTGGCCACCCATGGGGAGAAGCTGGCGTTGACAAACGGGGCCACGATCGCGGCGTTGCGAACTCACCCAGGGAGAGGCGGCACGCGGCCGATCACCCCCAACCTACCCGACCCTGGTTCAGCGCGAGCCCTGAGGATTCCGACAAGATCCTGAAAACCCAACCCCCGACAAGCGGGTGAGAAAACTCAGGTAATAACGGCTGGTGCGGAGGGGATGCGCAGTGCTCAGTCCGTCAGCTTGACCGACTTACGGTGAGAACGCGCTTCTCGTCGCATGGAACTTGCGTGCTGACGGTCGCTGAGCAGCGCCCGCCGAGTGCGATCGTTGACCTTTACATCAAGCCAGGAGGCACACTCGTGCTCCGCTGCCCGCGGGTCGGCCCCATCATCGACACGATCCGTCACCCACTCCTCGATCAGGTCTGCCTCATCGAACGGGCCGATGGTGCTATCGGAGTAGGTGTGCGTGGGTACCGCGAGTCGGGTGCTGTGGTACACCCACCGTTGCATGAGCAGATTGACGCCTGACTGGCTCAGCACCGCGATCCGCTCGCAGGTCGAAAGTATTGGTGAATCGACGAGTTCGAGACTGATGAAGTCCGCCGAGTGATCCTTACCGTCGATGAGCTTCGGAAGCGGCATCGTGCCGAATGGAGCCTTGGCCCAGTTGGATCGAAGCGAGTCCGGTCTTACCGGAGCGACGAGCAAACGCGGATGGAGGTCAACGCCACGCCGCAGCGCGCATGGGTGCTGGAGAATCATCACCATGTGACTATCGTCAAGTCGGTAAATGTCGCCCGTGAACGTCGGTCTATGTTCTCCCACCTCGTCCAGTCGGGCAAGGTATATCGACTCCGGATCGTCAGGCGTCTCCAACTCCGTCACAGCTACCTCTTGGGTCTTATCGAGATCACGTCGTCCTCGGCGACATAGGACTCGAAGGCGTTGTCTACAAAGGTCTCTCGCCAGTTCTGATCGGTCTCGTTCAGTACGTACTCGACCGTGCCGTCTCCGGTATGAGTACTAGCCAACGCCAGCACGAGGTCGTACCGACCACGCTCCAGAAGGTCCATTCGGGTGATTCCCACTCCGGCTTTGATCGGCATTTCGAGCCAGGAGGCAGGCTCATCAATGAAGCGGTCCGAGAGCATGTCTATAAGGGCGAGCAGACGAGCGATCTTTAGCCTGTTCTCACCGGTAACTCCAGCACCCTTGCGCCATTTGGTGATCGCAGGCACGCTCACTCCCACGACGCGTGCGATGTCCCGCCAGGCAAAGCCGTGGTCCGCGAGCTGCTCAAGCGCATGCAAGGGTGCGTACCGAGATCGCTCGACGGTCTTGGACTCCAGCTCGACCATGTGCGCCTTCCGCCGCGTGTCGCGGATTTGCCCGTGCAGTTCGGTGAATCGGCGGTAGTTGACGTCGGCACGGTCGAACACCGAGGTCGATGGGGTGGTTTCGGGCAGTTTGTCGAGGCGGTAATCGGCGTTGCCGGAGGTAGCTTCGTCCCGAAGATTTGAACCTGAGAAAGAAATGGTCATGTCACTCCAGTCCGGGTTGTTGGAGCACTTGCGTGCGGAGGTTTGATGTAATCAACGACTCGAATAGCGGGCCGATAGGTTCATGGAGCCTTTCGGCAATTTCGTCCACCAGGCCGGCGTCGAGCGCCGGAATGCCCTTGCGTGGGTCGCTCCATGCGCTGTCGATGTCGATGAGAAAGAAATCGGCGTTGGGCAGAGGTTCCTTCAACCGCTGCAGTGTGGGGGTTGACTGGATGACAGCACCGCGTCCAGCCGCGTACCTCAGTGTCAGGGAGGCGCCGGGCTCCGGGCCGTCGCACTGGATGACGTGCTGTTGCGCGGTGGTGGTGAGCTTGAGGTCAGCGAGCTCAGTCCCGGGTCCGAGGAGGCTTTCGGCTACCCAATACGCCCAGCCGGATTGGTCATCCAGCGATGCCCGAATCTCGTTGATGTAGCGCAGTCCGATCCGAATACAGCCATCGACTGGTGCTACGTCCTGACGGGCTGCGACCATCGCGTGAACGATGGCCCGAAACTTCTCCCAGCCGGGATAGTCGGTCACTTCGAGCGTCATCGCGTCAGGGCGGAAGGTGATCGCGGTGCGGCGATCACGAGCGACGAGCTTTTTCAGCGAAATTGCCGTGTGCTCACCCGTTTCCAGGTTGACCTGCCGCACCTCCTCGTGTTCGAGGATTGGAGTCCATTCGCCCAGCGCTTCCTTAAGGATCGCGAGAGCAGATCTTACGGGTGGCTCGGTCGGCGGGTGACGCAGTTCAATCAAAACCAGCGCAAGAGGGTCGTTCGGATACTTGGGATGGGCGATCACAACACCATTATAACCAGAACGATAACCAAAAGTGATACCTAGCGGTGAACTGGTCATCTAGCTTTCCGCTGGTGATCGCACCCCAGGCGGCGATGAGAGGTAGATGCATCGGCGGCGGCGATGACGCCAACGGCGCCGTCGCCGCGGTAAAACCACGCGTGGGAATCCGGGTGCCGGCAAAACGAGGTGCCCCGCTGTCGACCCGCGCGAACGGTCTGTAGCCAGCCAGGGCTGCTACAGCTAACTACTCTGCGACGCTGAGGAATTCGACAGCTTAGTGAGAATCTCCGACCGACGCGTTAGTGAGAACGCCGAGGTCGGAGCGGTCGGGTTCCGACACGTTCGCTGAGTTCCTACAGGTGTTCCGGAATTCATGTCGTTGGCGTGTCGGAATTCCAGACCTTCTGTCGGCGGGTTGAGACTGATGGTGTGGCCGGCGAGCTGTCAGTGACTGAGGTCAGGTACGTCGCGGATGACGGCGTTCCCGTTGTCACGACGGTGGCGCAGGTGGCTGCCGCGCGGGTCGCGGGGGGTCAGCCGTGTCGCCGAGTGCGCAGTCACGCGCACGCTCGGCACTGGGTGCTGCCGTGCACCAGCACCACGTCACTCACCGGTGGCCCACCTGCCTGGCGGTAACCAGCTCGATCGGCCGGACATACCCGGTGATGGTGTTGATCGTGCGATGTTGAGTGTGGTTCAACGCGTCGATGTCGCAGCAGGCCAGACCCCCAGCGGCGGCGATGACGTGCTCGGCGATGACCGCCAGAGCGTTCATGACGCCCAGGATGCGCCGGTCGGCGGTCTTGGCCACGTTACCTGCTGGGCATCAAGCTCGCTGAGCGTATGGCGGGCAGCTCTTCGGCTCGCGGCGCGACTTCGATGCCCTACCCATCCGGCGGCGGTCCAACAGCGCAGCCCGTGGTCTACGGGCATTCACCCTTCGCAACCAGCGCCTACGACGCTGCCTAGGTGGCGCTCGCCGAGGCGCTGGAATGCCCGATCCTGACCCGAGACACGCGACTGGCTCGCTCCAGCGGCCACAACGTAGAGGTGCATGTCCGCTGACCATCGCTGACTGTTCCAGACTGGGCGGCGGTCTCAGGCCAGGACCGGTGTGGACCCGGCACCCGGGCCGCCGTTGGTGTTGACCTCGTCGACGATCGCACTGAACTTACTCGAATTCGTCACTGGAATATCGGCATTGCCCGCCCAGCCCGGGGTCACCCAGCCGTTGCGGATCATTCCGATCAGCAGGTCATCGGAGGTGACCGGGCCGTCGCCATCGCCAGGCTGAAAGAGCCCTGGCAAGTTCATACCCGCACCCGGACCGGGGAAAGACATTATCCAGATTCAGATGTAACCGGTGGCACCAGCCGGGTTTGCACCCCGGCTGGTGCGACTCGTCGTTGCCGGGGCCGATGCCGTTGATGACGAAGTCGTCACAGTTGGCGATCGGGGTCGCCTTGGCCGGGTCGAATGTCATCACCGAGTAGTCCAAGTGTTCGCCGGCGGCTACAACGGTGCCGAGGGAGCCGCGGTTTTCGGCGCCCTCGGCCACAACCGGGGAACCGAGGTCGCCGCAGTGGGCGGCGGTGAATCCGACCAGCTCACCCGCACGGTCGTGGCCGATGGTGGTCAGGGTGCAATAGCAAGACGGCGCCGCAAGCCCCGACCACCGCCGTGCGACGAGCACCCCAACACCTCCACTTCCGCGTGTCGGCCACCACAACATCTACCAGACGGATCATGGCCGATATCAGGGCTGTTGACCGAAACCGAGCGCGTGCGCAGTCTTCCCCAAAAGCAAGCGTCCCGACCTCCCCACCGACATCGCCCCGGTGACCGGGCCAAAGCAGTTACCCGATCCGCTAGAACTCCTTGAATCCACGAGCAGCTTTAGATAAGAAGATGCGATCAGCGGTGCGAGCAAAGGAGTGCAGCAGTGAACGGATACACGATGCTCGCGAGCGTAACCGCCGTTGGCATGATCGCTGGCGTGGCCGGCGCGCCGATCAACCAATCCGCCCACGCCGATGTGACTCTGCTGTCCGCGGACGACCCGCTATCCGGGAGCGACACGGCGATCATCCTCGGCGGAACCACCGAGCCCACGCCGTCGACCGCTTTCGCGCAGGCCGTCGAGGACCTGTATCTGCACCCGCTGGGTTTCGACGATGGCGCCACCTACTCGACGGTCTGCGACATGATCGGGACCAACCCGTGCAGCGCGCCGCTGCAGGTGCTGACCACCCCCGAACTGATCCAACAGGGCCCGAGCAGCCTCACCGCCGCATCCGACGTCGTGCTGGCCGTGGAGAACGAATTCAACGCTGATCCGGGCGCTTTCAGCGCCGAGCACCCGCTGACGATCTTCGGATACTCGCAGAGCGCCACCGCAGAGTCGATCGCAATGAGCCGACTCGCCGAGGCCGGCATTCCCAGCGACGATCTGCACTTCGTGTTCATCGGCGACCCCTCTGCCCCGACCGGCATCTGGCCCAACCTGGAACCAGACCTGGACGCGATATTCGGCCCGAGCCTGACGAACTCTATGCTCTCGAATGCCAACTTTGACGGCGTGCTTGGCAACGTCACGCCGGACGATCTGTACCCGGCGACGATCTACACGCTGGACACCGATGGGGTCGCCGACTTCCAACAGGACTTCACGGCCGGCGGTCTGCTAGATCCGATCGTGCACCTATTCGTCCAGCACGTGGAGTACCTGGGGTTGACACCGGCGCAGATCGCCGACGCGACCACGTCGATCAACGGCGACCTCACGTATGTCGACATCTCCGACAACATCAATAACCTTGACGCGTGGATTGGTGCAATTGAGCACGGGGTCGCCAGCAGCGGACTACTCGAGAGCGTATTCGACTCTCTGCTACTGAATTTCACCAATATGTTCTGACCTGAGTCGAGGGGCACCCCTGCAGCGTTGCCAGTCCTGCACTACACCTACCCGGCTGGCAGTTCTGGCGACCACACCTTCGCGACTGCTCGATTTCGAGCAGTTACGTGCGGCACCGTGCTATCGCTGCTATCGCTCGACGTGAACACCCGCCACCTGCTGAGCGCCGCCGCAACCGCCCGGCTGCCCACGACAGCGCACTGGTCCGAAAGGCGTGGATCAAGGCCGGGCCGCAAATGCTCCTCGAGCACGCTGATACGACGGAATTGCTTTGTTTGTGAAGGATTTCGTCGAAGGTCGGTGGTCGACCACCAATTCGTCGACGTCGGCGCCGTGCGCCTCAGACTCGCCTCCAGCTTTCGCCCTACGATCTCCTCGTTGGCCACCCCGTGACCGGCCCCGCAGCAACGCACGTCGCTGCAATACCAGCGGCAATGACCACGACGCGATCCCCCTATCAGCCGTCAGGGGGCGAGGCTCGCCAGGTCGCCGATGATCGTTGTGGCCGCATCTAAGATACCGACGAATTCGAGCCCGCCCGCAAACGTGCCCACGCCCATGTTGGCCGCGATCGGCAAGCCGACAGCGTCAAGAAGGTTACCGGCCTGCAAATTGTCCACGAAGAGGCTGGCGTCATACGCGGGGAGGCTGGTGAGCAGGGCGTTGACGGTATCTGCCGTCGGCAGCAGAACGCCGTAGGCGGTCGAAGCCACAGCCGAAAGGGTGTTGACCAAATCGGTGAGCGACGAGGCGGGATCGCTGGCCAGCGTTGACAATCCCGTCGACAGGTCGGCCACCACGCTCGTCGCGCTGGTCGTCCCCGACGAGGGATCCAGCAGCGAGCCGAGCGACAGTGTGACCGGGTTCGGTCCGCTACCGGTGAAATCGCCGACGAAGTTCTCGACGCCCTGCTCGGCTCCGCTGATCAGAAGCCCAGGAAGCTGTTCGATGTCGCTGAGGCTCGGGAACAGCCCGAACGGGGTGGGTACATTGGCGGGGCTGGTCGACCAGCCATAGAGCGGGTCGCCGAAGCCCAGGTTCACCAGATACGTCAGGTCCGGCTGCAGCAGGTCAGCGATCGGGTTCCCGATCATCGGGATGTCACGCACCGGGTCCAACAGCGGCAGATCCGTGGTGGGGATCATGTAGTAGGTGGTTTCGGTGGCGCCATATGTCGGCAATTCGATAGCCGTAGCGAGCTGCGCGGACGTGACCGGATAATCCGCATACAGGAATCCAGTCAAAGCGTTCAGGTCTGTTAGGAAATCGATGGGGTATCGCGGGAAGTCGGCCAAACCGTCGTATTCCGCTGTGTAGCTGACGGTGGTGAAGTCATCGGCGGGGGCTGCGCCGTAGAAGCGAACCCCCAAACTCGCGAGGTCCAGGCCAACGAAGCGCTCCAAGATGCCGCCGTTGGGATTCATTTCGCTACCGATGAACACGAAGTGCACCGGCAGGTTACTCGGCGTGCCGGACGGGTCGAGCGCCTCCATTTCCAGCGAGGCGATATCCGCACTCTGCGAGCTGCCGAACACGGTGGTGGTGTCTCCGGCTGCCAGATTGGCCTGGATTGAGTTGTTCAGAATCGTGACGCCCTGAGCCACCGACGTGTCGAAGGGCAAGCTTTTTACGCCGGTATACGGATAGAACTGCTCGGGCGTGACCAGACCGTTCGCCAACGTCCCGGGGTACTCGGTGCCCGGGAACGTAGGCTGCCCGGGAAAAGGCGTCGTAGGCTCGATGTAGACAGCGCTCACTACATCCACGTATCCGGTACCAGGAATCGGTTGCGTGGTGCCGCCCATCACCAACCCGATAGCCCCGGGTGCGGGGTCGCTGACGTCCGGGGCATCCCCATACGCGAAAGCCGGCGTTATGACCGAGGTCAGTGTCACTAGGCCGGCACTGGCCAGCATCCCACGAGTCAGCCAACGCAGCTTTGAGTCCACCATTGCGGCCTCCCGGAGACGGTGAGCTTCACGACAGCGCTTTTCGTTGGTTGTCAATCTGAGATGGCTGTCGTGACGCCGTGAGTATTGCAGCTGTCCGATGCACTGTCTAACGAATCCGGAGACTTTCTGCTCTGAGATTTCGGCGCGCCCGTCAACCGGCCGGGACGGGTTGGTCGTCGTCGCGTGGGCCGAAGAATCCGAAGTGCTCGATCACCTGCTCGGTGGTATTGTCGAGAAATCAATGTGCCCAAGAGCTTTTCGGCGAATCGGCGATACGTGGTGTTGTGCGAGGCCGCCAGCAGCCAGCCGTCGTCGGTGCGCACAGCGATGCTGGTGTTCACCCTGACGTTGTGAGGATTGCGTCGCCGCGCGCCCTTGATAACCGTGGCGTAGGCTTAGGGGTCTCCGGCGGCCCAACCCGTGACCTGGCGGTCAAGCAACGCGCGGATCGCAGCGTCTTCGGTGCCGGCCACGTAGGAAGACCCTACACCAACTTTAAGAAAATTAATTGTGGTAAAAGTAAGGCTCGCTCGAAGTTGATGCAGGCCCGTTAAATCAGCACGTCAAAACGGCGGCGCTTGGGCGAACGGCTGCGCGGCTTGAGTCGGACATCGAGCTGGGTCGCTTGCTCTCTGAGACCAGTTTAGCCGTGGGCGACGAGCTAAGCAGCGTGTACGTCCGGAGTGCGGACATGCTCTGGACGGAAGCCCCTTCCGATGACAATCGGCGGAATGAACTGCAGCGGGCCGCGGCCGACGATCTTCGGGACATGAAACGGGGACAGGTCACCACTCAAGTAGGGCTCGATTGCAGCGTCTTGGATAAACACTTGGCCAGCCTGGATGATGCGGGTGGGGAGCTCTCGCCGGCGCTGCACCTTGGCGAGATCGGCATTGCTCAAACGACCTTCGCGCAGCGGAATGCAAAGGATGTTAGCTGCGGCCACCGCGTCGGCGACAGCGAGGTTGATGCCGACCCCACCGACCGGTGACATGGCATGCGCGGCATCGCCAATGCAGAGCAGGCCTGCACGCCACCACGTCGTGAGCCGGTCCACCCGCACGTCAAGCTGGCTGGTTTCGTCCCAGGAACGCAAGTCATTGAGCTGTTCACGCAGCTGCGGTCGCACCGACACCAGACGCTGCTTGAACGCCTCGAGTGAACCGTCGCGGGGGTTTACCCCCTTTGGCACCGGATACGCGACCTGCCAATAGTCACCGCGGTAGATCATGGCCATGACGAAGCCTTTGCGGATCACCGCGAACAGCTCCTCGGGATCGCCGGGGCGCCATTTCAGCCGGAACCACAGCACGTCCATCGGGGAGTGCGCCGTAGCGATCTGCAGACCTGCCGCGGTCCGCACCGCCGATGTGCGCCCGTCCGCGGCTACCACCAGCTCGGCACGCACCTCCAGTTCACGCGTGCGCACCCCGGCCACCCGATCGCCTTCGAAAATCAGCTCGTTGACCTCGGCATTGCGGATTAATGTGAATTCTGCATAGGCAGAAGCTTTTTCGGCGAGAAAGTCGAGGAAGTCCCACTGCGGCATCAGCGCGATATAAGGCTGCCTGAAGCCCAGCCACTTGAGCGCGCTGAAGTTGCCGAAGGTACGAAGTGACCCGTCAGTGTCGAAAGTAACACGATTGATCTTGGTGTGCGGCAGACGCAGGAACTCGTCGATGAACCCGAGCTCGTCCATGATCCGCAGCGTGGTCGGATGCACGGTGTCGCCGCGGAAGTCGCGCAGAAAGTCATTGTGCTTTTCCAACACAACAACCGGAATCCCAGCACGGGCCAGCAGCAGGGCATGAACCAGGCCGGCGGGACCCCCACCCGCAACGCAGACCTGGGTCTTAAGAAACCGGGTCATGGCCTGACACTACTCACGGACACTGGTCGGCTCGGGAGAACTCGTCACGCCGGTCCTTCTGATCAAGTGGAAGCGCCGTTTTCCTGTCACGTGATAGCTGGCGCCGTTCGCCGGATAGCCTTAGCGCAGCACAGCTTTGCTCCGTCTCCTGTACCGGATGAGTCGGTCGCGAGTCCCTGGTCGTGCAGTCGACGTCCCGTGCGCAGACGCTCCCGAATAGGCCCGATCGGGGAGCCACTCACCCAGTGAGCGTGCACTGCGAAACTTCGCAGCCGCAGCTCGAGCAGGCACCTGAAGTTCCTGCCGGAGTGTGGGTTGCCGGGCGCGAGCCCGTGGGCACTCTGCCCCGGTGACCTGGCAGCCGCTGGGGATGTGCGGGGCCTGTCGGTGTGGCGCGCCGTCGTCATGCCCGACGGCGTACTGGCGGTGGCTTCGGTCTCACAACGGGATACTGTGCGGACAGCCAGCAAGAATTCTGACATCATCGAGAATCAACAGCGACACGATGCAGGGGAAAACTCAAGTCGCTCGTCGTCAAATCCGACGAAAACTTACACTGGGCGCGCCGCGCACGGGGCCGGCCGAGGCGGTCCGATACCCTTTCCAGCGGCCCGGTAACCGGGTTGGCCCGTGTCGCGGCGTTTGCGCCCAGCCGCCAGATAGGAAACCGATGCCATCGCTGCCCAGCAACCCACCGTCGGCGGCGCAAACGGCGGTCCCAGACTTCCTCACCCGCGAAGACCAAGGCTATCACCACGATCTGCGACCGCGGCAGCTGCAGATGATCGCGATCGGTGGCGCGATCGGCACCGGGTTGTTCCTCGGGGCCGGAGGCCGGCTGCAGTCGGCCGGGCCGGGGCTGTTCCTGGTCTACGGGGTGTGCGGCTGCTTCGTATTCTTCATCTTGCGCGCGCTCGGCGAGCTGGTGGTGCACCGCCCGTCGTCGGGCTCGTTCGTCTCCTACGCGCGCGAGTTCTACGGGGAGAAAGCGGCGTTCGTTGCCGGATGGCTGTACTTCCTGAACTGGTCGATGACCGGCATCGTGGACACCACGGCGATCGCCAACTATTTCCACTACTGGTCGGCGTTCCGCGTGATCCCGCAGTGGACACTGGCGCTGATCGCCCTGTTGGGGGTGGTGTCGATGAACCTGATCTCGGTGAAGGTGTTCGGCGAGCTCGAATTCTGGGCGGCGCTGATCAAGGTCGTGGCGCTGATAACTTTCCTCATCGTCGGCACCATATATCTGGCGGGCCGCTACCAGATCGAAGGCCGCGACACCGGGTTAAGCCTGTGGACCAGTAACGGCGGATTCTTGCCGACCGGACTGCTGCCACTGATCCTCGTCACCTCCGGCGTCGTATTCTCCTACGCCGCAGTCGAACTGGTCGGTACCGCGGCCGGCGAAACCGCCGAGCCGGAAAAGATCATGCCCCGCGCCATCAACTCGGTGGTGGCCCGCATCGCGATCTTCTATGTCGGCTCTGTCGCGCTGCTGGCACTGCTGCTGCCTTACACCGCTTACAAGGCACACGAAAGCCCGTTCGTGACGTTCTTCTCCAAAGTAGGCTTCGGCGGTGCCGGCAGCCTGATGAACGCGGTGGTGCTCACCGCGGCGTTTTCCAGCCTGAACGCCGGCCTGTATTCCACCGGCCGAATACTGCGTTCGCTGGCGATGAGTGGCAGCGGCCCCCAATTCACCGCGCGCATGTCGAAAAACGGGGTGCCATACGGTGGCATCCTGCTCACCAGCGTGATCGGCCTGTTCGGTGTTGTGCTGAACGCGGTTCGACCGGGGCAAGCTTTCGAAATCGTGCTCAATATCGCTGCTTTGGGTGTCATGGCGGCCTGGGCGACGATCGTGGCGTGCCAGATCCGGCTGTACCGGGTAGCCCGCGCCGGGGGCCTGCAGCGCCCTCGGTTTCGGATGCCTTTGGCACCCTACAGCGGGTATCTCACGCTGGCTTTCCTGGCTGCCGTGCTGGTGCTGATGATGCTCGATAGTCGCCGCGGCCCCTGGGTCAGCTCGACCGTGGCCGCGAGCATCCCTACGCTGATCGGTGGCTGGTACCTGGTGCGTCGCCGGGTGATGGACACCGCCAAGGAGGTGAACCCTTGAGCCGCAACCGCTATGCCGCCAATCCCCCGCTGTATGGAATGCTGCTGATTTTTCTCGCCATCGCGATCGTGGCGGTCACCGCCTACCTGCATCCCGGCTGGTGGTCGATGATCGGTTATGGTGTGGCCGCGCTGGTCGCGGCGGTAGGTTTTGCGTTGGCGTTCGGTGACTTCTCCTGACCGGCGAACATGGCAAAAACCTCGAAACCGGGCGCCGCAAGGCATTTAACCCGGCGCAACTCCGGCGTCCTCGTCTTCCCACAGCAGCAGTTGGCGCACCGCAGGACGTGGTCCGTAAGGCCGGAGCATTTGACTGGCCGGGCGCGGTCGCACCCGTTGTGGCCACCAGAACCACCGCCCGAGCAGGGTTGCGATCGACGGTGTCATGAAGGCACGCACGATCAGCGTGTCGAACAACAGCCCAAGCGCGATGGTCGTTCCGATCTGGCCGAGAGTGACCAGTGAGCTGAAGACGAACGACGCCATGGTGGCGGCGAACACCAGGCCGGCGGAGGTGACAACCGAACCCGAGCCGGCCATCGCCCGGATGATGCCCGTCTTCAATCCGGCGCCGATTTCTTCTTTGAACCGGGAGATCAGCAGCAGATTGTAGTCCGAGCCCACCGCCAGCAGCAGAATGACGGCCAGCGCGAGCACCACCCAATAGAGTTGGACACCAAGAATGTCTTGCCAAACCAGCACGGAGAGCCCGAACGAGGCCCCCAGAGATAAGGCCACGGTACCCACGATGACTATCGCCGCGACCAGGCTTCGGGTGACGATCATCATGATCAGCAAGATCAGGCTCAGTGCGGCTATCCCGACGATCATGAGGTCGTATTTGACCATGTCCTGGATGTCTTTGTAGGTCGCCGCGGTTCCAGCGATGTAGATATGGGAGCCCTCCAGAGGTGTTCCTTTCACGGCCTCTTTTGCCGATTTCCTGATGGCGTCGATATGGGAGATACCCTCCGGCGTCGCGGGATCGCCCTCATGGGTGATGATCATTTCTGCGGCCTTGCCGTCCGGAGAGACGAATAGTTTCAGGCCCCGTTTGAAGTCCTGATTATCGAAAACTTCAGGAGGCAAGTAAAAAGAATCATCGTTTTTGGCTTGGTCGAAGGCTTGCCCTATCGCGGCAGGGTTGTCGTTGGCAAACGCCGACTGATTGCTGATCCCGGCATTGGTGGCGTAGTTGTTCAGCGTCAGCTCCAGGTTCGTCATCTGGCTGTCTATCTGGGGCGGTAACAGCGCCACCAGTTGCGGCTGGAGCGCATCCAACTTATCCAGACTCGCGGTGATGCTTTGAAACTGGTCGCTAAGCTGGTCGACACTATCGGCTGATTCAAAGACGTTCCTCAGCGCAAAACAGACTGGGATGTCGTAGCAATGTTTTTCCCAGTAGAAATAACTTTGAATCGGCCTAAAGAAGTCCAGGAAATTCGCAATTTTATCCCGCAGGTCGTTGATCACGCCGATTGTGTCGTGAAAGCTCTGCGTTTGCTCGTGTGTAGCGGCAGCACTCTGCTGCTGCAGAGCATATTGCTGCTGCAAGATATTGATTGTTTTCCTCAGCTCACCGGCCTGCCGCAGTAGGTCGGCGGCACGGTCTTGCTGGTATTTGAGGTTCATGACCTGGCCGACGCTCTGCTGGCTGAGCTGGAAAGGTATCGAGGAGTGGTCGAGCGGTGTTCCCAGCGGTCGGGTGATCGACTGCACCTTCGCGACGCCGGGGGTGTGGAACACGCTTTTGGCCACCCTCTCCAGGACGAGCATGTCGGCCGGATCACGCAGGTCGTGGTCCGCCTCGACCATCAACAGTTCCGGATTCAGCCGGGCCTGCGAGAAATGCCGTTCTGCGGCGGTATAACCGACCTTGGCCGGGGTGGCGGCGGGCAGGTACGGCTTGGAGTCGTAGCTAGTCGTGTACCCCGGTAGGGCAAGCAGACCGATCAGCGCGCCCGCGATCGTGACGACGAGTATGGGCCCCGGCCACCGCACGATGGCAGTGCCGATGCGCCGCCATCCCCGTGTCCGCATGGTGACCTTGGGTTCGAAGAGACCGAACCGACTGCCCACCGCGAGGATGGCAGGGGCCAAGGTGAGCGCGGAGAAGACCGAAACCAGCATCCCCACCGCGGCGGGAACGCCCATGGACTGAAAGTAGGGCTGGCGAGCGAACGTCAGGCAGAACACCGCGCCGGCGATGGTCAGGCCCGAACCCAAGATTACGTGGGCGGTCCCGTCGAACATCGCGTCGAAAGCCGTCTCGCGGTCATCGCCGGCCCCGCGCGCCTCGTGATACCGGCCCATGACGAAAATCGCGTAATCCGTGCCGGCGGCGATGGCCAGCAAAGTCAAGATATTGACCGAGAAAGTCGACAGGCCGATCAGATTGGAGTTTCCCAGCACGGCGACGACGCCGCGCGCTGCGGCCAGTTCCACAAGGACCGTGATCAGCAGCAAGATCGTGGTGACGAAGGACCGATAGACCCACATCAGCATCGCAATGATCACCACGAACGTGATGAGGGTGACCTTGAGCAGTCCCTTGTTGCCGACCTCGTACTGGTCGGTGAGCAGCGGAGCCGCTCCAGACACGTAGGCTTTGACCCCCGGAGGTGGTGGAGTGCTGTCGACGATGTTGCGTACCGCGTTGACCGACTCACCCGCCAGTGCGTCGCCTTGATTACCCGACAGATATACCTGCACCAATGCAGACTTTCCGTCGTTGCTTTGTGACGCCGAGGCGGTTAAGGGATCTCCCCAGAAATCCTGAATGTGCTCGACATGCTTCTTGTCTGCCTCGAGCCGGCGGATCAGGGTGTCGTAGAACCGGTGGGCGTCATCACCGAGCGGTTTGTCGCCCTCCAGCACGATCATGGCTGCACTGTCGGAATCGAACTGCTGAAAGACCTTGCCGATGTGCTTCATCGCCTGATACGACGGCGCGCTGGGCGAACTCACACCCACCTGATGCGCCTTGGCCACGGCTTCCAACTTCGGCACCGCAACATTCGTGACTACGGTGACGCCCAGCCAAAACAGGATGATCGGCACCGCAAGCCGGCGGATGGCGTGCGGCACGGCGTGCCGCGGGCCTTGGTGGCTGCTCATCCGGATTTGTCGAGGCAGAAGGTGTAGGCGTTCACTTCGTTGACGGTCCTCTCGTCCTTGACCTCGTCGTTGATGATGATGCGACAGCCAAGCGTGCTGCTGTTGCCTTGTGCCGTCAGGTTGGCGACGACCGCGGGGTCTGTGGTGGTGATCTCGTAGCGCCAGGGCAGCGGGGCCTGGTCGACGCGCTGCGGTGCCGCATGGACGTCTTGGTAGTTGATGGTCGCGACCGTCCCCGGGTCACCGAAGACCTCGTAGATCACGTGCTTGGGATTGAAGGAAACGCTGTCGTTCAGGACACCGGTCGGAGTCGACGTGTCGTTGTGTGAACCGAAGATGCCGTGCAGTCGGTACACGCCAAGTCCGGCAAGGACCACCACGAAGACGGTCACCAACACCATCCACCAGCGCCTAATGAGGCCGGTTATTGAAGACCTCTTCACTCGTCGGCCTTTCTTCACCACTGGCGCAACCGTTCAACTGTGACGCCGTTTCCTTCGTTGCGGAAGAAGTCGATTGCCGGCCACGGTACGGTACGGGACTGGACTATACAAGAAACGGCGCCGTTCACATTGGGTAGGCCAACACAGGACATCGCGTTACCCGACCGAACGGGTCAGGCTGGGAAGGATGACGTCGTCGACGAGGGCGCGAACGGTCTGTGGAGTGGGTGGGCGGCCGGCCAGGATGAAACGGAAAATCAGGTAGCCGGGCAGCAGATCCCAAAGCTCGTCGCTGATGGCGGATTCCTCGATCTCGCCGCGGTCGACGGCCTGCTGCAGGACGTGGTGGATCACGGCTTTGCGCTGCCCGATGAGCTGGTGCTGCATGACGTCGTTGAGCGCCGGGTTGCGCGACACCTCGACCATGACCGCACGAATAGTGCTGGTGTGCTGGTGGGCCTGCTGGCAGACGCCCTCCCCCAGTCGCAGCAGGTCGCCGCGCAGCGTGCCGGTCTCCGGCGGAACTGCGACCTGCCGGATGCCCTCGATGAACGCCGCCAGGACCAATTCGGCTTTCGACGGCCAGCGCCGATACACGGTGGCCTTACTGGCCCGGGCGGTGGCCGCGACCTCGTCTACCGTCAGTCGGTCATACCCATGTTCCTGCAGCAGCCGCAGCGTAACCGCCAACAGCTCGGTCTCCCGGGGAGACCAGGGTGAGGATTCCGCAACCTGAGCGGGAACCTGGGGCACAGCGCCCACAATAGAACCGCCGGGTTAGTACCGCCCGGTACCGTACCCGTCGGCTCACGCCGGTGCGTCGATATCGCGGCCGGTGGCCAGGTCACTGCAGTCAACGTGCTCGACGTCGTCGCGGCTGTGAAGGTAGGTGCCCGCGCCGCTGTCCCCCGACATCGCCCCCAGCACACCAGACCAGTGCCGACGCGCGAGCACAACAGGATGACCCGGCCGGTCCCCGAAATAGACCCGGGCGAGTCCGCTGCGAGATACCAGAGCGCGGTTGAGCACTCGGGCGACGACGCCCGCACCCACGTCGGGGGTGTCGATGACATGCAGTGCGGCGAAGTCGGCGGGCGTGCGCTCAGCGCGGGCCAGACCGGCGCGTACCGATGCACTCAAGCCCTGGTCCCAGTCGGAAGCGGTGACCGCGATGACGCCGCGCGGCGCGGGCACCTCGCCCGCCCCCAACACCAGCACGACGTCGTCACACCCGCCGTCGCGCAATGCACGCACCGCGATGTCTAGCCACCCCTCGACGAGCACCTTGGGTTTTCCGTAGCGGCGTCCGGCACCAGCAGCCAGCAGCACTCCGCAGACCCGGGACCTACCTGCGCCGCTTCTCCGCATCGCTTCGCTCCTCACCTACCAGCGCATCGTCGGACAGGGCATCGTCTGACAGGGCATGTCAACGCCGTGCACCACGCCGCCGAGCTGCACCAGGCACAGGCGCCACCCATCTACGCGACGCGCAACGTAATCCGCGGTGCGTCACTGCTGCAACTCGTGTCACTTCCTGCGTACGCTCGACATCGGAAATTTATGCCCGAACTCAAGGAGTGTGTTAGGTGCGGCTGAGGACACAGACGGGCGGATGGCTGCTGGCCGTCCTCCTGGTGGCCGGCTGCAGCTCGACGGTGGACGGCAAGCCGGTGGCCGCCCCCGGCGCGAGGGCAATCGAGCCCGGGCCCTCCGTCCCACCGCCGTCGGCCAACCCGCCCCACCCCGCGCCGACGAGCCCAACCACGCCGGCCGGGGCCATTCCGCTGCCGCCCGACCAAAACGGTTACGTGTTCATCGAGACCAAATCGGGTCAAACGCGCTGCCAGATCAACGCCGAGAACGTCGGCTGCGAGGCGGAGTTCACCGACTCCCCGATGCAGGACGGCGAGCACGCCAACGGCATCAACGTCACCGCCGGCGGAGCAGTGCAATGGGTGCTGGGCAACCTCGGCGACATGCCTACCGTCACGATCGACTACCGCACCTACGACGCGGAGGGCTGGACGATCGCGGCCAGCGAAAGCGGCACCCGCTTCACCAACAACCGCACCGGCCACGGAATGTTCGTCAGCATCGAACACGTCGAGACGTTCTGAACCAAAGCCCGGCGCCTAAGCTGTCGAACGTGGACTTTCGGGTTTTCGTCGAACCGCAACAAGGCGCCAGCTATACCGACCAGCTGGCGATCGCACAGGCCGCCGAATCACTGGGGTTCTCTGGATTTTTTAGATCCGACCACTTTGTGGCGATGAGTGGTGACGGAATGCCCGGCCCCACCGATTCCTGGGTGACACTGGGCGGCATCGCCCGGGAAACGTCGTCGATTCGGCTGGGCACGCTGGTCACCTCGGCAACGTTCCGCCACCCCGGGCCGTTGGCGGTGTCGGTCGCTCAGGTCGACGAGATGAGTGGCGGGCGTGTCGAGTTCGGAATCGGGACAGGCTGGTACGAGCGCGAGCATGAAGCCTACGCGATTCCGTTCCCACCGCCCAGCGTGCGGTTCGCCCGGCTGACCGAGCAACTCGAGCTCATCACCGGGCTTTGGACCACACCCGTTGGTGAAACGTTCGACTATGCGGGCGCCAATTACGCGCTGAAAAATTCACCCGCGCTGCCCAAACCGGTGCAGCGGCCACATCCACCGATCATCATCGGCGGCCTGGGCGCTAAGCGGACACCGATGCTGGCCGCGACATTTGCCGACGAGTTCAACGTGCCGTTATCGTCCCTGGACACCATCCGGACCCAGTTCGAGCGGGTCGGCGCCGCACTGGCGGCCAATGGCCGATCCCTGGATTCGATGACTTATTCGGCGAGTTTCGTCGTGTGCGCCGGCCGCGACGACGAGGAGATCACCCGCCGCGCTGCGGCCATCGGACGCGACCTGGACGAGTTGCGGACAAACTCTCCGCTGGTGGGCACCCCGAACGAGATCGTCGACCGGCTGGGCCCATTCGGCGAGATCGGCGTGCAACGGGTGTACCTGCAGTTGCTGGACATGGCCGATGTGGGGCATCTGGATCTGTTCGCTGACCAGGTACTGCCGCAGCTCTGACCCGGCGCCCGAAACCAGTACGATCACTGCGTGGCCCGCAACGGTCCTCCCGACGACCCGAGCAATCAGCCGACCCAAATTGCCGATTACAGCGCGATCGGACGACAACTGCGGGTGCCGGTCTCGGCTGCATCGAGCGAAGCGCCGGAACCTGAACAGCTGCCGAGCCCGTGGTATCGCAAGCGGTCGCTGCTGGCCGCTTGGGCCACGCTGCTCGTAATCCTGATCGCATTGATCATCTATGGACTCGTCGAGCTGTTCACCATCGGTGGCGGTGGCGTCCCAACCACCACCACGTCATCAACGACACCGAGCCCCTCGACCACTTCTGCCTCCAAGACGCCGACCACCACCCCCACCCCCACGACCACGGTGCCACCCAGCCCGACCTCGCAAGCGCCGCCGCCGGCAATCACCAACGCTCCCGTCGCACCGCAGCCGCGGCGGCCGATACCGCCGCATGAGCTGCCCCAACTGCCGAAGCTGCCGCCGCTACCGCCGCTGCCGTCGGTGATCACCATCCCCCCACTGCCGACGGTGATCACACTGCCGCCGCACCTCTGAGTCGACCCGGCCGGTCGGTCTGCCGTCCCGCGGCGTGGCATCGGTGCTTTCGCCCACGTCGCGGCTAGCATCAGCGGCCATGGCAGGCTACGAACCCCCGGATAGCGGCGGCGACGAGCCGACGCAATACGCCGACTACGGCGCGTATCAGATCGAGCCGCCAGACGATGCGACCACCCCCGAGCTCGAAGCCGAATCGACACCCTGGTATCGCAAGCCCGCTGCGCTGATCGCCTGGGGAGCGGCTACCGCAACCCTGATCGCGCTGATTATCTGGGGGGTTGTCACGCTGCTCGGTGGTGGCAACGGCGGCCCGGCCATGACCACGTCATCCACCACCGCGACGACCACCCCGACAACGACCACGGCCACTCTCACGTCGAGCGTGGCACCGATCGTGCCGCCCGCCGCCACGACGACAACGACCACGACGACCCCTCCCACCACGACCACGACCACGACCACGACCACGACCACGACCACGACCACCACGCCGTCCACCACCACAAGCACGACCACCACGACCACGCCGTCCACCACCACAAGCGGGCAGGGCGGCGCATTCACCCTGCCGTCGGTGATCACATTGCCGCCGTTGCCGACCGTGATCACGTTGCCGCCGGGCCTTTGAGGTGTTGACAGGTTCGCGGCGCTAGCCGATACGATCGGCCCCCGTGGGGGGTAACCAGCCACCAGACGACGAGCGCGCACAACTCGGCGACGACACCGGCCGGTTGTTGCCCGCGACGGAAGACCCCAAACCGTGGTATCTCAATCCGTGGGTGCTGGCGCTGTGGGGCCTGACCGTCGTGGCCCTGATCGCTGTGATCGTCTACGGCCTGGTTGTGCTGGCTATCGGGGGCGGAGGCGGCGCTCCGTCGACCAGCACGCAGCCAGCACCGACCACGACCACGACCACGACCGCGACCACCACGGCCACCACGGCCACCACGACCCCTACCACCACCACGACCACCATGACCCCCACGGGTATCCCCACCAGGACGACCTTCGCGCCGCCCATAACCAACCCGCTACCCGGTGAGACTCCTCGCCATCACTGGTGGGACGACTATCTGCCCAACATCCGCATTCCCGGCCTTTAGCGCAGGGCCCACTGCACCGGCTTCGCCGGCCGGACACGACCGACGGGCAAACGAGATTTCGACCGCCACAACGGCGCCGGCCACAACCTGGCGATCCCGCCGCCGGACGCCAATAAGTTAGGGCAACCTTGGTTACGCTCGCCACCAGGCGGATGTCACTATGAGCAGGCCAAGTAAAGCAGCGCAGTTAAGTTACCTGCTAGTAACATCGTGAATGTTACCGCCGGGTAACCCGAATTGGGGAGACGCTCCGTGCAGACGCAAATGCTGGTCAGACTTGTCGTGGGCCTGGGCATGACGGCGATTGTGGGGTTGTTCGCCCTTCGCCGGGTTGCTTGGCTGGCCAAACTCACGCTGTCCGGCCAACCGGCCAGCGGCCGCACCGACAACGTCGGCAGCCGGATCCGGACCGAACTCTCCGAGGTGTTCGGGCAGCGCCGACTGCTGAAATGGTCGATCCCTGGGATGGCCCACTTCTTCACCATGTGGGGCTTTTTCATCCTGCTCAGCGTCTACATCGAGGCTTACGGCTTCCTCTTCCAGCCGAATTTTCACATCCCGATCATCGGCCGCTGGGACGGCTTGGGCTTCCTGCAGGACTTCTTCGCCACGGCCGTGTTCTTCGGCATCGTCACCTTCGCGATCATCCGCACAGTGCGCAACCCGCGCGAACTCGGCCGCGCGTCGCGGTTCTATGGTTCACACACCGGCGGCGCATGGCTGATCCTGTTCATGATCTTCAACGTCATCTGGACCTACGTTCTGGTGCGCGGGTCGGCAGTCAACAACGGCACGCTGCCCTACGGCAAGCTGGCGTTTCTCTCGCAGCTCTTCGGCGCGATCCTGCGTCCGCTCGGCCACACCGGCAACGAAATCCTGGAAACGGTAGCCCTGCTGCTGCACATCGGCGTCATGCTGGCGTTTTTGATCATCGTGCTGCACTCCAAGCACCTGCATATCTTCCTGGCGCCAATCAATGTCTTGTTCAAGCGGCTGCCCGACGCGCTGGGCCCGCTGCTGCCGATCGAGTCCGGCGGCAAACCGATCGACTTCGACAACCCGCCGGAGGATGCCGTATTCGGCCGCGGCAAGATCGAGGACTTCACCTGGAAAGGCATGCTCGACTTCGCCACCTGCACCGAGTGCGGCCGGTGCCAGTCGCAGTGCCCGGCCTGGAACACCGGCAAGCCGCTCTCGCCGAAGCTCGTCATCATGGACCTGCGCGATCACTGGATGGCCAAAGCCCCCTACCTTCTCGGTCAGCGGGTGGCCGGCGAGGGCGGGCACGGCGACTCCGGTCACGGCGAGGGGCATCACGTTCCCGAATCCGGATTCGGCCGGGTGATCGGCTCCGGGCCCGAACAGGCCAACCGCCCGCTGGTGGGCACCGCCGAGCAGGGCGGAGTCATCGACCCCGACGTACTGTGGTCCTGCGTGACCTGTGGCGCCTGCGTCGAGCAGTGCCCGGTGGACATCGAGCATGTCGATCACATCGTCGATATGCGCCGCTACCAGGTGATGATGGAGTCGGAGTTCCCGAGCGAGCTCTCCGGGCTGTTCAAGAACCTGGAAAACAAGGGCAACCCGTGGGGGCAGAACGCCGGCGACCGCACCAACTGGATCGACGAAGTCGACTTCGACGTCCCGGTGTACGGCCAAGACGTAGACAGCTTCGACGGCTATGAGTACCTGTTCTGGGTGGGCTGCGCGGGCGCCTACGACGACAGGGCCAAGAAGACCACCAAAGCCGTCGCCGAACTGCTCGCCATCGCCGGGGTGAAATACCTCGTGCTGGGCGCCGGGGAGTCCTGCACCGGCGACTCCGCGCGCCGGTCGGGTAATGAGTTCCTGTTCCAGCAGCTGGCCCAGCAGGCCGTCGAGACGCTGGACGGGGTCTTCGAGGGCGTGGAGACCGTCGACCGCAAGATCGTCGTCAGCTGCCCGCACTGCTTCAACACCATCGGTCGCGAATACAAGCAGCTCGGCGCCAACTACACGGTCTTGCACCATACCCAGCTGCTCAACCGGCTGGTGCGGGACAAGAAGCTGGTGCCGGTGACCCCGGTGGACGGAGGCGGCCCGTCGATCACCTACCACGACCCCTGCTATCTGGGTCGGCACAACAAAGAGTATGTGGCGCCTCGCGAGCTGATCGGGGCGTCGGGCGCGACGCTGACCGAGATGCAGCGACACGCCGAGCGCAGCTTCTGTTGCGGCGCCGGCGGGGCGCGGATGTGGATGGAAGAACACATCGGCAAGCGGATCAACCACGAACGGGTCGATGAGGCGCTGGCCACCGGCGCCACCACAGTCGCTACCGCCTGCCCGTTTTGCCGGGTGATGGTGACCGACGGCGTCAACGACCGTGCCGAAGCCGCCGGACGCGAGGACGTCGACGTGCGCGATGTGGCCAACCTGCTGCTGGAGTCCATCGATAGCAGCAAGGTCACGTTGCCGGCAAAGGGCACCGCAGCCCAACACGCCGCCGCGTCCGGGCTCAAGGCGCCGGCCGCGTCTACGCCCGCCGCGCCCGCCGAGGAGAGCGCGGAAGCTCCCACCGCTTCAGGGGCTGCCGTTCCCGCGCCGGAGAAGGCCCCCAAAGCCGTTACCGGTCTTGGGATCGCGGGCGGCGCCAAACGACCGGGCACCAAAAAGACGGCTCCACCACCGGCCGCGCAGCAACCCGAACCGAAAACCGAACCAGCGCAAGCTTCCCAAGCCCAGCCGTCGGCGACGCCGGTCAAGGGCCTGGGCATCGCCGCCGGCGCGAAACGGCCGGGCGCCAAAAAAGCGGCGCCACCAACGGCCGCGCAGCAACCCGAACCGAAAACCGAACCAGCGCAAGCCCAGCCACCGGCCACGCCGGTCAAGGGTCTGGGCATCGCCCGCGGTGCGCGGCCACCGGGCAAGCGTTGAGCCGCCTTGAGCGAATTTTGAGTGGACAGCCATGGCACCATGGTTGACGTGACTACTCACCAGCTGCCGTGGCACGCTACCGAACATCCGCAGCGGCAGCGCACGTTCGCGCAGTCCTCGAAGCTGCAGGACGTGCTCTATGAGATCCGCGGCCCGGTGCACGATCACGCCGCGCGACTGGAGGCCGAGGGGCATCGCATCCTCAAGCTGAATATCGGCAATCCGGCACCGTTCGGTTTCGAGGCACCCGACGTGATCATGCGCGACATGATCCAGGCGCTGCCATATGCGCAGGGCTACTCGGACTCCAAGGGGATACTTTCGGCGCGACGTGCAGTGGTGACGCGCTACGAACTCGTCGACGGCTTCCCGCGGTTCGACGTCGACGACGTCTATCTGGGCAACGGGGTCTCCGAACTGATCACGCTGACATTGCAGGCGCTGCTCGACAACGGCGACCAGGTGCTGATTCCGGCACCGGACTATCCGTTGTGGACGGCGTCGACCTCACTGGCCGGCGGGACCCCGGTGCATTACCTGTGCGACGAGACCCAAGGCTGGCAACCCGATATCGGCGATTTGGCATCCAAGATCACCGAGCGCACCAAGGCGCTGGTGGTCATCAACCCGAACAACCCGACCGGCGCCGTCTACAGTCGCGAAGTCCTGGTGCAGATAGCCAATTTAGCGCGCGAGCATCAACTGCTGCTGCTCGCCGACGAGATTTACGACAAGATCCTCTATGACGACGCCCAGCATGTCTGCATGGCTTCGGTAGCGCCGGATCTGTTGTGCCTGACCTTCAACGGCTTGTCCAAGGCGTACCGGGTAGCCGGGTACCGGGCCGGTTGGGTGGCGATCACCGGACCGAAGGACCATGCCAGAAGCTTCATCGAAGGTATTGATCTGCTCGCGAATATGCGGTTGTGCCCGAATGTTCCGGCGCAGCACGCAATCCAGGTTGCGCTGGGTGGCCACCAAAGCATCGAGGACTTGGTGTTGCCCGGCGGCCGGCTGCGCGAACAGCGCGATGTGGCCTGGACCAAACTCAACGAAATCCCGGGGCTGTCCTGCGTCAAACCCGCCGGCGCGTTATACGCTTTCCCGCGACTAGATCCCGAGGTGTACGACATCACCGACGATGAGCAGCTTGTTTTGGACCTGCTGCTCTCGGAGAAGATCCTGGTCACTCAGGGCACCGGGTTCAATTGGCCGGCACCGGATCACCTGCGGATCGTGACGCTGCCATGGTCGCGCGACCTGGCCAACGCGATCGAGCGGCTGGGTAACTTCCTGTCCAGCTACCGTCAGTGACTGGGCGACGTCGATAGCGGTGGTGCTGCAAATGCACTGATCAGCTAAGCTCGAGCAGTTGCAGCAGGTAGTCTCCGTACCCCGACTTGACCAACGTGCGGGCGCGCTGGGCCAGCTGTTCGTCGTCGATGAAGCCCATCCGCCAGGCCACTTCCTCAGGCATGCCGATCTTGAGGCCCTGACGGCGTTCCAGCGTTCGGACATAGTCGCTGGCATCCAGCAGCGAATCGAACGTGCCGGTGTCCAGCCATGCGGTGCCACGGGCGAGCACCTCGACAGTCAGCCGGCCCTGATTGAGATAGGCCCGGTTGACATCGGTGATCTCGTATTCGCCGCGCGCCGACTTCTGCAGTCCGCGAGCGATCTCGATCACGTCGTTGTCGTAGAAATACAGGCCCGGAACCGCGTAGTGCGACTTGGGGGTGGCTGGCTTCTCTTCCAGCGACACGGCCATCCCGTCGGCGCTGAATTCGACAACCCCATAAGCAGAAGGATTGGCTACCCAATAGGCGAAAATGGCTCCGCCGCTCACTGATTGGAAGCGACTGAGCATGGTGCCCAAGCCAGGTCCGTAGAAGATATTGTCTCCCAGGGCCAAAGCGACCGAGTCGTTGCCGATATGCTCGGCCCCGATAACGAACGCCTGAGCCAGACCCTCGGGGCGATCCTGGACGGCGTAGCCGATGTTGATGCCGAACGCTGATCCGTCACCGAGCAGCCGCTGGAAACCGGGCGCATCGTGGCCGGTGGTGATCACTTGGATGTCTCGGATACCGGCCATCATCAGTGTGGACAGCGGATAGTAGATCAACGGTTTGTCATACACCGGCAGCAACTGCTTGCTGACCCCCATGGTGATCGGATGCAGGCGGGTGCCCGAGCCGCCAGCCAGGATGATCCCCTGCATGCCTTGCTCCTAACTCCGTGGTCTCCTCAGTCGACCAGATCGGCCTCGGTGAGTTCGGTCGCCGCCAGCGCCGCAGCCAGATCCGCGTGACGGAACACCGATGTGACGCGATCGTCGACGACTCGAAACGCCGACGCCGCGGTGCTGCCGACATCGGGATTATCAGGACTGCTGATCTTTTGTTCGACGACGACGACACCGTCGTGGACGTATATCCGGCCCGGCTCGGCGGTCAGCTTCGTGGCAGCGGCCCACTGGCGCAGGGCTTCATGGCCCTGCCCGGCGCCGTGGGCGTCACCGACTTCGATGTCGTCGCTGGACAGAGCGATCAAAGTATCGATGTCCGACGCGTTGAGCGCGTCGTGCCAAGCCAGCACGGTGGCGATCTCCGATGTGGTCATGATCTGCAAGGTACCGCGTGCGTCACGTTCAGAACGGCGTGTGGTCGAGCCAGTTCTGCCATGCCTGGGCATCGCCGTAGACCGCGATGTCGGTGTCGGCTACCGGAACTCGGCGCAGGACGGCCAACAACAGGTCGGTGGCGGGGCCGCGCAGTGCCACCGCACCCTTAGCGTGGTCATGTGACCAGGTGATCCGGCCCGCGCCGGCGCGGATAGTCCACTCACCGCCGACCCCCAGCCCGGCATCGGTCGCATGCAGATGCACGGAGCTGCCGTCCTCGAGCGGCAGCGGTACGCCGTCGCGTCCGGCCTGCGCGGCAACCCGTTCCAGCCACTCACTGATCGCATCGGCGGCCAATTCGGGTGCCAGCGTGTAGTCGATCCCCAGCGCCATCGCGGCATCGGCGCGATGCACGGTCACCTCGTGCAGCCGGCGCCGGACCCACCAGTACGCCGGCCGCGTCCCCAGGAACGTCCACACCGGAGTTTCCAGGCCGGCCTGCTCGACGGCGTCGATCAGTCGCCGCGCGCCGTCGTGCAGCCACACGATCGCCGCGTCGGGCTCCGGCGGCGGCTTGCCGTCCGCGACGGTGCGCGGATCGAGGAAGTGGTCGACCCGGTCGGTGATGATCTGTGCTGCCCAGCGATCGCCGCGGCCCACATGACGAAACAATTGGGCCAGCGTCCAGTCCGGACAGGTCGGCACCGGCGTCGACGGGTCGCCGCCGCGCATCACCTCCCCGAAGGCACGGTTCTGCTCGACTAACGCTGCCGCAAAGTCCACGCGGTCAGGGTACTCGCCGACCCAGGCAGTACACCCGCCAGCCGGCGTGTTGCCAACGCTGGACGTCGAGGCAGTTGCGGCCGTCGACGATTACTCTCGCCCGGACCTGCGCGGCGAGGTCGTCAGGGTCGAGCTCGACGAACTCCGGCCATTCGGTGAGCACCAGCACCGCATCGGCGCGCTCGCAGGCTTCGGCTACCGATACCGCGTAGCTCAGCGTGGGAAACAGCTTCTGCGCGTTCTCCAGGGCCTTGGGGTCATAGACGTTGACCGTGGCACCGTTGAGCTGCAACTGGCCGGCGACGTTGAGCGCCGGTGAGTCGCGTACGTCGTCGGAGTCGGGTTTGAACGCGGCGCCTAGTACCGCGATGTTGGCGCCCAGCAACGAGCCGCCACAGGCGGTGGCGGCTAGTTCAACCATCCGGGTGCGACGGCGCATGTTGATGTTGTCGACTTCCCGCAAGAAAGTCAGCGCCTGATCGGCCCCCAGCTCCCCAGCCCGGGCCATAAACGCGCGGATGTCCTTAGGCAGGCAGCCACCGCCAAAACCCAGTCCAGCGTTGAGAAATCGACGTCCTATCCGCGGGTCGTACCCCAGTGCGTCGGCCAATAGGGTAACGTCGGCACCTACCGCCTCGCACACCTCGGCGATTGCGTTGATGAACGAGATCTTGGTTGCCAGAAAGGCGTTGGCGGCTACCTTCACCAACTCGGCGGTCTGCAGATCCGTAACCAGAAACGGCACGCCGGCATCGAGCATCGGCCGGTAGAGCTCGCGAGCCACGGCTTCCGAACGGGTAGAATCGGTCTGTACACCAAGGACAATGCGGTCGGGTCGTAGGGTGTCCTGTACCGCGAAGCCTTCGCGCAGAAACTCCGGGTTCCAGCCCACCTCCACGTCGATTCCAGGCGGCGCGATGCCACGGGCCCGCCGGACCAGCTCGGCAGCGGTCCCCACTGGCACTGTGGATTTGCCGATGATCACCGCCGACCGGGTTAGGCACGGCACCAGCGAGTCGATGACAGCGTGTACATGGCTCAGATCTGCTCCGTATTCACCGCTCTTTTGCGGAGTGCCGACCCCCAGAAAATGCACATCGGCGAATTCGGCCGCCATCTCATAGTCGGTGGTGAACTGCAGGCGTCCTGCAGCGATATTGTCGCTCAACATCTTTCGCAGACCGGGCTCGTAAAACGGGATGTCGCCACCGGCTAATTTGGCCACCTTGCCCGGATCGATGTCGACTCCGACGACCTCGTGCCCTAGTTCGGCCATGCCGGCGGCGTGGGTCGCACCCAGATAGCCGGTGCCGAAAACGGTGCATCGCACAACACCGTGTGTAGGTCTTGGCGGCGAGCTGATCGTGGCGCGACACTGTCCATCAGGCGAACGTCAGATGACAGTTCTGCTGCGGGCTCTGGGCCAGGAATGCCCGATACTGGCGCTTGTGAGCTGTGTCACACGGTGACACCTGGGTGGCCGGGCAATCTCACCCGCCGTTTCTAGAAGTTCTGGTATGAGCGCGACGGCGTCGGCCCGCGCTGACCCTGGTACTTCGACCCGGCCCGGGCGCTGCCGTAGGGGTGCTCGGCGGAGCTGGTCAACCGAAAGATGCACAGCTGGCCGATCTTCATGCCCGGCCACAAGGTGATCGGCAGATTGGCGACGTTGGAGAGCTCTAAGGTGATGTGCCCAGTGAAGCCCGGATCGATGAAGCCGGCGGTCGAATGCGTCAGCAGGCCGAGCCGCCCCAGCGAGGATTTGCCCTCCAGCCGACCGGCCAGGTCGTCCGGCAACGTGCACCGCTCCAATGTCGAGCCGAGCACGAACTCGCCAGGGTGCAGCACGAAGGGTTCTCCGTTGAGCGGCTCCACCAGACTGGTCAGCTCGTCTTGCTGCTGCGCCGGGTCGATGTGGGTGTAGCGGGTGTTGTTGAAGACCCGAAACAAGGTGTCGAGGCGGACGTCCACGCTGGAGGGCTGGACCAGGGCGTCGTCGAACGGGTCGATGCCGAGCCGGCCGGCGGCGATTTCGGCGCGGAGATCGCGATCGGAGAGCAGCACGCGACGAGCGTATCCGTTGGGTTGATCGGCGGCGACGTTGGTGATGAATCGGGGCGCGTCGGATGTTAGCCTTCGCTTGCAACCGCGCCGATGTAGTTCAATGGCAGAACATCAGCTTCCCAAGCTGAGAACGCGGGTTCGATTCCCGTCATCGGCTCCCTCCGACCGACCGGCCAGCGTGCGCAGTTGTCCGGGAGTCTCGGCGTGTCGTCGTACAAACACGCCCGCTCGCCGGGGCTTGGCGGGGCTTGGCGGGGCTTGGCGGGTGAGCGGCTGGTTAGAGGCGCTCAATAATCGTGACGTTGGCCGTGCCGCCGCCCTCGCACATCGTCTGCAGCCCGTAGCGCCCACCGATGCGCTCGAGTTCGCCCAGCATCGTGGTGAACAGCTTGGCGCCGGTGGCACCCAGCGGATGCCCGAGCGCGATCGCCCCGCCGCAGGGGTTGACCTTGTCCGGATCCGCCTTGATTTCCTTCAGCCAGGCCATCACCACCGGCGCGAACGCCTCGTTGATCTCGACGGTGTCGATGTCGTCGATGGACAGCCCGGTCTTGTCCAGCGCGTAGCGAGTGGCCGGGATCGGTCCGGTCAGCATGAACACCGGATCGGCGCCGCGCGCGCTGATGTGATGGATACGGGCCCGCGGTGCGAGTTTGTGGTCCTTGACGGCCTGCTCGGACGCCAGCAGGACCGCGCTGGCGCCGTCGGAGATCTGGCTGGCCAGCGCCGCGGTCAACCGGCCGCCCTCCGAGAGCGGCTTAAGCGCGGCCATCTTCTCCAGCGAGGTCTCCCGCGGCCCTTCGTCGACCCGGAACCCGTCGACCGCGACAATCTCGTTGTCGAAGTGGCCCCCGCGGATCGCCGCCAGTGCGCGCTGGTGACTGGTGAGGGCGAACAGCTCCATCTCCGCACGGGACAGGTTCCACTTCTCGGCGATCAACTCCGCACCACGGAACTGCGAGATCTCCTGATCGCCGTAGCGGTGCAGCCAATTCCTCGACTCGTTTGTCGGAGAGGTGAACCCGAACTGCTTGCCGACCGTCATCGCCGAGGCGATCGGGATCTGGCTCATGTTCTGCATGCCCCCGGCCAGGATCAGGTCCGCGGTGCCCGACATGATCGCCTGAGCACCGAAGGAAATCGCCTGCTGGCTGGAGCCGCATTGCCGGTCCACGGTGACACCGGGAACCTCTTCGGGGTAACCCGCGGCCAGCCAGGCATTCCGGCCGATGTTGCCGGCCTGCCCGCCGATGGCGTCGACACACCCCACGATTACGTCGTCCACGGCGGAGGGGTCGACGTCGACCCGGTCGAACAGCCCGTGGAACGCGGCCACGCCTAAATCGATGGGATGCACGCCGGCCAGCGATCCGTTGCGCTTGCCGACTGCGGTACGCACCGCGTCGATGACGTACGCCTCTGTCATAGCGTCACTCCTTCTTTGGTGATTCCGCCAAGGACGATGGCGAGATAGTTGTGGCCGACCTGTTCGGCCGTCAAGACACCCCCGGGCTGATACCAGCGCACCGACACCCATGTGGTGTCGCGGATAAAACGGTAGACCAGGTCGACGTCGAGGTCCGGCCGGAAGTAGCCCTCCGCGATACCTTGATTTAGCAGGTCCACCCACATCTTGCGTTGCTGCTTGTTCAAGTCGTCGATGTAGGCGAACCGCGGCTGCGACAACAACCGCTTGGCCTCGTCCTGATAAATCACCACCTGGGCGTGCCGATGCTCGATCGCCTCGAACGACGCCATGAACAGGCCGGTGAGCCGGTCCAACGGGTTGGGTTTGGTGTCGATGATCTCCTGGTAACGGGCGAACAGCCAGTCCAGAAAGCCGTGCAGTATCTCGTCGACGATCTCTTCTTTGGAGGCGAAGTGATGATAGAGACTGCCAGACAGGATGCCGGCCCCGTCGGCGATATCGCGCACGGTGGTCGCGTGCAGGCCGCGGTCGGCGAACATCGTCGCCGCCAGTTCCAGAAGCTCTTCGCGCCGGTTCATGGGTGTTGACTCGACACCGAAATCACTTCACCAGTCAGGTAACTGGAATAGTCGCTGGCCAGAAACGCGATGGTGGCCGCCACCTCCCACGGCTCGGCCGCCCGCCCGAACGCCTCGCGGGCCGACAGCTGCTCGAGCAGTTCGGCCGAGCTGGTCTTCTCGAGGAATTTGTGCCGGGCGATGCTGGGCGACACCGCATTGATCCGCACCCCGAATTCCACGGCCTCGATTGCGCTGCACCGGGTCAGCGCCATCACGCCTGCTTTAGCCGCCGCGTAATGGGCCTGCGAGTGCTGAGCGCGCCAGCCCAGCACGCTGGCGTTGTTGACGATCACCCCGCCGTGCTTGGCTTCCCGGAAATACCGCAGGGCCGCCCGAGTCGCCCGCATGACCGAGGTCAGCGTCACGTCGAGCACGCGGTCCCATTCCTCGTCGGTCATGTCGACCACGGGGGTCTGCCCGCCCAGCCCGGCGTTGTTGACCAGCACGTCGATGCGGCCCAGTCGCTCGTTGGCCGAGGCGAACAGCGCGTCCACCTCGGCGGTGGACGTCACGTCGCACACAACGTGCTCCACTCGGCCCAGACCCAGCTTCGAGAGTTCCGCGGCCGTCTCGGTCAGTCGGCGCTGATGATGGTCGGAGACGACGACGTCGGCGCCTTCCATCAGTGCGCGGCGCGCGGTAGCCGACCCGATCCCGGTCCCGGCCGCCGCGGTGACAACCACCACCTTGCCGTCGAGAAGAGCGTGTCCGGCAACCTCTTTGGGTGCGACGGCAAGCGTCATCCTTTGACCTCCCGGGGCAGACCGAGTACCCGCTCGGCGATAATGTTGCGCTGGATTTCGTTGGAGCCGCCGTAGATGGTGTCGGCACGCGTGAAGAGGTAGAGCCGCTGCCATTCGTCGAAGTCGCCGTCGGTCAGCACCATGCCCGCCTTGCCGGCCACCTCCATAGCGATCTCGCCGAGTTCACGATGCCAGTTGGCCCACAACAGTTTTGACACGTTGTCCTGTCCAGGCTGCTCGACGTCCATGGTGGCCAGCGCGTAGGAGCGCATCGTCCTCAAGCCCGCCCAGGACCGGGTCAGCCGTTCCCGGATCAACGGATCATCGACGACGCCAGTGCGTTTGGCCAGCTCCACGACACCGCTCAGTTCGCGTGCATAGACGATCTGCTGCCCGAGCGTGGACACCCCACGCTCGAAAGTCAGCGTTCCCATCGCGACCCGCCAGCCGTCGCCGGGCGCACCGACCACCAGGTCGGCGTCGGTGCGGGCGTCGTCGAAGAACACCTCGTTGAATTCCGAGTCCCCGGTCAGCTGCACGATCGGCCGGATCTGCACTCCCGGCTGATCCAGCGGCACCAGCAGATACGACAACCCAGCGTGGCGCTGCGATCCCTTCTCGGTGCGAGCCAACACGAAACACCACTGCGCCCAATGCGCCAGCGACGTCCAGACCTTTTGCCCGTTGATCACCCACTGGTCACCGTCGAGCACCGCGGCGGTGGAGACATTGGCCAGGTCGCTGCCCGCGCCGGGTTCGGAGTATCCCTGGCACCACAACTCGGTGACGTCGAGGATGCGCGGCAGGAACCGCTGCTGCTGCTCGGGCGTGCCGAAGGCGATCAACGTCGGGCCAAGCAGTTCCTCCCCGAAGTGGTTGACTTTCGCCGGCGCGTTGGCGATCGCGTATTCCTCGTAGAACGCGACCCGGTGGGCGATCGACAAACCGCGGCCGCCGTGCTCGACCGGCCAGCCCAAGCACGTCAAACCCGCCGCCGCGAGGCGCCGGTTCCAGGCCAGACGCTCCTCGAATGCCTCGTTCTCGCGGCCCGGTCCGCCGAGGGCCTTGAGCGAGGCGAATTCACCGACGAGGTTCTCGGCGAGCCAGTCGCGCACCTCGGCCCGGAACTCCTGGACCGTTTGCATCCCTGTAGGCTAACCTACCAAGCACTTGCTTTGTTAGCCGACGGGCCAAGGAGCGTCGATGTCGAGCCTTCCGCAGACCATTCCTGCGGCGCTGGATCGCATCGCGCGCGAGCTGCCCGGCCACGATGCGCTGGTCACCCCCGATCGCACGCTCACTTATGCCGAACTGCACGCCGAGGTGCGCCGGGCCGCCGCGGCGATGATCGCGCTCGGCGTGGCTCCCGGTGACCGGGTGGCGATCTGGTCGCCCAACACCTGGCACTGGGTGGTCGCCTGCCTGGCCACCCACTACGCAGGGGCCACCATGGTGCCGCTGAACACCCGCTACACCGTCGGCGAGGCTACCGACATCCTGGCCCGCACCGGCGCTTCGCTGCTGGTGGCGATGGGTGAGTTCCTGGGCGTGGACAAGGTCGCCGACCTCGACCGCGACGCGCTACCCGACCTGCGGCACGCCGTGCGGGTGCCAGTGGATGCGTGCGACGGGACCTGGGCGCAGTTCGTCGCGACCGGCACCGATCTTGCCGCCGCCGACGCCCGCGCCGCCGCGGTCCGCCCCGACGACATCTCCGACATCCTGTTCACCTCCGGCACCACCGGGCGCAGCAAAGGGGTGCTGTGCGCCCACCGCCAGTCGCTGGCCGGCCCGGCGGCCTGGGCGGCCTGCGGCAAGCTCACCAGCGACGACCAGTATCTGTGTATCAACCCGTTCTTCCACAACTTCGGCTACAAGGCCGGCATCCTGGCCTGCCTGCAGACCGGGGCCACGATGATGCCGCAGCGCACGTTCGACGCCGAGCAGGCGATGCGGGCGGTGGCCGAGCACCGGATCACCGTGCTGCCCGGGCCGCCGACGATTTTTCAGACGCTCCTCGACCACCCCGCCCGCCGCTGCTACGACCTGAGCTCGCTGCGGTTCGCGGTCACCGGCGCGGCCAGCGTGCCCGTCGTGCTGATCGAGCGGATGCAGCACGAGCTCGACATCGACATCGTCCTGACCGCCTACGGACTCACCGAATCAGGTGGATTCGCCACGATGTGCCGCGCCGACGACGACGCGGTCACAGTCGCCACTACTTGCGGGCGTCCGATCGCCGATTTCCAACTGCGCATCGGAGATCACAACGAGGTGCTGCTGCGCGGACCCAACGTCATGCTCGGCTACCTCGATGATCCAGCGGCTACCGCGGCGACGATCGACGCCGAAGGCTGGCTGCACACCGGAGATGTGGGCAGCCTCGACGAAGCCGGCAACCTGCGGATCACCGACCGCCTCAAGGACATGTACATCTGCGGCGGGTTCAACGTCTACCCGGCCGAAGTCGAGCAGGTGCTGATTCGACTCGACGGTGTTCGCGACGCGGCGGTGATCGGAGTACCCGACGAGCGGCTCGGCGAGGTCGGCCGGGCATTCCTGGTAACCCAGCCGGGCTGCAGCCTCGATGAGCAGACGGTGATCGCCTACACCCGTGAGCATCTGGCAAATTTCAAAACTCCCCGTTCGGTGAGGTTCCTCGACACCCTGCCACGCAACGCCAGCGGCAAGGTGGTCAAGCCGCTACTGCGAGAGATGGCGTAGATGGATCTTGACTTAGACGACGCAACAGTGGCGTTACAGGCCGAGGTGCGCGAGTTCCTGGCAGCCAACACGGCATCGTTTCCCACCAAGTCCTACGACACCGCCGAAGGCTTCGAGCAGCACCGACGTTGGGATAGAGTACTTTTCGACGCCGGGCTGTCGGTAATCACCTGGCCACTCCGCTACGGCGGGCGCGACGCCACGCTGCTGCAGTGGGTGGTCTTCGAGGAAGAGTACTTCCGCGCCGGTGCGCCGGGACGGGCCAGCGCCAACGGCACCTCGATGCTGGCGCCGACCTTGTTCACGCACGGCACCCAGGAACAACGGGACCGGGTGCTGCCCAAAATGGCGACCGGTGAGGAGATCTGGGCACAAGCCTGGTCGGAGCCTGAGTCCGGCAGCGACTTGGCGTCGCTACGCTCTACCGCGACGCGCACCGACGGCGGCTGGCTGCTCAACGGGCAGAAGATCTGGAGTTCACGTGCCCCTTTTGGGGACAAGGCTTTTGGGTTATTTCGCTCTGACCCTGACGCCGAGCGCCACCGGGGACTGACGTATCTCATGTTCGACCTGAGGGCCGACGGGATCACCGTGCGGCCGATCGCGCAACTCGGCGGCGACACCGGTTTCGGTGAGATATTTCTCGACGACGTGTTCGTGCCCGATGTCGACGTGGTCGGCGAGGTGCACGACGGCTGGCGTGTCGCGATGAGCACGTCGAGCAACGAGCGCGGCCTGTCGCTGCGCAGCCCGGCGCGGTTCTTAGCCGCCGCGGAACGGCTGGTGGAGCTGTGGAAAGCGCATGGCACCAGCACTTTCAGTGACGAGGTCGCCGATGCCTGGATCAAGGCTCAGGCGTACCGGTTGCACACCTTCGGGACCGTGACCCGGCTGACCAACGGCGGCGAACTCGGCGCGGAATCGTCGGTGACCAAGGTGTTCTGGTCTGACCTCGACGTCGCACTGCACCAGACCGCACTGGACATTCGCGGCCCCGAAGCCGAACTGACCGGCCCCTGGACCGAAGGTTTACTCTTTGCCCTGGGCGGCCCGATCTATGCGGGAACCAATGAGATTCAGCGTAATATTATCGCCGAGCGCCTGCTGGGTTTGCCGCGGGAAAACCGAACGTGAGATTCGGCAGTGTATTTTGAGTTAGATTCACAGCAAAGCGATTTCGCGGCCAGCATCGATGCCGCGCTAGCCTCGTCCGATGTCCCTGGTGCGGTGCGCTCCTGGTCGCGCGGCGACACCGGGCCGGGCCGTAAGATTTGGGCCCGGCTTGCCGACCTCGGAGTCACCGCCCTGGTGGTGCCGGAACGCTTCGAGGGCCTCCAGGCGCATCCGGTGGATCTGGTCGTCGCACTAGAGCGGCTGGGCCGCTGGTGTGTGCCCGGCCCGGTGGCCGAATCCGTCGCGGTGGCACCGATCCTGCTGGGCGACGACGAGCGGTGCGCTGCGCTGGCTGCCGGCAAACTTCTCGCCACGGTCGCGCTGCCGCCGCAGGTGCCACGCGCGGTCGACGCCGACATCGCCGGTCTGGTGCTGATCGCCGAGGCAGGCCGGGTCACCGAGGCCAACCCTGGCGACCCGCACGAGTCGGTGGACCCCAGCCGCCGTCTGTTCGCCGTCACCGCCACCGGGCCAGCGTGGGATGCCGATGTTATGCGCGCCTACGAATTCGGTGCACTGGCGACCACCGCGCAACTGGTCGGTGCCGCGCAGGCGCTGCTGAGCACCGCCGTCGACTATGCCAAACAGCGCGCCCAGTTCGGCCGAGTGATCGGCTCCTATCAAGCGATCAAACACAAGCTGGCCGACGTCCACATCGCCATCGAATTGGCTCGACCGCTCGTCTACGGCGCCGCACTATCGTTGGGCAACCGTTCCCGCGACACCGCCCGTGACATCAGCGCCGCCAAGGCCGCAGCATCCGATGCCGCGTTGGTGGCTGCCCGCGCCGCGCTGCAGACCCATGGCGCCATCGGTTTCACCACCGAATATGACTTGTCGCTGTGGCTGCTGCGGGTGCAGGCGCTGCGGTCGGCGTGGGGTGACCCGGCCGCACACCGGCGACGGGTTTTGGAGGCACTGTGACCGACGAGCGGGAACTGCTGCGCGAGACCTTAGCGGCACTGGTGGCCAAGCACGCCTCGCCCGCCGCGGTGCGCGCGGCGATGGAATCGGCACGCGGCTACGACGAATCGCTGTGGCGGCTGCTGTGCGAGCAACTCGGCGTCGCTGCACTGGTGGTGCCCGAGGAATACGGTGGTGCCGGCGGAGATCTCGCTGACGCCGCCGTCGTCGTCGAGGAGCTCGGCAAGGGCCTGGTTCCCACCCCGCTGCTGGGCCACGTGCTCACCGAACTGGCCCTGCTCGCCGCCGACGAGCCGGATGCCGATGCGTTGGAGCGGCTGGCCACGGGTAGCGCTATTGGTGCAGTCGTGTTCGATCCCGCTTACGTGGTCAATGGCGGCATCGCGGACATCGTGGTTGCGGCCAACGGCGACACACTCACCCGCTGGAATGAGTTCAACGCCGAGCCCGTCGCCTGCATGGATCCCACCCGCCGGCTGGCCCGCGTCACACCACAGCACACCGCCACGGTCGGCGCCGATCCCGGCATCATCGACATGGCCGCGATCCTGCTGGCCGCCGAGCAGATCGGCGCGGCGGCCCGCTGTCTGGGCCTGACCGTCGCCTACAGCAAGGAACGGGTGCAGTTCGGCCGGCCGATCGGAAGCTTTCAGGCGCTCAAACACCGGATGGCTGATCTTTATGTGGCAGTGCAGGCAGCCCGTGCCGTGGTGAACGATGCGGTCGCACAGCCGTCGCCGACCACGGCGGCGCTGGCCCGCGTCAAAGCCAGCGAGGCATTCAGCAAGGTAGCCGCGGAAGGCATCCAGCTGCACGGCGGCATCGCGATCACCTGGGAACACGACATGCACCTGTATTTCAAGCGCGCACACGGCAGTGCACAGCTGCTGGGCCCGCCGCGGGAATACCTGCGCCGCCTGGAATCCGAAGTGTTCTAACGTGGCGCCATGAGCCCGCTCCCGCCGAGTCCCCACGAACCTCAAATCGAGGCCCGCAATAAGGATGGTGCCCTAGTGACCGGCCACGTCGCGCGGCGCGCGCAGATCCCGCCTTTTTACGTGATGGATGTCTGGCTCGCGGCCGCCGAGCGCCAGCGCACCCACGGTGATCTGGTGAACCTCTCGGCAGGGCAACCGAAAGCTGGAGCCCCCGAACCGGTGCGCGCCGCCGCGGCGGCAGCGCTGCAGCACAACCAACTCGGTTATACGGTGGCACTGGGCATTCCGGAGCTGCGGGCCGCGATCGCGGCGTCATATCGGGATCGGTATCGGCTAGAGGTCGACGTCGACGACGTCGTGGTCACGACGGGCTCGTCGGGAGGATTTCTGCTGACGTTTCTGGCCTGCTTCGACACCGGCGACCGGGTCGCGGTCAGCAGTCCCGGCTACCCGTGCTACCGCAATATTCTGTCCGCGCTGGGGTGTGAGGTCGTAGAGATCGAATGCGGGCCGCAGAATCGATTTCAGCCCACAGCGCAGATGCTCGCCGAACTCGACCCACCGCTGGCCGGCGTGGTGGTAGCCAGCCCGGCCAACCCAACCGGAACCGTTATCCCGCCCGCCGAGCTGGCAGAGATCGCGTCCTGGTGTGACGCCACCGGCGTGCGACTGATCAGTGACGAGGTCTACCACGGACTGGTGTACGAGGGCGCTCCGCAAACCAGTTGCGCGTGGCAGACTTCGCGGAATGCTTTGGTGGTCAACAGTTTTTCCAAGTATTACGCGATGACGGGTTGGCGGCTGGGCTGGCTGCTGGTGCCAACCGAACTGCGCCGCGCGGTGGACTGCCTGACCGGCAATTTCACCATCTGCCCACCGGTGCTGTCGCAATGTGCGGCCGTTGCCGCATTCACCCCGGAGGCGATCAGCGAAGCAGACGGGCATGTGCACCAGTACGCGAAAAACCGCAGGCTGTTGCTTGACGGCCTGCGCGACATCGGGGTCGACCGGCTGGCCCCCACCGACGGCGCCTTCTACGTCTACGCCGACGTTTCGGACTTCACCAGCGATTCGATGGCGTTCTGTTCGACGTTGTTGGCTGACACTGGCGTTGCCATCGCACCCGGCATCGACTTCGACACCCTGCGGGGTAGTTCGTTCGTTCGGCTGTCGTTTGCCGGGCCCGTCGACGACATCGAGCAGGGGTTGTGCCGTATCGGCCCGTGGCTGCAGGACCGGCGGAGGTCATCTGCGGAAATACGCCGATAGCCATGCGTGGGGAACGGAGATGAGCCGCAAGACAATTTTTCCGCAGGACCGTTGCATCGTGATAGCGAACGATATATCTTTGTATATCGTAAGTGGTCCTAGCTGGAAGAGGTAGCCGACTATGAATGAATCGCACACACCCGGTGAGCGATCGCGGGGTACGACAAAGAAAGACCCGGCAGCAGCGCCAACCGACCCGCTCGCAGCGGACGAGCCCGCGGACCGCGGCAGTGACGTCCCCGTCGAACTCGACCCTGTCCCTGAAAAGGGGGTTGCTCGCCAAGAGTCACGATCCCAAGACCGCGGGGAGCTCGGTGCAGATCTGGAACCCTACGCCGACGATCGTCCGGTCGAGTGGGAACCCGACTACGACGAGGACGCGGAGCTGGACCCCGACTCCGAACCGGACTATGACGAGGAATCCGAATTCGAACCGGACTACGACGAGGAATCCGATCTCGGCCCCCACGTCGGTCCCGCTCACGGCCACGGTCCTGCGCCCAAGCTTGCCCCCGGCCCCAAGCATGGGCCCGGACACCATCCCGGACCGCCAGATGCGCACGGCCCCGGCCCGAAGAAGGCACCGGCCAAGAAGGTTCCCGGGAAAAAGGCCCCAGCCAAGAAGATCCCCGGGCCGAAGAAACATCCGGGCCACCACCCTGGGCCGCCCCCGGAGCGCGGGCCCGACGCCCCGGGGCGCGAACCGGGTTTTGGGTTTGGACGCGATGCCGGCTTCGGTTACCGACCAGGCCCCGGCTTCGGTTCAGGGTTCGGATTCGGCCCCGGCAGCGGGCACGGTTCCCGGCGTGGCACCGGCCCCGGCCGCCGCGGCCGTCGTGGTGACGTTCGCGCAGCCATCCTGACCCTGCTCGCCGAGCGACCGATGCACGGCTACGAGATGATTCGGGAGATAGCAGAACGCAGTCAGGGCCTGTGGCAGCCCAGCCCCGGCTCGATATACCCGACTTTGCAGTTGCTAGACGACGAGGGTCTTGTCGCCGAGACTGAAACCGACGGCAGTAAAAAGCTTTTCGCATTGACCGACCAGGGGCGCACCGCGGCCGAGAAAATCAAAACCCCGCCGTGGGAGGAGATCACCGAGGGCGCCGACACCGGCCAGCTCAACGTGCGCACGGCGCTGGGTCAATTGTTCGTGGCGGTGAGGCAGTCGACATATGCAGCGACCGCCGAACAACAGCAGCGCATCGTCGACATCCTCAAAAAGGCCCGCCGCGCGATTTACACGCTGCTCGCCGAAGCGGAATGACTTGGTAGCCCCGGCATCGGCCAACTACAAGGTCGGACGCCGTCGCTGGGCCCATGCCGAAGTGGGGTTGACCCGTCGCGGCGTAGTTGGGTGGCCGAAAGCTATCGGACCTGGATGCGATGATGCGGTTATGACTTAGACCGCAGCGACTCCGGTAGTGTTGAGCCCTGATCAGCGCCTGGAGGTGCTCTTTGAGGAGTTGGCGCAGTCGGTCGGTCAGCGCAACGCGATCGGTGGGCGCATCGTGCAGATCGTCGCCGAGCTGGATCGGAACCAGCTGTGGGGGCCACCGGTGCGCGCTCGGTGGCGGGATTGGTGGCCTGGAAGCCGGGACTGTCCTCGACAAACGCCCACACGGTCGCCACCGTGGCGCGCCGGTTGCAGGACTTTTCCGGCTGCACGGCCGGCCTGACGCAGGGTCGGCTGTCTCTAGACCAGGTCGGATTGATCGCCGCGCGCGCCGGGGCGGGATCCGATGAGCATTACGCGCAGTTGGCGCGGGTGGCCACGGTCAACCAGCTGCGCACCGCGCTCAAGTGCGAACCGCGCCCTGATCCTGCGCCGCCGGCACAGCCCTCGATCACCAAGACCTGCACCGAGCAGTCCAAGTGCTGGCGGATCACCCTTCCGCGCGACGAGGCGGCGATGTTCGAGGCGGCGCTGGCATCGGATCGTGAGGCGCTGATCACCCAGTGGAAACATGACCGCGGCGCCGGCGGGGCCGCATACGATGTCGCGCCGCCGATACCGGGCACCCTGGAGGCTTTTTTGCGCCTGGTCGAAGCCGGCTAGGACGCCGAAGCCACCCGCCGCCCACACGGGCTCTATACCAGAGTGGTGGTGCACCTTGACGTCGCCGAGCGTGTCGGCGGGCTGCATCGGGGTCCGGCACCGACCGAGTCCGAGCGCCGATTCTTGACCTGTGATGCCAGCTGGGCGGTCTGGTTCCAGCGCGACGGGCAGCTCATCGGCGCCGGCCGGGCGACCCGGGTGATCAACCGGCGGCTGCGCCGCGCCCTCGAGCACCGCCAGTCCTGCTGCGCGGTTCCTGGCTGTGGGGCCACCCGCGGTCTGCACGCCCACCACATCCGCCACTGGGAAGACGGCGGGCACACCGAGTTCATTAACTTGAGTTGTTGCGAAACTACCCCCTTAGCGGCCGTGCCTTGCGTGACGATCTTTGCTGGAATCTCCGCGGATGTGAACAGCAAAGCCTATGTACCGCAAAGTGTTTCGCAGGCATGACGTGCCACGCAGCGGTAGATAAGGCCGATCCTGAATCGCCCTCACACCTGCATCTGCGCTGTGCTGGCGCACGCCGCGCTCGCCCCCACGCCGACGCTGCCCATAGGCTCACGATCGGTCGCCGCCTGGGCAGCCAACAGCCAGCCGAACGCTCCGACAGTTGCAGCACTCGACTCGATGACCACCCAAAGCGCAGGCGCATTTCAGGGCCACGCCGTGGCGGCTCCCGTCCGCTGACGCTCCCGTCCGCCGCCACGGACCCAGCCAGGCCGTACCGCCATGAACAGCCCAACGATGTCGTCCAGCGGGGCGTGTGAACGGTTTTGCCAGGAATATGACCGCGATCGCCGCCGGGCGTGACAACCGACGAAGCGGCGACGGGCCGCGGCCACCGCGGATCAGGTTGCGGACGAAACCGGCTCTGACCTGGTCTGTCGGGTAGCCCCGGCGCATTGCTGCGCCGGGGCCCCCTCGGAACCGCGCGAGCGAGGTTCCCCC
>Ga0078972_1003323_pt1 | contig 48636 bp, 41 predicted proteins | sample YelNatPaOPGAMG01_FD_67568 | JGI IMG/M metagenome (GOLD analysis project Ga0078972, IMG submission 67568) | Hot spring thermophilic microbial communities from Obsidian Pool, Yellowstone National Park, USA - OP-RAMG-01 (SPADES assembly) (version 2) | ecosystem: Environmental > Aquatic > Thermal... | reverse complement strand
ATTCCCTCCTTGATTTCAATTTATGGAGGAAATATATCACATTTCGAGATTTTTCACAATATATTTACATGAGCCAACAACTTATGCTAACTAACGTTTATTGAATAATAATAACTATTTGAGGAGAAGGGACAAAATGAAAAAAAGACCTTTACTATTATCAATATGCTTAATCTTTGTTATTGCTTTTACATTTTCAGTCCAACATTGGACATTGGCACAAGCTCCCTCACAGGGTCGTGGCGGAGGACAAGCTGGACAAGCAGGTCCACCGTCAGGAATGATGATGATGCAAATATTGCCGTTAGAAATGGAATGGAGCTATATTTCCTTTAATATGAATGTCAGTGATGATGTTTTGGTCAAGACAAGAAAGGTTTTTTTGGACACATGGACAAAGCGAAAGGCGATCTTGGATAAGTCTGATCCAAGCGGAGATGACGAAAACACAAGAAGAGCTATGAGAGATAGCCTTACCAAACTTAAAACTGAATTAGATACAAAGCTAAAAGCTATCCTTACTCCTAAGCAAATGGAAGAGCTTGCTAAATGGGAGAAGGAGAATCAACAAAGGTTTAGAAATCGTCCAACTGGCACTACGGGTGGACAGCCTAATAGGACAAGATAATAAAATTAGCTCAGTTAATTTATTAAAAGGATAAAGGAGATCAAAATGCCAGCAAAAATATACCACGTTAGATTAACTGTTGATGAAAGAAACTATCTTAAACAATTAATTAGTGCAGGATCAAATAAAGCAAGAAAACTTACAAGAGCGAGGATACTTTTATTAGCAGACGAAAGCCCGCAAGGACCTGCTGAAATAGACGAGAGAATATCAAAAACCTTAAACATATCTACTACGACAATAGCTAATATAAGGGAACGTTTTGTGAAAGAGGGATTAGAATCTGCTATTAATGAAAAACCTCGCTCTGGCAGACCGCGTAAATGGGCAAGAAAAGAAGAATCTGAATCAATGCTAATGGTTGAGGCGTAAATCCCTAATCAATTATACTAAAAACTGAGGAGAATAAATTCATGTGGAAGGTATGTCTCTCCTTCATCCTCCTTATTGCTCTGCCAATAAGCGGGGCAATAGGAGAAAATGTAAGTATCTCAAATCCGCTGACGCTTGAACAATGTATCAAGATCGCACTTAGACAATCTCCAAACATTAAATCAGCTGAGCTTGATCTGAAAACATCAAATTTTAGTGTTAAAGATGCTAAGGCGAGTTTTTTGCCAGAGATTAACGCTAATGGTCAATATCAGTTTTCCGATAGAACAGATATTGGATTGGAAAAAAGCAATTACAATGCCCAGATTTCCGCGAGCATTAGGCTATGGGATCATGGCAAAAGACGGACAGCACTAAATCAGGCAAAGGCTAATGAGAGGTCTACACGATCAGAGTATGACAGAGTAGAGCAAGAGTTAATATTTAATGTTACTAACGCATATTACAATTTATTACAGTCAGAAAAACTGATAGGTGTTTACGAAAAACTCTTGGAAATATCCAAAAATAATGTTGAAAAGACAAAACTCTTTTTAGAAAAAGGCATAGCTACTCCCGCAGATGTCGCAAGCGCCAAAGTTCAACAGGCAAACGATGAATTAGCGTTGATAAACGCACAAAATGACTTTAAGTTGGCAAAAGCTCGCTTGGCTAATGTAATAGGATTAGATAAAGACGCTCCAATAGAAGTTCAGGACGACCCTGATTATAAAATTTATATGGAATCATCTTTAATAAAACATGAGATTTCGCTGGAAGATTCAATATCCAAAGCTATCCAAAATCGCCCTGAATTAAAGAGTATGAGAGATAGATTAGATTCGTTAGAATGGTCATTAAAACAGGCGAAATTGGATAGATTGCCAGTGCTTTCTGCGGATTATAATTATAACTTTCTTTTTGGCGGTGGAACGCCTCCAAATAGCAATGTTGACAATAGCTGGAACGCAGTTGCGAGGCTTACATTTCCAATTTTTGACGGCGGAGTATCAAAACGAAGACAACAGAGAGCGGAAATCAGTATAGAACAAAGCAAAGAAAGCATAAAAGAGAGGGAACAATCAATAGCGTTGGAGGTTCAGCAACAATATTTTAATTTTGAACGAGCAATGAAAAGCCTTGATATTGCCAAAGATCAGGTAGAAAACGCCACTTTGAGCTTAAATGTGACACAAGGCAGGTATGATCAAGGGATGACGATATTTATTGACGTTTTATCTGCACAGGCACGCTATGCACAAGCTATAACTAACCAAGTCAAGGCTTTTTATGACTATAAAATTGCCGAGAAATCTTTGCAAAAGGCTATAGGAGATTTGAGAATAGAGTAATAAAAGGAGAAAGATATGAAGAAGTGGATTGTAATAGGCATTATTGCCATAGTAATTTTATTGTCGGTTGGTGGAGTGCTTTTTGCTAAGGGAAAGTTGCCGTTCATAAAGAGAAATGACAAAAAAGCCCTAACAAGTATGAGGACTACAAAAGTTCAGCGAGGAGATATTGTAGTAACCATATCTGCTACCGGGACAATTGAGCCATTAGTCACTGTGGAAGTAAGATCAAAGGCAAGCGGTGCGATTACAAAAATGGCAGTGGATACTGGCGACAAACTGAAAGCTGGCGATTTGATCGCTGAAATAGAAAAGACCTATACTCAGGCAGATGTAGAGCAAGCAGAAGCAGATTTAAGATCAGCACAAGCCCGAAAAGCCCAAGCAGAGATGAATATTGAGTTACAAAAACAACAAAGTGAAGTTCAAATCAAGCAAGCCCAAGCTAATGTGGCTTCAATGGAAACTAAATTGGCACAGCTTCAAGAGCAAATTAGATTAGAAAAAGAGTCCAATGCAAGAGCGGTTAAAGATGCGGAAAACGATCTGGAAATGGCTAAACTCAGATTAGAACAGGCAAAAAATCCAAGGGAGGAAAATATAAAGCGCGCCCAAGCATCTGTTGATCAAGCGAAATCAAGCATGGACCTTGCGTTAGAGGAGTATAATAGGCTTAAAGCGTTACATGAAAAACTGTTCGTATCAAAATCGGAGGTTGATTCTGCAAAAGCTAAATATGAGTCGGCAAAATCCCAATATGAATCTGCATTAGAGCAGTTGAAACTCACACAAAATCCATCAAGTCCAGAGGACTTAAAATTAGCAGAAAAGAATGTAATAAAAGCAGAATTTGCCCTTGCCAGTGCTAAGCAAAAAGTAGAGCAAGAAAAAGCAAGGGAGAAAGACCTTGAACTTTATAAATCACAGCTTGAAGACGCAAAACTTTCCCTTCAACAAGCGATTGCCAATAAAAAACAGATTGACATAAGAATAAAAGAGCTTGAATCTGCTGATGCGGCGGTCAAACGTGCAGAGGTTGCCTTGAAAAATGCAAAAGATAAATTAGAAGACACTGTCGTTAGGGCGCCGATTTCTGGGACTATCCTAACTAAAAACGTTGAGGAAGGACAAGTCATCACATCAAGTATGGGTGCGGTAGCTTCTGCTGGAACTTTGCTTGTCACTATGGCGAACTTGGATAAAGTATATATAAAGACCGATGTAGATGAGACTGATATAGGCAAAGTCCAGCCCGGACAAAATGTGAGCATAGTTGTTGAGGCATTTCCAGATAAAAGATTTCAGGGAACCGTGCTTAAAATAGAGCCTCAGGGCAAGACAGTGCAAAATGTCACAACTTTCAGAGTTACAACCGAATTAGACAATCCTAAAAATATATTGAAACCCGGAATGAACGCATCTGTGGAAATAACCGTGACAGACCTTCATGATGTTTTAACAGTGGATAACTCAGCTATTATGGAATCACCAAGGGGCAAAATGGTCATACCAGTGATTGATGGCAAACCCGGTGACCCTATCTCTGTGGATATTGGTGCTCGTGGATGGGATTCTTCAGAGGTCATATTTGGGCTTAATGAGGGCGATGAAGTTATGATAATTTCAACTGGCACAGCTACCGCTAATATGCCAGAGTTTATGAAAAATATGATGAAGAATCCAATGTCAACATTTGGACGTATGCAGGGCGTTGGACCCGGCGGTGGAAGAGGAAGTTCAGGTGGACCTCCGCCAGGACCTCCCCCAGGACCATAGAATTAGCTGACAATATGAAAAGATTATGGATTATTTAATATCAGTTGGTAGAGGAAGCAAAAATGATTGTAATGGAAAATGTCACGAAGATATACCGAATGGGTGAAGTTGACGTAACCGCCCTAAGAGGTATATCTATTAACATAGATAAAGGGGAATTTGTGTCTATTATGGGTCCGTCTGGATCAGGCAAATCTACGCTTATGAACATCATCGGTTGCCTTGACGTTCCTACATCTGGAACTTATATATTAGATGAAATTCCCGTAAACGGATTAAACGACAACAAGTTGGCAGAAATTCGCAATAGAAAAATCGGATTCGTCTTTCAAACATTCAATTTACTGGCTCGTGAAGAAGCACTTTATAATGTAGAACTACCGATGGTATATAATGACATATCAGAAAAGAGACGAAAAGAGATCGCTCAACAGATGCTTGAGATTGTCGGTCTTGCACATAGGGCAAAACACAAGCCCAATGAGATGTCTGGTGGTGAAAGACAAAGAGTTGCAATAGCGAGGGCGCTTGTAAATAACCCATCAATCATTTTGGCAGATGAACCAACCGGTAATTTGGATTCTCAAACTGGTAAAGAAATTATGTCCATATTTCAAAAACTCAATAATGATGGTATTACCATAGTGTTGGTGACACACGAAGCAGATATAGCTGCACACAGCCAAAGGATCATACATTTGAGAGATGGCTTAATTGAAGGAGAGGAAAAGCTATGAGGATAAAAGAAAGCGTTCATATAGCCCGTAGAAGCCTCATGGGAAATAAAATGCGTTCATCGCTGACAATGCTTGGCGTGATCATCGGTGTAGCAGCAATTATTGCCATGATCTCTATTGGTAACGGTGCTAAGGCTGATATTTCAGAAAGGATAAAATCGCTTGGATCAAATGTGCTTCAAATCCGTCCCGGAACTCAGGCTTTCGGTCCAGTTAGATTTGGTGCTGGCAGTGTCCAAACACTCAAATACGAAGATGCACAGATGATAAGGGAAAAATCTAAATTCATATCCTATGTTGAACCGCAAATATCCCGTCAGGCACAGGTCAAGTTTGGAAATAAAAATGATAACATTGAGATTATCGGCACAACACCCGATTTCCAGAGAACACAAAATACAAAGGCAGTCAAGGGAAACTTTTTCACTGATGCTGATGTGCTTTTTAGAGAAAAGGTCTGTTTGATCGGACAAACTGTCATAACTAATCTATTTGGCAATACCGATCCAATTGGTCAAAAAATCAAGATCAACAACATTGAATTTAGAATATTAGGTGTATTAGAGAAGAAGGGCAGTATGGGTCCTTTTGATCAAGATAACCGAGTGATAATTCCGATCACTACTGCAATGAAAAGGGTTTTTGGGATTGATTATCTACGTTCAATTAGTGTAGAAGTCAATGACGCAAAAAATATGGAATTAGCAAAAGAGGAACTAACAACTTTACTCAGAAGACAACATAGATTACCCCCTAATAAACAATCTGATTTCAATATTCAAGATCAATCCGCTTTCCTTGAAACATTAGAAAAGACAAGTCAGAGCTTTACATATCTGCTTGGCGGAATTGCTGCTGTATCCTTGATCGTCGGAGGAATTGGCATAATGAATATAATGTTAGTGTCCGTGACAGAGAGGACAAGGGAGATCGGAACAAGAAAAGCGATAGGAGCAAAAAGACGTGATATACTCTTGCAATTTTTAGTTGAATCGCTTATACTAAGTCTCATTGGTGGGATAATTGGAATTTTATTAGGAGTTGGTGGGGCGAACTTAATATCAAAGATCGCTGGATGGAAAACGGTTATTTCCGTCGGTGCAATATTACTTGCTTTCCTTTTCTCTGCTTCAATTGGCATTTTCTTTGGAATATATCCTGCCAGAAAAGCTGCAAGGCTTAATCCAATAGAGGCACTTAGATACGAATGATATTATACTATTTCTTCAATTAAAAATGTAGCCCAATTTTAGTCAGACAAGGAATCAAACTATCCGCTTGGGTTATAAAATATTATTATGCAGAATGAACAGATTATTTGCACAAAATTTTTACTTTCATTAAGATAATTTTTGGAGGTCTGATATGAAAATTTGGATTATAATTCTTTGTATTATTATATATTCTATTTTTTCATCAGTAATTCTTGCAGGGACATTTAGAGATAATTTTGATGATGGCAACCTAAATGGCTGGAGAATGACTAAATTTGATTGGTCAGCGTTTGCAGAAGTAGAAGGTGTGTCAAATTGGCAAATCAAGAATGGTATGGCAGTTAGCGGTGATAACGATGTAGCTATGATCCACGGATTGTTCATTGACGAGAAAATATATGGCTCTTGGAAAGATTATACCGCAGAAGTAAGCGTTAAACTCGCAAAACCTTTAAGAGATTGTTCAGAATGGTCAGGTGTCTATTTAAGTGTCAGAGTCCAACCTCGTATGCCTATGTCATATAATTTAGCTATTAGAAAGTGGGGTCAAGAAGGTGAAGTTGCGTGTGGATATATATGTTTGGACAAAGGAGACAAGGGGATTGATCCGAAATTGCCCTTAAAGACTGAATCTAATAGATGGTATAGGCTAAAAGTATCAGTTGAAGGTGATTCTATCAGATGTTTTGTTGATGAAAAAGAGGTTATTGCATATAAAGGAAATAATCTATATAATATTGGAAGCACTGGTTTTGCTGTAAATGGGCTTGAGGCATATTTTGATGATTTTACTGCAACTGGTCCCGATGTTCCTGACGGTGGTCCAGGTTTTTCTATAAATCCCCGTGATAAGCAGGCTACATTATGGGGGAGACTTAAAAGAATCATACATTGACATAAGGGGGGCATACATTCAGATGCGACTTTAACGCTACAAACTGAATGATAGCATTATGGAAACGCCTTTATTTATTGAAAAAACAAGCAAAGATCAAACAAGCATAAAGAAAAAGGGATCATGGACAAACGAGGACAAAATTAATTTAATAAAGCTAAGACTTGAAGGTCTCTCTTTTAAGCAGATAGGAGATCAGCTTGGTCGGACAGAACACTCTGCAAGATCGGAATATGGAAGGATAAGACGAGGGGATACTGATGTTAAAGTTTCACTTAAAGAATTGCCCGAACTACGTAAAGCACTGCCGTTGAAAAGAAATAAAGTATAGTTTTCCTTAAAAATAAGTAATATTTGCTTGACCAAATTAAATTTTATAATCAGTTTATTTCCTCTGCATTGCCTTCTCCTAATAAGTTGGAATAATTCTCTCTCACATAGGAGAAAGCTAATGCAAAGGTATTGATAATAAATATTCTATTCGCTCAACTGATCTTCAGTTGCAGGAATTTCGTTTGACTCTTGCAAAGCAAGCATTTGGGTAGATGGATAGGCATCAAGTTGCCTGTATTTCATCGCTCCACTACCAGCAGGTATAAGCCGTCCCATTATGACGTTTTCTTTCAATCCTCTGAGTTCGTCTCTCCGTCCACTGATAGCAGCACTTGTAAGGACGTTAGTTGTTTGCTGGAATGATGCTGCTGAGAAAAAGCTTTCTGTGCTAAGAGCTGCTTTAGTGATCCCCTGTAAGATAGCTTCTGCGTCTGCTGGTTTGCGTCCCTCTGCTTCTACTCTGGCATTTTCTTTCTTGAATGCGAATTTATCAACCTCATCTCCAACTAAGAATTCAGTATCCCCTGGGTCAACTATTCTGACTTTTCTCATCATTTGTCTGACGATGATCTCAATATGTTTGTCATTGATATGCTCTCCCGCAGCTCGATAGACTTTTTGGACTTCGTCAACAAGATATTGTTGGACTGCGTTTTCGCCTTTCACTCTTAATATATCGTGTGGATTAATAGGTCCATCTGTAAGGCTATCACCAGCAAAGACTTCATCGTTGTCTTTAACAAACAGATGCTTTCCTCTTGGGATGCGGTATTCCTTTTCTGTTCCATTTTTATTGACAACTTTTAATATTCTGGTGCCTCTGCTTATACCTAAAAACTTTACAAAACCGTCAATATCGCTTATGGTAGCACAATCTTTTGGTCTCCTAGCCTCAAATAGTTCTGTAACTCTTGGGAGACCATGAACAATATCTTTGGCTTTGGAAAGTTCCTGAGGCATTTTTGCAAGGGTATCTCCGGGAGCGACTATTGATTCGTCTTCAATAGCAATGCTCGCCCCTGTTGGGATATCATATCTCGCTATTACCTCATCGTTTTTATCTCTTATAGCAATTCTCGGATGTAGATTTTCTTCTTTATGTTCCATTATAACTCTATTTGAGTTACCTGTTATCTCGTCAATTTCAATCCTCATAGTCACATTTTCAATGACGTCCTCAAATTTGGCTTTCCCACCAACTTCCGTTAGAATTGGAGTGTTGTTTGGGTCCCATTCCATAAATACTTTACCCTTCTCAGCTTCTCCACCATCTGGAACTGTTATTGTTGCACCATATATAGCAGAATGCAATTCCCTCAAACCAGTGCGAATAATCATGGAATTGTCTTCAAATTTGATATTATAAACTTTTTGGTTATCTACCATCCACCATTCATCATCTTTGGTTTCTCTTTTGCGCAGAATCGTATCGCTAGACAATGTAAGGTTTCTATTTTCAAACTCTTTTCTTATAATATCAGGAATTCTATTGTCTTTTAATTCTGAAGAGATTGATTTAATTTCATTTTTCTTTAACTCTACACTAAATAGGACATCATCTTTCGGACTGAGGATAGCAATTTCACCGTTTCTATTTGTGACAATAAGCGTTCCGTCAGGTCTATAAACAGGTTTTACATTAATAAACAAGACAGTTCCAGTATTTTTGGCTTCAGCAGTGGATTTCATAGCAGCACCACTAACCGCACCACCAGTATGGAATGTTCTCATGGTCAACTGAGTTCCTGGCTCGCCTATTGATTGTGCAGCTATAGTTCCAACAGCTTCACCTATATTAACTAACTTCCACGAAGACAGATCAGCACCGTAACATCTTCTACAAACGCCCCTTTCCGACTCACAAGTAAGCGGAGAACGGACTTTAACGCTTACGATTCCTGTTGATTCTATTCTACGGGCAATATCTTTTGTGATCTCTTCGTTATTTCTGACGATAATTTCGCCTGTGCTTGGGTCTATTACATCTTCCGCGGAGAAACGACCTGCAATTTTTTCAACTATAACGCCGGGTTCATCCTCAAACCCAAGGGAAGTTTTAATTATACCATTAAGCGTTCCACAATCCTCTTCGGACACTATAACATCTTGGGCAACATCAACAAGTTTTCTAGTAAGATAACCAGAACTTGCTGTCTTAATGGCGGTATCAGCCAAACCCTTTCTTGCACCGTGTGTTGATAGGAAGTATTCCAAAACTTTAAGACCTTCACGAAGGTTAGCAAATATGGGGGTTTCAATGATTTCGCCAGAAGGCTTACTCATTAGACCACGCATCCCTGATATTTGAGTGATCGCCTCTTTTTTGCTTCTTGCTCCAGAGTCAGTCATTATATAAAGAGAATTAAAACCATATTTGTCGCTTTCTGGAGAATGCTCGTAAATAGATTTGAATAATGATTTTTCTAATTCCTTTTTCAGTTTATCCCATATAGAGACAGTTTTATTATATCTTTCTCCTTCTGATATGTGTCCATTTTTATAATCCTCCATTATCAAATCAACTTCCGCTTTTGCCTTTGCGATCAATTCTTCCTTATCTTGCGGGATAACCATGTCATCTATGCAGATTGATATGCCAGCCTTTGTAGCATATTTGAATCCGAGGTCTTTAAGGTCATCAAGGAATTGAGTTGTGCGATAATTTCCATATTTATCGTAGCACTTTGCAACCAGATTTTCTAGGTCCCTTGATTTCATCTCCTTGTTGATAAAAGGAATTTCTTTTCCCAAATTATCGTCATAAAACATCAACTCCTCAGGGACGATCTGGTTAAAGATTACTCTTCCTGGGGTAGTCCTTATCAAATCCCCATTAACCCTGAATCTAATTTCAGAATGCAGACCAATATTTCCGCTATCATAGGCATAAATTACGTCATCTGCATTTGCAAAGATTTTGGAGATAGAAAACCCTGACTCTTTCTGAGTAGAATCTGATGACTCATTTGTTTTCTCATCTGTTTTCTCATCATTTTCAAAGAAACTCTTGGTCAAATAGTTACAACCAAGGACAATATCAAGATCGGGAACAGCTATTGGATGTCCGTGTGCAGGTTTAAGGATATTTTGTGAAGCCATCATTAAGAGTTTAGCCTCAAGCTGAGCTTCCGCAGATAACGGAACATGAACAGCCATTTGATCTCCATCAAAGTCTGCATTAAAGGCATTACATACCAATGGATGTATCATAATTGCCTTGCCATCAACAAGTTTGGGTTGAAAAGCCTGAATTCCCAATCTATGAAGCGTAGGAGCTCTGTTCAGTATTACAGGATGTTCTGCCACTACTTCTTCAAGCGCTTCCCATACTTCTGGTGTAGCTTTTTCAGCCATTTTCTTAGCACTCTTTATAGTTGTTGAATATCCTTTTTCTTGGAGTTTATGTATAATGAAAGGTTTGAACAACTCAAGAGCCATCTTTCTTGGCAATCCGCATTCGTTCATTCGCAATTCAGGTCCTACGACTATAACAGAGCGACCAGAGTAATCAACGCGTTTTCCAAGTAGATTCTGACGGAATCTGCCGGGTTTCCCTTTGAGCATATCGCTAAGCGACTTCAAAGGTCTATTACCTGGTCCTCGGACAATTCTTCCGTGGCGACCGTTGTCTAATAGTGCATCTACTGCCTCTTGAAGCATACGTTTTTCATTTCTGATTATCACATCGGGGGCGCGAATTTCTATTAGACGCTTCAATCTGTTATTTCTATTAATGACCCTTCTATAAAGGTCGTTTAGGTCTGATGTCGCAAACCTTCCACCATCCAATGGGACTAATGGACGTAACTCTGGCGGAATAACAGGAATAACATCTAAGATCATCCATTCGGGACGATTACCTGATTTCTGCAAAGCGGTTAGCAATTTCAACCTTTTTGTGATTTTCTTTTCTTTTTGTTTTGATTGTGTATCGTTTAGCTCTGTTTTTAATTTTATTATTTCTGAGTCTATGTCAATGTTAGTAAGCAATTCACGGACAGCAGAAGCTCCCATTTCCGCTCGGAAGTCATATCCATTTCTCTTGTATTTATTGTATTCATCTTCGCTAAGTAGTTGTCCTTTTTCCAAAGGTGTCTCTTTTGGATCAAGAACTACATAAGACTCAAAGTATAGGATTTTTTCAAGGTCTCTATGAGACATATCCAAGATAAGACCGATCCTGCTTGGCATTCCCTTGAAGAACCATATATGCGAGACAGGAGCAGCTAATTGGATATAGCCCATACGTTCCCTTCTAACTTCTTTTCTGGTAACTTCAACACCGCAACGGTCACAAACTATGCCTTTATGTTTTATACGTTTATATTTTCCACAAGAGCATTCCCAATCTTTTTGAGGACCAAATATGGCTTCACAGAAAAGACCTTCTGGCTCTGGTTTGAAAGTTCTATAATTGATTGTCTCTGGCTTTTTGACTTCACCACAAGTGCATTTATCCCTTCTACCGGGTGGACAATGGCAGGCAGTTTTTTTTGCCCACTCCTTTATCTTTTCTGGAGAAGCAATTCTAATAGTGATGGCATCAAAATCATTTGGAGATACTTGGTGTATAGCTCGCAAAGTTTTTACCTCCTTAGATTAGATAGATCCATAGAATTTAAAGAATAATGATCAGCCGAATTTTTTATTTTGATAAAGGCTAACACTTTTTATAAATTAAAAATAGTTTAGTCATACGTTACTGTTTATCTTTTACTGTTTATCTTTATCCAATTTTTTGGTAGCTTTCTCTGTTGAAGCAATGTTTTTTCCTTCCTTAGAACCAGTTTGCTCTAATATAACATCTAAGCATAGGCTTTGAAGTTCTCTTACAAGAACGTTGAAAGATTCTGGTACACCGGGTTCAGGTGCGTTTTCGCCTTTAACTATTGACTCATAGACTCTTGTTCTTCCAGCAACATCATCGGATTTTACCGTTAACATTTCTTGAAGTAAATGTGCCGCTCCATAAGCCTCTAACGCCCAGACTTCCATTTCTCCGAAACGTTGACCTCCGAATTGTGCTTTACCTCCTAATGGTTGTTGTGTCACAAGCGAATAAGGACCGATTGATCTAGCGTGAATTTTATCTTCAACAAGATGTATCAATTTCATTATATAAGAAACGCCAACTGTAACGTGTCTATCAAAAGGTTCACCAGTTCTTCCATCATAAAGGATTGTCTGTCCTGTAACAGGAAGATTAGCTTCTTTAAGGGCTTCTTTGATTTCATCTTCCTTTGCACCATCAAAAACGGGACTTGCAACGTGGATGCCAAGTTCCTTCGCTGCCCAACCTAAGTGCGTCTCTAATATTTGACCGACGTTCATACGTGACGGAACACCAAGTGGATTGAGGATAATATCAACAGGAGTGCCATCAGGAAGATAAGGCATATCCTCTTCTGGCAATATCTTTGCGATAACGCCTTTATTTCCATGACGACCAGATAATTTATCACCTACGTCAATTTTACGTTTACTGGCTATATAAACCTTAGCTAACTTTATAACACCGGGACGTAACTCATCGCCTTTTTGAATCTTATCTATTTTGTTGTCGCGTTCGCGTATTAACTCATCAATTCTGCCTTCTGCTAAATTACGTATCTTTTGTATTTCTAATCTTGCGGATTCTTCTTTTATCTCAAATTTTTCAAGCGGTATCTCTAAGTTCAGCAATTCTTCGGTTATTTTTGTCCCTCTTTTAGCTACAATTTCGTCGCCATAACTTACATTGCTTGCCAAAGTTTTATCTAACAATATCTTTCTTATCTCTTCATTTTTCCTTGCATTTATAGTGTTTATTTGAGCTTCGTATTTCTTCTCAATCGCTTTGATCTGATTGCTTTCACGGATCAGTGTTGATTTATCCTTTTCTTTTTCTCTACGCGAGAACAATTTAACTCCAACGACAACGCCTTCAATTCCAGTTTTAGCAGTCAAAGATTCGTCACGGACTTCACCTGCTTTTTCGCCAAATATCGCCTTTAATAATTTCTCTTCTGGTCTAAGTTCACCTTCGCCTTTTGGAGTAACTTTTCCTATCAATACATCTGAAGGTTTAACCAAAGAACCTTCTAAAATAATTCCATCTTCATCAAGATTTCTTAATGATTCTTCAGAAGCATTCGGTATATCTCTTGTGAATTCTTCTCGTCCAAGTTTGGTATCACGAGCTTCAGTTTCCAATTCTTCAATATGTATTGATGTGAACACATCGTCTTTGACAAGTCTTTCGCTTATGACAATTGCATCTTCAAAGTTATAGCCTTCCCAAGGCATAAAAGCAGTTAAGACATTACTACCAAGTGCAAGTTCGCCATTTTCTGTTGATGTTCCATCAGCAATAACTTGCCCCGCTTCAACTCTTTCTTTTAGGCGAACCAGAGGTTTTTGATTAATACAAGTTCCGCTATTTGATCTTTTGAATTTGGTCAATTTATATACATCATATCCGGTCTTGAAATCTATATTTGAATCGTCATCAATATCTGCTCTGATAATTATTTCATCAGCAGAAACGCTTTCCACAACTCCCGATCGTTTTGCAACAATAACTGCCCCAGAGTCCCTTGCGGTTTTGTATTCCATACCAGTTCCCACAAAAGGTGCCTCTGGTCTAATCAATGGGACAGCCTGACGTTGCATGTTTGACCCCATTAACGCCCTGTTAGCATCATCATGTTCTAAGAATGGGATCAACGCAGCAGAAACACTGACTATCTGATTTGGTGAAACATCCATATAATTGACTTGCTCAGGTTTTACCCTTGGGAAATCATCTTCAAACCTAGATAAAACTTCTTCTTCTATGAGCTTTCCATATTCGTCTGTGGGAGCATTTGCTTGGGCAACAACCAATGGGTCTTCTTCATCAGCAGACAGATAATCAACTTCATCTGTGACAACACCATTAACAACTTTTCTGTACGGTGTTTCAAGAAAACCATATTCATTTACCTTCGCATAAGTGCTTAGCGATACGATTAGTCCGACACTAGGACCTTCAGGGGTTTCAATCGGACATAATCTGCCGTAATGCGTATGATGGACATCACGGACTTCAAATGTGGCTCGGTCTCTATGTAATCCCCCAGGACCAAGCGCGCTAAGCCTTCGCTTGTGTGTAAGTTCGTCTAATGGATTCGTCTGCTGCATAAACTGTGATAATTGACTACTACCGAAGAAGTCTTTGATAACTGCACTGAGGGGTTTGGAATTAATAAGATCATGGGGCATAAGTTCCTCAGAATCCTGTAATGTCATTCTCTCTTTTACAGCTTTTTCAACTCTGGAAAGCCCATGCCTAAACTGCATCTGGAGAAGTTCGCCGACAGACCTAACCCTTCTATTACCTAAATGATCAATATCATCTATTCCACCCATACCATGTTCAACCTTCATAAGATACTTTAATGCTTCAATTATATCCTCTCTTCTGAGCACTCGCTGTTGATTAGGAACGTCAATCCCCAATTTTTTACATATTTTATAACGCCCTACTGGTGAAAGATCATAACGTTTGTTATCAAAGAACCTTCTTTCAAGTATCGTCCTTGCACTTTCAGCGGTTGGCGGATCACTAGGTTGAAGTCTTTTAAAGATTTCCTTTAATGCTTCGTCTTGATCTTTAACTGTATCTCTCATCAAGGTATTTCTAAGTGATTTAATATATTTCGCGTCTTGACTATCTAATAATTCTAACTCCTCAATGCCAGCGTTGCGGAGGCTTTCAAGCATCTGCATAGTAAGCTCTTGGTTAATCTCTACAACGACTTCGCCAGTAGATTTGTTTACAACATTTGATGCTGTGATCCTACCAATTAAGTTATTAGGAAAATCTGATGATGTAACACGTATGCTTGCGACGTTTGTTGATAATATTTTGTTGATTAAGTTTTCGTCCAATTTTTCGTTAGCGTGAGCAACCGTTTCTCCATATTTATCATCTATGACATCAGCAAGAAGCATTCTGCCAATACCTTCTTGAAAATGCTCTCTCTCTAATGTTTCCTCTTTCCGTTTCCACTGTTTCAATTCTGCTTTCTCAATCTTAGAAAACAGCCTAAGTATTTCATCATCATTGACCCATCCTAACGCCCGTAAAAGCAACGTGGCATACATTTTCTTTCTGCGATCAAGTCGGACATATATAACATCATTTGTATCATACTCAAATTCTATCCATGCACCATGGTAAGGTATGATCCTCGCAGAAAAAAGCCTTCTCCCGCTTATATGTATCTCGTCTTCAAAGATAATTCCCGGTGACCGATGGAGTTGACTGACGATAACTCGTTCTGCCCCATTTATAATGAAAGTCCCTGTCTCTGTCATAAGAGGAAGTTCGCCCATATAAACTTCCTGTTCTCTTATCTCTTTTTCTTTAACAGTGTTATTCTCTTTATCTATTTCCCTGACGATTAATCTAATTTTTACCTTTAGTGGGGCAGCATAAGTCATACCTCTCTCTTGGCATTCAATAATATCGTATTTCGGTTCTCCCAATGAATAACTCACAAATTCAAGTGTTAATGTGCCACTGTAATTGCTAATTGGGAAAACCTCAAAGAATGCTTCTTGCAATCCTTTATTTTCTCGTTTTTCTGGCGGTATATCTTTTTGGAGGAATTCCTCATAGGATTTCTTTTGAATTTCTATTAAATCTGGAATTTCCTTTTTTGTTTGGATTTTTGCATAAGATCGCCTCTCACGTCTTCCAAATTTTTCAACATGATACATAGTCTCTCCTCCATCGTAAAAAGATGGCACACTAAAAACGTATTGTTAGTGACAAATAAATACAAAAATTATCTGCAATTAAACAAAAACCTAACATAATTTGGTTTGATATATATATCGCTATAATTAAAAGTACATAATAATAGCGTAAGAAAAAATGGGTAAATCACGGAAGGAAAATGAAGTTTCCAAAGTTGCAACCTTGCTATTCCTCAGATCAAAATTGTGGGATCATAGTCTCATAAGTAAACTTTATATTATACCAAATTTATTTTTATATGTCAATAGGAAATTGCAAAAAAATCGCCTTACAAATTATGTAAAGTTTTATAATAATGTATTACACAGAGGAAAAAAACAATAAATGCAAAAGGACAGATACTTAAATAGTGTATTAAACGTTGGATATTAGATGCTAAACAACAAGTATTATTAACCAGTTCAAAATGAAAATTCAAAACGAAAGTTATTAGAATTAGAGACTTAAGAATGAGTTTTATATCCCATATCTCAAGCCTCAATTCAGAGATTATTTTATTTCTACAACGGCGCCGGCTTCTTCCATCTTTTTCTTTATTTCTTCCGCTTCTTGCTTGCTGATACCTTCTTTTAGTGGTGATGGTGCATTATCAACAAGTTCTTTGGCTTCTTTAAGGGCAAGTGAAGTTATTGCGCGAACTTCTTTGATAACCTGTATCTTTTTATCACCGGAAGAAACCAGAATAACGCTGTATTCAGACTTCTCCTCTTCCTCAGGGGCAGCTTCTTGAGTTTCAGCTTGCTGAGGCATAAATCCCATTCCCATAGCGGGCATAGGCATTGCAGAAGCAGCGGATACGCCGAATTTTTCTTCTAATTCCTTCACTAATTCCATCAATTCCAAAACGGACATTCCGCTAATTGCTTCAATTATTTGTTCTCTTGTGATAGACATATCATTCCACCTTTCTCGTAATACCGATTCAAAATTCCGAGTCGCTTATGATTAATTCTCGGATGTTTGTTGGTCTGAGCTATTTGTGTCTGAGCTGTTTTCCTCAGTCGTATTTTGGCTTTCTTGACTTTCTGATGGAGTTGGTGCATTATCCGTGCTTTTGCCAGCTCCACGTTTATCTGCCAAATTCTTTAAAACTGATGCGAGGTCTCTCAAAGGTGCCTGCAAAACCCCTAAAAGCTTCATTATAGGTGCTTGCATACCTCCGAGAACCATTGAAATTATAAACTCTTTTGGCGGCAAGTTGACCAGTGCATTTACATCATCAGCGTTGATAGCTTTATTACTTAGAATACCAGCTTTAACTTTAAGATGCTGATGTTTAGCGCCAAAATCTTTTAGAACCTTTGATGGTGTTGCGAGGTCATCTTTTTTGCTAAATGCAAGTGCAGTTGGACCTACCAAATATTTATCTAATCCTATTATGCCTAATTCTTTCGCTGCTAAACCTATTAAGGTGTTTTTATAAACCTTATAATCAATATCTGCCTTTTGTAGCAGTTTCCGAAGTTCCGTCATTTCTGCTACTTTAAGCCCTTGAAAATCTGTAAGAATCGCTATCTGTGCTGAACTAAGCTTTCCTTTTATTTCATCAATTATTGCTTGTTTTTCTGGAGTTGGCACTATTTTCCCTCCTTGCTGGGGCAATTTTTGTACTCATGCAGTTCTCGTGGTTATCCTTCTAGAAGATTAACTAAGTCTTGTGTGTCTAGTTTTATTCCTGGACCCATAGTGCATGAAATTGATGCGCTTTTAAGATATTTTCCCTTTGCAGCTGCTGGTTTGGCTTTTATAATTGCGTCAATCATAGTTAATATATTTTCTTTAAGTTGATCTTTTGTGAACGATACCTTGCCAACAGGGACATGCAAAACTGCACCTACTCTGTCAATACGAGTGCTAGATGACCATTCCAATCGTCCCGCTTTAATTTCTTTTATCATCGCTCCGATTTCGTTAGTTACGGTTCCTGCTCTAGGGCTTGGCATCATACCTCTTGGACCGAGTATACGTCCCAAGGGTGCCACTACACGCATCATATCAGGAGTAGCAACAACTGCATCAAAATCCAGCCATCCGTCAGCTATCTTTTTAGCGAGTTCCTCTCCACCTACATAATCTGCACCAGCGTTTTCTGCCTCGGTAGCCTTCTCGCCTTGAGCAAATGCAAGCACTCTGAGTTGAGCCTTACCTGTTCCATGCGGAAGACTTACCGCACCACGGACAGCCTGATCTGCATGTCTAAGATCAACTCCGAGTTGTGTTGCTAATTCAACTGTTTCGTCAAACTTAGCACTTGCTGTTTTTTTGACGAGATCAACAGCTTCTTCAAGCTCATAGTATTTTTGCTTATCTACTAATTCACTGATCTTTTTGTATCTTTTACCTCTCTTCATTTTATCCAAAAACCTCTTTTTTATATTAGATGTTAGACCTTAGATATTAGCATAAGAGAATTTTATATAACAATATCTAACATCTAAAAATCTGCAATTATCCTTCTTCCACTGTTATACCCATAGTGTATGCAGTTCCTTCTATCATACGCATAGCAGCTTCAATGTCATTGGTATTAAGATCAGCCATCTTTATCTGTGCGATCTCTCTTATATCTTTCTTCGTTACAGAACCAACTTTGTTAGAGTTCGGCGTTCCTGATCCTTTTGCCAGTTTAGCTGCTTTTTTCAAAAGAACAGATGCTGGTGGAGATTTAATCACAAAGCTAAAGCTTCTATCGCCATAAATGGTTACTAAAACAGAAACGATCGTTCCATCTTGTCCTTGAGTCTGTGCGTTAAAAGCTCTGACAAATTCTCCTGCATTAACACCATGTTGTCCGAGGGCAGGTCCGACAGGTTGTCCTGCGGTTGCCTGTCCTGCTGGAATTTGAAGTCTTACTGTTGTTAATATTTTCTTTGCCATGTTTTATACTGCTCCGATCTTTTAATCCTGTGTTTTTTCTATTTGGTGAAATTCCAATTCCACAGGTGTTGATCTTCCAAATATAGAAATCATTAATTTTAGCTTACTCTTTTCCTCATTAAGTTCGTCAATAGTTCCTGAAAAACCTGCGAAAGGTCCTTCTATAACCTTAACTTTATCGCCCACAGAAAAATCAAACTTTCGCCTAGCCTCGTCGCGGGTCCTTCTTTCACCACCGCTGATTATATTTTCAACTTCCTCCTCATCAAGAGGAATTGGATGATTGCCACTACCAACGAATCCCATAACACCCGGCGTGCTACGAACAATATACCATAGATCGTCATTCAGGTCCATCTTCACTAAAACATACCCTGGAAATGAGGTTTTTGTCAAAACTCTTTTCTTCCCGTCCTTGATTTCAGTAACCTTTTGGGTAGGAACGATGATCTGTTCAAGGTTTTCACTCATACCCATTGAACGGATCCTCTGTTCAAGGTTTATTTTAACCCTATTTTCATGTCCTGAATAAGTATGCAAAACATACCAAGCACTAGCCATAATTCCGATCCTGATTCCAAAAAGGTTTTATCCCATTGATAGAGGCAAAAATTTGATCAAGCTATGGTTCATTTAATTTTCAACTAATTGTTGCTATCAATAATAAACTATTCTCGTTGGTAAACTATCACTTTGGTGAACCATCACAAAAAGGAAGGATTCAATCAGAAAATCCCCAGAATAGAAAGTAGATTAACCTTAATATTTAGTTTAATATTTAATTAAAAGTCTAATAGCATATTGAAGTATATTATCTATTATTCCAAGATATATTGCCACTATTATTACGGTTATAATTACTACAACAGTTGACCCTGTGATCTCTTTACGAGTTGGCCATGTGACCTTTTTCATTTCCAATCTTACTTCGTGCAAAAATCTAAAAAGTTTTTTAAACATTGCGTTAGAATTCCCCCAGAAAAGAGGATGCCCAGTGACATAGATGGCAGGCCCGGTGGGATTCGAACCCACAGCACCTGGTTTTGGAGACCAGTGCTCTGCCATTAGAGCTACGGGCCTACATAAAATAGTAGTCAGCAAATATTAACTAATATTTACTAATTATTGAAGACTATCTGCTAACTACTACCTGTTAACTTATCTTGTCTCTTTGTGGACTGTTCGTTTGCGACAAGCCTTACAATACTTCTTAAATTCAAATCTATCGGGTGTTCGCTTTTTATTTCTCGTAGTATTATAATTACGACGTTTGCATTCATCACAGACTAATGTAACTAGGTCACGCACAACTAAACACCTCATTGATAATTTTCATTTATTAGTTTAAAGTTTTCAATTACTATGGACTATTACTATGGACTATTTATTCAATTATTCCAGATATTGTTCCAGCGCCAACAGTAACACGACCTTCTCTTATAGCGAATCTCAGCTGTGGTTCCATAGCTATTGGCTTGCCAAGTTCAACCATAATGCTTACGTTATCGCCAGGCATGACCATTTGGACACCTTCGGGAAGCGTTATTGTTCCTGTAACATCCGTTGTTCTGAAATAGAATTGAGGCTTATATCCGCTGAAGAATGGATTGTCACGTCCACCTTCTTCTGGTGTTAAAGCATAGATTTCAGCTTTGAACTTAGTATGAGGAGTTATGCTCTTTGGGGCTGCGAGAACCTGTCCACGTTCAACTTCATCGCGTTCTATACCGCGAAGCAAAACACCGATATTGTCTCCCGCTTTTCCTTCATCAAGGGTTTTACGGAACATTTCAACGCCTGTGCAGACAGTTGTTCTTGTCTCGCCAAGACCTACTATTTCCAATGGATCACCAACTTTAACTTTACCACGTTCAACCCTTCCAGTAACAACAGTTCCTCTTCCGACAATTGAGAATACGTCTTCAATAGGCATTAAGAAGGGCTTATCTTCTTCACGAACTGGCAACGGGATATAGTTGTCAACTGCATCCATAAGCTCTAAAATACTTTTAGTCCACTTAGGGTCGCCTTCCAATGCCTTTAATGCAGAACCTCTAATAACGGGAACTTCATCTCCGGGAAAGTCATGCGCACTTAGCAAATCTCTAACTTCAAGCTCTGCTAATTCCAGCAGTTCCTCGTCATCAACTCTGTCGCATTTGTTAAGAAAAACTACCATATAAGGGACATTGACTTGGTGAGCAAGGAGTACGTGTTCATGAGTCTGTGGCATAGGTCCGTCATCTGCGGATACGACCAATATAGCCCCATCCATCTGTGCAGCACCAGTGATCATGTTCTTTATGTAGTCTCTATGACCAGGGCAATCAACGTGGGCATAGTGCCTTTTTTCTGTTTCATATTCTACATGCTGAATTGCGATTGTAATACCACGTTCTTTTTCCTCTGGCGCATTATCTATGGAGTCAAATGGACGGAATTGAGCCATTCCCTTTTCAGCCAGAACTTTTGTAATAGCTGATGTTAATGTTGTTTTTCCATGATCAATATGACCAATTGTTCCGATGTTTAAGTGTGGCTTCTTTCGTTCAAACTTTGGCTTTGCCATTTATCCTAATTCCTCCCCTGCATGTCATAAGTTTAGTGGAGCCCACGACCGGAATTGAACCGGTGACCCCCTCCTTACCAAGGAGGTGCTCTACCAGCTGAGCTACGTGGGCATAATGCATGCCTTTGTTATTATAAAAATTTATAAAAATTAAAAAACTATATAGACAAAAAATGGAGCGGGAAACGAGGCTCGAACTCGCGACAATTGGCTTGGAAGGCCAATGCTCTACCAACTGAGCTATTCCCGCTCTCTAATGGTGGGCCGGAATGGATTTGAACCATTGTAGCATTGCGCATCGGTTTTACAGACCGACTCCTTTGGCCACTCGGACACCGACCCAAATTGTAACAAGATTCTTATAACTCAATTATTTGGAGCTGGCGAGAGGATTTGAACCCCCGACAAGCTGATTACAAATCAGCTGCTCTACCTCTGAGCTACGCCAGCCTATAACTATTTATAAATAGATCACAAACATAGTAAACTCTAATTATATATACTATGATGCGATTTGTCAAGCCTTTTTTTGGAATTTTGGAATTTTTCGTTTTGGAATTTTTCATTTGGAATCTTCAACTGCACTATGATAATATACCAAATATTGTCAATTTTGTCAACATTTTTTAACTAGCAACAACTTAACGCTTGACTGCTGTTTAGCATTTTGGTATTCTTATTTTTGAATCCTTTTAAATGATTAAATTCGTTTCTTCGCTCTGGGAGAATAATTATGAAATACTCTTGAATCGCTTAAATGATAACCCAAGTCAATTTTGTGAGATTAGAAGGTGATATTACATGGCAAGTCAAATACGTGATATGGTAAATCCCGCGTTAGAGAGAAAAGGCATGACACAAGAGGAACTTGCAGAAAAGATCGGCAGAAGCCAAGCACTTATAAGCAGATTTATATCAGGCGTGCCTATCGCTGATGCTACCGCAAGGGCTATTGCACAAGTGCTTGATCTTGATGCTGATGAGTTAATACAACAAGTTCAACGCGACAAACTTGAACGAAGGATGAAGAAAATAAAGTCACAATATATCCCTGTTCTCGGTGAATATGAAATAGAGAGTTTAATCTCTGAAAAAAAACCACTTGATGTCGGTCATGTAAGCGTATTAAATGAGATTCCACTTCTTGATTTTTACGATCAAGACCCAAATAAGGCAGAACGTTATATAGTCCCAACAGGCGTTGAATTAGACGCTAATAAATCCTTTGCATTAAAAGTCAAAGGAAAAGGCATGACTGACGACAAAATTGATGAGGGCGATATTATAATCGTTGATCCAAAAGCTAAAATAAAGCATAATGATAGAGTTCTCGCAGTGCGAAATGGTCAGCAGGAGATAAGACGGTATCAAAAAGCTGGTGATACAGTTCTGCTACAATCAAATACGGTTCCAGAAGTCCCTATTATCATTTTATCTCAAAATGAAACCACGAAAGTTATAGGACGTGTTGTATTTTTACATAAAATATTTTAATAGTTTTCAGTTGGAAAAATGAAACGTCAGATACCAATTATAATCTGTTTTTTAGTGGGCATATTCGCCCTTGTTCAGCCTTTTATTCCCCATCCTATATACAATAATATATTCAAGGGTGCTACAAGATGGGTCTATGTTATCGGCGTTTTCGCTACTACAATTGGAATCGGAACGCTTGCCCGCTTGCATTACAAAAGGATTAGACGCAGATCATCTGGCTGGATATATAGCGTTATTGTCTTCATAGGATTACTAACTACTGCAAGTTTTGGAATAATCGGCGGGAAAAAAAACGAGATATTCCTTTGGTTATTTAACAATATTAACGCATCGCTTGAATCCGCTATGTTTTCGCTTTTAGCATTCTTTATGGCATCTGCCGCTTATAGGACTTTTAGAGCTAGGACATTTGAAGCTACACTTCTGCTTGTATCCGCAATTATAGTTATGATCGGGAGAGTGCCGATCGGTGTTTTCCTTTGGCAAAATTTATTCCCTCAATCTCTTGTTGATAGATACCCATTCTTTCCAGAAAACGCAGCAGAATGGATAATGTCAAATATCAATATGGCATCAAGAAGGGGAATTATGATCGGCGCTGCTTTGGGTGCTATTAGCACATCGCTTAAAGTTATTCTCGGAATAGAAAGATCGTATTTAGGTGGCAATGATTAATCATCGGTTTTTATTGTAGGAGAAATATGCCTATTTTAGATAAGCTTATTAGTGTTGATAGACGAATAATATATCTCATAATCGGAATTGCAGTCATAGTGCCTTTCTTTGTCCCTGTAAATCTCCCTATTTATGTCTCTCCTCCTGTTCAAAGCGTTTATGATTATATTGATGCTTTGCCTGCTGGCTCTGTTGTCCTATTAAGTTTTAGCTTTGGACCATCAACAGTGCCAGAATTACTTCCGATGTATAAAGCTATTCTCCACCATTGTTTCTCAAAGAAGCTGAAAGTTATAGGCATTGCCCTAAACTCAGAAGGAACTACAATAGCGGACAATACAATAAGGACAATTGCACAGGAATTTGGATATAAGGAATATGAAGACTATGTGTATTTAGGATACAAATTTCCGCCTTTTGCTGTGATTCTCGGTATCGGTGAGGATATATCAACTCCCTTCCCAAAGGATTATTCAAGAAAAAATTTATCTGATATACCGATGATGAAAAATATTCATAACTACGACGATATAGACCTTGTAGTGGATTTTGGATCAATGAATACTCCTGAACTATGGGTGACCTATGCTGGTGCAAAATATAAGGAAAAAGTCGCTGTCGGATGCACAGGAGTAATGGTATCTGGATTGTATCCATATCTTAATACTGGGCAATTAGTCGGTTTAATAGGTGGACTTAAAGGCGCCGCAGAGTATGAAAAACTTATAGATAAAAAAGAAAAAGCTACTGTTGGCATGAGAGTCCAATCGGTCGCACATATAGTCATTATATTAATGGTAATATTTGGAAATGCTGTCTATCTTTTGTCATTAAAACGCAAAACTTAATCGGAGGTTATATCTTGAACATTTTGGGCTTATGGATCGCCGCGGGATTGACGCTTTGCATATATAGCTTTCTTTACAAAGATAATCCGTTTTTCAAATTTGCTGAGCATCTCTTCGTTGGAGTGTCCGCTGGTTATCTGCTTACGATAACATTTCACGACAATTTCATGCCCTATATATATGATCCGCTTAAATCTGTATTCACAGAAGGCAAATACAGTGAATTATCTATTATCATACCTACGATACTTGGATTGATGATGTTTTGTCAGTGGACGCCAAAATATAGTTGGCTTGTCCGAATTCCGTTTGCGTTTATGGTCGGTTATTCCGCTGGCGCTAGCATAGTTCCAAATATGCAAGCTGATATATTTGAACAAATACGAGGGACAGCTGAACCTTTTGGTAATATGGCATTGATCTCTAATATAATCAATGCAATCCTAATTCTAATTGGTGTTATATGCACATTATTGTTTTTCTTTTTCTCAAAAGAGCATAAAGGCGTTCTTGGTGGAGTTTCCGAAATTGGAATAGTGTTCCTTATGATAGGCTTTGGTGCCGCATTTGGTTATACTGTTATGTCCCGTATATCGTTGTTGATTGGTAGAATTGACTTTATTCTCAATTTACCGCTGATCAATTCAATTTTGCCGAAATAGATGAGAATAAATAACGACATAGCTATTGAAGTTACAAATCTAACTAAAAGTTTTGGCGATTTTGTCGCAGTTGATTCCATAAACTTTCAGGTTAAGAAAGGCGAAATATTCGGATTTTTAGGTCCTAATGGTGCTGGAAAATCTACAACTATCAGAATGCTGTGTGGAGTTCTTAAACCTACATCAGGCACTGGAAAAGTTGCTGGATTTGACATAAAAACGCAACCTGAAAAGATAAAAAGATGTATCGGCTATATGTCGCAGAAGTTTTCTCTTTATGAGGATTTAACCGTTGAAGAAAACATAGATTTCTTTGGCGGAATATATGGACTTGACAAGGAAAAAAGAAAGGAACGACAGAAATATGTTATAGAAATGGCTGGTCTAACAGGACGGGAGAAAAGCCTTGTCAATGAATTATCTGGTGGATGGAAACAACGTTTATCTCTTGGTTGTGCCATAATTCATAATCCCGAAATTCTTTTCCTAGATGAACCAACCTCTGGTGTTGACCCTATATCAAGAAGAAATTTTTGGGACCTGATCTATCAAGTTGCGGATAACGGATCAACTGTTTTAGTAACTACACACTATATGGACGAAGCTGAACATTGCGATAGGCTTTGCCTTATATATCGTGGTAAAATTATCGCTCTTGGAACACCTTATGAACTGAAAGGGTTGCACTATGGCGATCTATTAGAAATAGAGTGTGACCCTTTAATGGAAGGGCTTGAAGTATTAGAAAAATTGGATATAGTCCAAGATGTCGCTTTATTCGGCGCTACTTTGCATGTAACTGTTGAAGATGCACAAAACATTATTCCAATAATAGAAAATCACTTAACAAATGAAAACATAAAGATTATAAGAATTGATAAAATCGATCCGAGTCTTGAAGACATTTTCGTATCCTTAATTGAACTTAAAGAAAAGGAAAAGCCTTAAAAATCCCCTTTTGATGTCTATTTATTGCAATGCAAAATAGGATAATATCATTATCGCACAAAGAATTTATTGAAATTCGTAGAGACCCTCGCACTCTTTTTATGGTGCTTACTCTGCCTACATTTATGCTAATATTATATAGCTATGCTATCAATCTTGATATAAAATCAATTAAAACAGTTATATATGATCAGGATAATAGCAGGCAAAGCAGAGAATTAATTGAAGAATTCAAAAACTCAGGACATTTTAAAATAGTTAAGTATATTAACAGATATGACGATATAGACGCTCAATTATATGGAGGCAAAGCAAAAGTTGCACTGTATATTCCGAATAATTTTTCACGCAAATTGGCTCGTGGCGAAATAACTCCTGTCCAAGCTATCATTGACGGATCAGATTCAACTATTGCGGTTGGCTCAATTTCCTATGTAAATCAAATTGTTCAGCAATATTCATTAAAAAATGCGTTGTCGTTTCTCAGATCAAAAGGTTTACCATTGAAAGGCGGATTGCCAATTATTAACACACAAGATCGCATCTGGTATAATCCGGAATTAAGAAGCATGAATTTCGTTGTCCCGGGAATGATCGCTATGATTTTAATGATGCTTGGCTCTATTTTAACAGCTTTATCCGTTGTCAGTGAGAAGGAAAATGGAACTTTTGAAAAGCTAATAATAACACCTATTAAATCTTATGAGCTTGTTATCGGTAAAATTCTGCCATTTGTCATTTTATCTTTTGTTGATGTTATATTTTGCTTATTAGTTGGCAGACTGTGGTTTAAAGTGCCTATGCGAGGCAGTATCCCTTTGTTATTAGTTTTATCCTCTTTATTTTTATTTAGCACGATCGGATTAGGTCTTGTTATATCATCAATAGTCAAAACGATGAGAACTGCGATGATGGCTTCTATGTTGACATCAATGTTGCCGACATTTCTTTTATCAGGGTTTGTATTTCCTATTGAAAGTATGCCGAAACCGATACAATTGATAACTTATCTGATACCAGCAAGATATTATCTTGAAATTCTTAGAGGAATACTACTAAAAGATGTTGGAATTAAAGTTCTCTTGAATAATGCGATGTGCCTGTTCATATATAGTGGGCTTATGGTTATAATTAGTGCTTTGAGATTCAAAAAAAGGTTATCATAAGGAGTTGATTTATGGCTCGTTCACGAAAATTGTTAATAATTCCCATTATTCTCTTGCTTGCAATTATCATAGCCATAGTTGCGATCTTATATAGAAATTCCAATGACAAAGATGTTATATCAGCTTCGGGCAATATAGAGGCAACTGAGGTGAATATTAGTCCACAAGTATCTGGTCAAATAGTCAAGCTGTTTGTAAATGAGGGTGATTTTGTCCAAAAAGATCAGGTTGTCGCGGAAATTGACCATTCTAAGCTTGATATACAATTGCGACAGGCACAGAATAATCTATTATCTGCGGAATTGCGTCTAAAACAGGCAAAGCTATTAGCTAAGCTAACTGATGTTCAGACGAAAACGCAGATTCAACAGGCAAAAGCGATGGTTGAGATCGCATCAAGCAGGTTATCACAAGCACAGATAGGATTTGATCTCCAAGAGACGGCGATAAACACACAGATAGAACAGGCGGAATCAGCATTAGTAATAGCAAATACCCGTCTTGAACAGGCAAAGGAACTTCACGAATTGCAACAGTCTCAATCCAAAAGCCAAATTGAGCAGGCAGAATCAGCATTGAAATTGGCAATGTCTCGGCTTACTGTCGCACAAAAAGGGGCAAGAGATCAGGAAATTAAAGTCGCAGAAAATTTGGTAGCACAAGGAAAAGCCAATTTTGACAATGCAAAATCCAATCTTGAACGTATGCAGAGACTATTTGAGGAAGGGGCGATTTCAAAACAACAGCTTGATTTATCTCAGCTTCAATTTGACGTCGCCCAAGCTCAATATAATTCAGCTCAGCAACAATTAAGCCTTATTAAAGAAGGTGTCAGGGCAGAAGATAAAGATGCTCTTCAAGCACAGGTAGATCAGGCAAATTCATTGCTTCAATTAGCACGGTCGGCACAGATACAGAATAATATTAGGGAAAATGACATCCAAACAGCAAGGCTTGCAGTCAAACAAGCGGAATCAGCATTAGCGCTTGCAAAGGCAAATGCACTCCAAGGTAATCTTAGAAAGGAAGATATAACTTCTGCACAAGCTGGCGTCCAACAAGCAAAATCTGCGTTGGAATTAGCAGAGGCTGGATCAGTTCAAACAGAGATACAGGATCAAAATGTGCTTTTAGCATCCGCACAAGTTAAGTCTGCTCGTGATGTAGTAGAATTGCGGAAAAGCCAGATAAACGATGCTATTGTAAAATCCCCTATCTCTGGTATAATTACAACAAAAGCAGTTGAGGTTGGAGAGTTAGTTTCATTAGGTATGACTATTTTTGTGGTTTCTGATCTAAGCAAAGTTTATCTGACAATCTATGTATCAGAGGCTATGCTTGGCAAAGTTAAATTGGGACAAATTGCCGATGTAAGCATAGATTCATATCCAAACAGAATATTTAAGGGGAAAGTCATCTATATTTCTCCAGAGGCGGAATTTACGCCGAAAAATATACAAACAAAAGACGAACGTCTAAAATTAGTTTATGGGGTTAAAATAGAGATAGAAAATACAGACAACGCTCTAAAGGCAGGGATGCCAGCAGACGCTGTGCTGAGATTCTAATTAAAGAGGTAATTATGACAGTCAAAGACAAGATAGTTATGGTATTTGGAAGTTCAAGGGCAAAAAGCGATAGTGAAACTTATGATAAAGCTTATGAGACAGGAAAATTATTGGCAGAAGCGGGATTTATAATCTGTAATGGGGGATATGGAGGGATAATGGAAGCGTCAGCCAAAGGTGCTAAACATGCCCTTGGCAAAACTATCGGCATAACAACTGACGCGTTCAAAGACCTCAAAGTTAATGAATGGATCGATCAAGAAATACGAACACAGAATTATATGGAAAGACTTCAAAAAATGGTTGATATTGCTAATGCCTTTATCATACTTAAAGGGGGAATTGGAACTCTCTCAGAATTTACAATTACATGGTGTTTGAATGTTATAGGAGAGATCAGAAAACCGGTTATCCTTGTAGGCGATTCTTGGGAGAAAGTTATTAAAGAAATGACAAAACGACTGATAATATCGCCTCAAGAGATGCTCGCACTTACAATGGTCAGAGAACCTAAAAGTGCAGTGGAAATATTGAAAAGGATATTTTATTGAGGGGTGATCTTTAATTGTTTAAGATTAAGACAATATTTATAATAGTTACGTTAATTTTACTTATTTTATACATCAATTCTTGTGTAACATTTAATTCAAATGTTGATAAAATCAAAAAGGAAAAACCTCAATCAAAGCAGACAGAAAAACAAGATAAGTTTGTCAAAACAAAAGGCAAAGTTTTTAGAGAAAAAGTTTTAATTAGCAATCAAGTGCGATGTATTTCTGCCGATGATAAAAACGTCTGGGTAGGCACTGATATAGGCATATCCCGTTTTTCAAGAAAGGATAATAAATGGATTCAATATACAACTTTAGATGGATTAGTGTCTGATAATATAAACGCTATTGCGGTAGATGGAAACTTAGTATGGATCGGGACTAACGATGGTGTCAGCCAATTCAATATAACAACTGGTAAATGGAAAACCTTCAAAAGAAAAGATGGATTAGCAAGCGATAAAATATTCGCAATAGCGGTCGACGGAAACTATGTCTGGTTTGGAACGGATAAGGGGCTAAACAGATATGATAAACAGATTGACAGTTGGGCTTTACGTAGCAAAAAAGATGGTCTCAGCACTAACACAGTTAAAGCTATCGCAGTAGAAAGTGAATACGTTTGGATAGGAACACAACCAGATAAAGAACAACAGGAAAGAAATTTCTTTGGCGGTCCAAGAGAGAAAGGCAAGCCAGGCTCAGGCGTAAATAGGTATCACAGGACAACCGATTCTTGGAATACCTATTCAAAAAGCGATGGTTTAGTTGACGACAAACTGACAACTATCGCAGTTGGTGAAGACGAAGTCTGGTTTGGGACCATCAAAGATGGTATAAGCGTTTATAGCAAAACCGATCAAACTTTTGTCAAATCATATACCAAAACCGACTTTCTTAGCAGTAACGAAATTGAGGCAATAGCGGTTGATGGTAGCCAAATATGGATCGGAACTGCAAACTCTGGTGTGCAAAGATACCTTAAAACTGTTAATACATGGGTCAGATATACAACAGAGGACGGTTTAACAAGCAATCATGTCACCTGTATAACTGTCTTTGGCAATGAGGTATGGTTTGGGACATTTGAAGGTGGGCTGAGCAGATATAACAAAGTATCAAATGAATGGACTGCTTACGTCAAAATAGATTCACTTACAGATAACGATCTGAAAGTTGTTAAAAGAGACTCGGAAGGACGTATATGGATCGGCACGGGATCAGGAATCAGTATGTATAATCCAAATACACGTGAATGGCAAAATTATAAGAAAAAAGATGGATTAATAACTGATTATATAAATGACATAGAGATAGAAAACCAAAATATATGGATTGGCACGGACAGAGGCGTAGGAATGTATGATTCTGAGACTAAATTATGGAAATTCTTTGGCTCTCGCGATGGATTAACTGATCAGTTTATAAATTCCTTAGTATATGACGGGAAAAACATGTTTGCTGGTAGTTCATACCGAATATTCAAATATGATGCTAATGATAAAAAATGGACTGCATTAACTCTATCCACTGCGGAAGGACAGCAATTGCAGGGAAAGATAACAGACCTTGCCTTGGATAAAAATTCAAATCTATGGATCGGCACACAAAACGGGATTTATAGATTAGACCTAAAAAGCACAGATAGCAAGATAACCTTTTATGATGTAAAAGACGGTCTTGCAAATAATTATATAAATTGTTTATTAACCGATGAAAATGGCTTGATATATGCAGGAACACAAAGTGGGCTATCAATTTTTAAGGACGATAAATGGGAGACTATATCATTAAAAGATGCAGAAGGAAAAAGCCTTGACAATGTATGTATAAGCTCTTTATTTTATGAAGATAAGACTTTGTGGGCTGGAACGTTAGATAAGCTCCTAAAATACAACGAAACAAAAGGCTATTTTGAGAATATTAAATCATCAAACGGGCTACATTTTAGCATTATAAGGTCAATATATGTTGATGAAAATTCTCTTTGGGTTGGGACATCAGCGGGATTAATCCAGATAAAAAAGTCTGATGGAACGACCGTTGAGGAATATAGATCAACAATTGTAAAAGAGCCATTTATGGAACCAAGCATATCAAACATAGTGTTTGATGGCAATTATGTCTGGTTTAGCAATTGGTCTGCATCACAAAATGGGGCGATAGTCAGATATGATAGAAACACAAAAACATGGCGTAGGTTTACCAGATGGGACATCTTACGTGACACAAAGGCAAAAGCACCTACCGAAGTTAGAAATATATTAGTAACAGATAAATATATTTGGTTTGCGACAGATTATGGCGTTTTAAGATATAATAAGACTTTTGATACATGGAAACACTATACAATGGAAGATGGATTAGCCTATGATGAAATAGAAGAAATAACCGAAAGTGCAAAAAGTGTATGGGCATATTCCGATGACACTATATATGTCAATAGATACAATAAAGAAACGGAGAAATGGGAGGTATTTGAAATTCCGCCAATTCCAGATCAGCCAAATGCTTTGGATTGGCTTGAAAGAATTGAACCTGATGGTTCTGATGTATGGTTTGGATTTTGGTCAAGGATATGCAGTGTCCGTAGATACAGCGAAGAAGAGGGAAAATGGTATTATTACACACGGAAAGATGGGTTAGCTAAGCTTGGATGCCGATGGATCAGCGTAGATAAGGATCGTGTATGGGTTTCGCATGGTTGGGAAGGCGGAGTTTCATATTTTGACAAAGCGACAAAGAAATGGACTACATTGCCATCAAATCAAGTGCCTTCTGGTGAAAAGATCATCATTGGAGATAAAAGCGTATGGATTATAACTGGCGATCGCGGTGGAGGAGAGGTCATCAGATATGATAAATCAAATAATGAGTGGACAACGATTAGACCTAGAAGTGGATTTATGAGTGGCATCAGTGAACTTGCTGAGGATGGCGATTATGTTTGGTTTGCAACGTTTAACGATGGAATTAACCGATTCCACATGGCGTCAGGGACTTGGACTAACTTTAACGATCAAACTGGGCTTTTACAAAATCACACTAATGACAGAGCCTTAAAAGTGGACAAAGATTTTGTATGGGTTGGAACTCCAAGAGGGCTTTCTATTTACGAAAAAAGGACTGAAACTTGGACGTCTTTTACTCAATCACAAGCATTAATTAGCAATGAAGTCAGGGCAGTGGTTGCCGATGATAAATACGTCTGGTGTGGAACATCACAAGGGCTGTCAAGATATGACAAGCAATACGGCACGTGGACAAGCTTTCGCCAAAAAGGAGGTCGTCAATTTATGACCGACGGTAGAGGTGGATATTGGAGTTGGTGGGAGCCAGAAGATAAAGATAGCTTAATAAATAACAATATAAATTCCTTAGCTGTTGATGACCGATACCTTTGGGTTGGAACAAAGGAAGGTGCAAGTCGTTATGATAAGATTGCTGATAAATGGGATAGATACAGCAGAGAAACGGGGTTGCCCAGTCAAGACGTAGTTGCTATCGTCGTTGATGGCTATGATATTTGGGCGGGAACTTCCGCAGGACTATGCAAATATCCAAGAATGTCTGATGACCCTAACGCATGGGTCACATTTACATCAGGCATTGAGATAAAACCTATGGTTGTTTCAAAGGAGTTTGCCAGAAGCCTTGTCAGTGATGAAATTTGGGCAATCGCTGTTGACGGCAGAAACGTATGGGTTGGAACAAGGATCGGAGTTAGCCAATATGATAAAAGCCGTGATACTTGGACAACCTATACCCAAGAAGATGGTCTTATCAGCGATGCAATAAGCAGTATCGCAGTTGATAATGACCATATATGGTTTGGAAGTGATAGCGGAGTAACGTTATATAATAAAAAGAACGGCGATTGGACTACCTTTACTGTTGAAAATGGTCTTAGCAGTAATCGCATAACCTGCATAGCACCTGATGGGGACTATGTCTGGTTTGGCACATTTGACGCCGGAGTTTGCCGATACAACACTAAAACAAAGCAATGGGAGACGTTCACAAAGAAAGACGGGCTTGCACATAACAGTGTCCTTTCCATAGCAGTTGATGGCAATCTTGTTTGGTTTGGCACTAATAGGGGATTAAGCAGATACGATAAAACTACTGGCGGTTGGACAGTCTTTACACAATTCCATGGACCTGAGGATCTATAAAGCGATATGAAGAAACAAAATATCATCATCTATCCAAAAAGCAATCTAAAAGCGGAGATATACGCACCGGGGGATAAATCCATATCTCACAGATCAGTTATGATAGGCTCTATTGCCAAAGGCATCACTCAAATAAACGGATTTCTGCATGGCGAAGATTGTATAGCTACAATTAACGCTTTTAGAAAAATGGGCGTAAATATTGAGGAAGTCAGCAAAGATAGGATCATCGTTTATGGTGTCGGACTTGACGGATTAAAAGAACCTGATGACGTCTTGGATATGGGCAATTCAGGGACATCAATGAGGCTGATCAGCGGAATATTAGCAGGGCAGTCATTCTATTCTGTCCTAACAGGCGATAACTCTCTCAGAAATAGACCTATGGGACGAATAGCTGATCCACTAAGGTTAATGGGGGCGAATATCTATGGCAGAAGCGGTGACTTTGCCCCACTCACTATTATTGGAGGAAAACTTAAAGCTATTGACTATCAAACACCTACTGCAAGTGCCCAAGTAAAGTCAGCGATACTTTTGGCAGGACTTTACGCAGATGGTGAGACAAGCGTAACAGAAACCGCAAAGTCAAGAGATCATACTGAACGTATGTTGCAATCGTTTGGTGCAGATATAAGATCAATCGGATTGACTTATAAAATTCAAGGGCGACCTGAACTCATTGGTCGTAACATAAACATTCCTGGAGACATTTCATCTGCTGCATATTTTATAGTAGCAGGATTGCTTTGTCCAAATTCAGAGATAGTCATAAAAAATGTCGGCGTAAATCCTACACGAACGGGCATAATAGATGCACTGAAAGCGATGGGAGCAAATATAAAGGTTGAAAATCTGAAAGAAGAAGATGAACCTATTGCAGATTTAGTTGTAAAATCATCGCAGTTGAAAGGTGCGACTTTTTCAGGTGATATAATCGTTAGGATGATTGACGAAATACCTATACTTGTCCTATCTGCTACGCAAGCGGAGGGTGAGACAATAATAAGAGATGCCAGCGAATTAAAGGTCAAAGAAAGCGATCGTATCAGCACTACTGTAACAGAATTTCGCAAGATCGGCGCAGAGCTTTCAGCCCTTGATGATGGATTTGTCATAGCTGGCAAAAGCAAGATCAAAGGCGGAGAATGTGAAAGCCATGGCGATCATAGATTGGCGATGTCACTGGCTATCGCAGGGCTAATATCCGAAAATGGAACAATTATAAATGATATAGAATGCGTCAATACTTCATTTCCTCAGTTTTGGGAGATGTTATCGTTTTTATAGAAATTAATTTTAACAATGTCCTTTTAACCTTTCAGATGTGGGTTATGGATTGCGTATTAAGATAGGAGAGAGCTTTCTTGATATGAAGGATTCGCTAAACATGGGCAAGATAATGAACTTAATATGGGAAAGATGATGTCAATTTTTTTGCTCAGTTATATGGATTATCAATCAGATTTGGCAGAGTTGCTTTAGGAAATGTCCGAACTAATGTCCTAAGTTCAGTTCAAAATATTGACATATTTACAGTTTGAGATTATAATTTTATTCACATCTTTAATTTTATAGTTTACGAGGTTGATCTATAATAGAACACAAATCGGATAGATCAAAATCAGGTAAATATTAATGTATTATCTCATAAAATTTATAAGGAGAAATGAATGTCTATGAATTTTTTAGCAGAAAGAATGAAAAGATTAGGCACAGAAACCGCTTTTGATGTGTTGGTTAAGGCACAGGCATTAGAATCGCAAGGGCGAGACATTGCTCACATGGAGATCGGTGATTTAGGTTTTGACACGCCACAAAATATCTGTAATGCTGCGATAGAGGCAATAAAAGATTCCCGTAATAGTCATTATGGTCCCGCAGCTGGATACCTAAAACTGAGAGAAGCAATTGCAGAATATATCTCCAAAACGAGGAAAATTGACGTCAATGTTAATGAAATAGTTGTAACTCCCGGCGCAAAACCGATTATGTTTTTCGGAATTTTGGCATGTGTCAACGAAGGTGACGAAGTTATATATCCAAACCCCGGATTTCCTATATACGAATCGGTGATAAACTTTGTCGGTGCAAAGCCTGTCCCTGTGCCATTATTAGAGGAAGTGGATTTCAGATTTGACATCCAAAGATTAGTTGACAGTGTGACACCAAAGACAAAGATGATCATAATCAATTCCCCCCATAATCCAACTGGTGGTATATTACTGAAAAGTGATCTGGAAGTCATTGCAGATTTAGCCATTAAAAATAATATAGTAGTCATGTCCGATGAAGTTTATAGTCAGATTATATATGATGACGCAAAGCATGAGAGTATAGCTTCTATACCGGGCATGAAAGAGAGAACCATAATTATAGAGGGATTTTCTAAGACTTATGCTATGACAGGATGGAGACTTGGATATGGCGTTATGCCCGAAGAGTTGGCACAACATATCACAAAGTTAATGGTAAACTCCAATTCTTGCACTGCTGGTGTTATACAATCAGCTGGAATAGAAGCCCTAAAAGGTCCCCAAGAAAGCGTTGGCAAGATGGTCGCGGAATTAAAGCGAAGAAGAGACGTAATAGTTGATGGTCTCAATGCAATAGAGGGAATATCCTGCAAAAGACCTCTTGGAGCTTTCTATGTTTTTCCAAACGTCACGAAAGTTCCTATGGATTTTATGAAATTGCCCGATTATCTGCTTTATGAATATGGCGTTGCAACATTGGCAGGGACAGCATTTGGCGAGTATGGGAAAGGCTATCTGCGACTATGCTATGCAGGCACAATGGAAAGCATAATGAAAGCGTTAGAACGTATGGATAAGGCGATCAAAGCCCTTAAAAAAGGCTAAACTGATATTTTAAGGGAAGTGATAGTTATGGCTCAAGCAGTAGAAGAGATAAAACAAAAAGAAAATCTGACTTATGAGCTTTTAGAGATATTTCCACAGCAAGGGAAATGGACAGAGGAGTATTATTTTAAATTACCTGAAACTAACAAGAAAATAGAACTATCCAAAGGGAGGCTTATCATTACACCTGCACCAACAACAAAACACCAAGAAATATCTTTTAGGCTTTCTTTTCTATTAGGAAGTCATGTATTGACAAAAAAATTAGGCAAAATATGTTACTCCCCCCTAGATGTTAAATTATATGAAGGGATCATTAGGCAACCAGATATAGCTTTTATGAGTAATGACCATCTTGACAGAATTACAGAAAAATATTGGGGTGTTCCTGATCTTATTGTTGAGATACTATCTGAAAGCACTGTAAAAGAGGATAGAATAGTCAAATTTATTGAATATTCGCAAGCTGGCATCCCTGAATATTGGATTGTTGATCCCGATGCCGAAACAATAGAAGTTTATACTTTGACAAAAGGCGTCTATGTCCCTTATGGCAAGTGGGGGATCGGTGAAATTGCTAAATCAAAGTTATTGGAAGGCTTTGAAGTCAGAGTTGATGATGTTATGAGATAAGCATGGAGTTTTATTATGAATAAAGTCCGAGTGATTGTGCCTGCCTCTACAACAAATTTAGGTCCTGGATTTGATGTTCTCGGCATGGCATTGAACCTTTATAATGTCTTTGAAGTAGAGATAAGCGAATCCGATGAGACTAAAATTGAAATTGAGGGCGAAGGCTCTGATATACTACCTCGTGACAAAAAAAACTTAGTTTACCAATGTGCGAAAAGAGTTTTTGAAAAAATTGGTGAAAAAATCCCTCCATTGAGTATCAAGATAATAAATAATATTCCACTTGCACGCGGTTTAGGAAGTAGCGGAACAGCTATAATAGCAGGGCTTATGTCTGCTAACGCTTTATCTGGCGGTCAACTGACAGATCAAGAAATACTTAATCTCGCAACAGAAATTGACGGACATCCTGATAATGTTTCTGCATCAATGTTTGGCGGAGTGGTGATCTCTGCACAGACCAATAACGGGATAGCATATATGAAATTAGATATGCCGAAAAAATTGACCGTTGTTGCAGTAGTGCCAGATTTCCATATAATAACAACAAAAGCAAGGGAATTATTACCGAAGACTGTTGATATTCAAACTGCGGTCTTTAACATAAGCAGGGCATCGCTTTTAGTCGCAGGATTGGCAACTGGTGATTTCAGGCTTCTGGATATTTCTATGCAAGATAAACTTCATCAGCCATATAGAGCTAAATTGATCCCAGGGATTTATGATGTCTTTGAATCGGCGAAGGCAGTTACAGAAAACGTGGCTGTCACAATAAGCGGTGCAGGTTCTACTATTTCTGCGTTCTGCTATGACACTGACGCATGTGCTATCGGGGAAAGCATGTGTAAGGCTTTTATGAAACACAATGTCAAGAGTTATTCGTTGATCCTTGATATAGATCAAGAAGGAACGAGAATCATAAAGTTATAATAATATCCTTTGCCTACGAGTCTCCTTTAATATAAAATCCTTATATGGATAATCAGTGCTAACCTTTACATAAGCTATATTATTCTTATCGCAAAAATTTTTGAGATTTGAGCAGAAAGCATCTAATCTTCTCTTGTATCTCTCCAAAAGGCGATCGGTGATTGTGACCTCTTTTGTCTCGTCTGTTTCGGCATCTTGGAGTCTAAGTTCTCCTGTCAAATTGGGGTCTATCTCATCATTGCTTAAAACCTGTATGACTTTCACATCAAATCCCTTATCTAACAGAGCTTTCAAGCCATTTTCATAGACATTTTGTGCGACAAGAAAATCAGATATAACTATTGCAACTCCACGATAAGGCGTTTTAATAGCGTATTTTTTCAAGCATTCATCAATCAAAGATTTTCTTTTCTCATCGGATATTGGAAAATTGTTTAGAAAATTTAAGATTTTAAATATCTGATCTTTGCCTCTGAGAGGGCGAAGTCCATTCAAAGTTTCGGAAAATGTAGTTAAAACGACCATATCAAGGTCAACTAAACCGATATACCCAAACGCAACCGCTATTTTCTTGGCATATTCCAATTTAGATGGGGTTCCAAAGTTCATAGATGAGCTAACATCAAGAAGTATATGAATATAGATATTTTCCTCTTCTACAAAGGTTTTTAAGAATAGTTTATCCAACCGAGCGTATATATTCCAATCAATAAACCTAAAATCATCTCCAAGTTGATAGTCACGATAATCGGCAAATTCTACGCTACTGCCTCGCTTGATGCTTCTTCGCTTGCCTTTCATCGCACCGGGAAACAACTTTTTGGTAGCAATGCTAAGCTTTTCAAGCATTTTCATCAGATCAGGTTCAATTAATGTTTCTGTCCTATTTGCCTTCATTGCTTGATAAGATTTCGCTTATTATATCGTCGTTGTCAATATTCTCTGCTTCACCCTCAAAGTTCAGGATCATCCTATGTCTGAGGGCAGGATAAGCAACGGTCTTTATATCCTCAACAGATACATTATACCTGCCATTTAGCAAAGCTTTAATTTTAGAAGCTAATATAAGTGCCTGTGCTCCTCTGGGACTTGATCCATATCTGACATATTTTTTCACTATCTCTGGCGATAGATCGGATTCAGGTCTGGTAGCAAAGACAAGTTTTACCGCATACTCTCTGACATGTGAGGCTAAAACTACCTCACGGATAAGCCATCTCATTTGAATAACTTGCTCCGCAGAAAGCACTTTCTCTGCTCTTGGCACTTCATTAATTGTAGTCCTATCAATGATAACTGATAGCTCGTCAATAGATGGATATTGGACTTTGAGTTTGAACAAAAATCTGTCAAGCTGTGCCTCTGGCAAGGGAAAAGTCCCTTCCATCTCCAAAGGATTTTGCGTAGCCAAGACAAAGAATGGCTCTTGCAAGACGTGGGTAATTCCCGCAACGCTAACGGTGTGTTCCTGCATTGCTTCAAGCATTGCTGATTGAGTTTTTGGCGTTGCCCTGTTGATCTCATCTGCTAAAACGACATTAGCAAATATAGGTCCTGGCTGAAATTGAAAGCTTTTTTTGCCCTGTTCATCTTCAATGACAATGTTTGTGCCGATGATGTCAGCAGGCATAAGGTCTGGCGTAAACTGTATCCTTGAAAATGATAAACTGAGTGCATCGCTCATCGTCTTAACCATAAGCGTTTTACCAAGCCCTGGCAAGCCTTCAAGCAGGACATGACCATTTGCAAATAGACATATCAAAATTCCCTCTATGATGTCCTGTTGACCGACTATGACTTTGCTAATTTCATCTTTGACACGAATAAAATTATCTCTAAAATTTTCAACTTTATCTATCATCTCGTTTCCTTAGGTTTTATTGCATCAAAATAACTTTTAACCTTCTCTCTATATGTAATAGGGATTGTCGTTTTAGCTATTGTCTCATCAGCAGAAGTCCTGTATTTCATATAGAGATTTTCATAAGGCACAACAGAAACGGATTTTTCAGGTTCAACCTCTGTTTCTGTTTTTGTAATTGCCCCTTTTGGTGATATTTTTCCGTTCAATTCTGCTTCATATCCATCTCGTCTGATCAAATTGTCAGATGATTTTTCTTTTTCATTTGAAGATTCACTGCCGGGTGTGCCATCGCCTACGCCGGGAATGCCTTTGAGACTCTCTACCTCACCTTTTCCTTCTACTGACGATGTGCGAAAAGCTGTCAATGTCCCCTGTGCTAAATCCTGTTTTCCCTTCGCTAATTGATCTGATAATTTTTGGATAGCATTCATATCCACGGTAGAAATTCCTCTGGTTTCCAATGCTTTAATTAGCTCCCTGATGGATTCTTCTGAAAGATCAGTTTGTTTTGCCTCTGCTATCTTTTGTGATAAATAATCCATCTCTGGAATATCGGCGATCTTGTCCATCAGAATATCTAAAAGATCAGATAATAGCTTTTTCTTTTCGGGAGTTATCTCACCTTTCAGCGATTCAGATAACCTATTGATCATCTTTACCGCATCAATCTGATTGCTGATCTGGGATATGTTCTTTAAGGCTTCTTTTTTTGTTGGAGTTTTAGTTTGAAGATCATGTCCAACTTTTATCGCATTATCTATCAGTTTTTTTGTGTCCTTTGACAGCCCATCTTTGCCGATCTCATTAGCCGATGATTCAATATTGACGCCAACTTGGCGTATTATGTCTCTGACCCCCTTTGGATCACCATATTGGATAGGTATTAGATAGGCAAGGAATATCGGAATTATGACAAAAGGAAGCAATTTAGCAAAAATAGGAATAGAATAAGGATATAGGGATTTTGGATCAAGAGATCGGATATATTTTAACGTATCTTCCAATTGAAGCTCGGCTAATGCAGAAATTCTGGCATTGCCATTGATGATTTCAACTGCACTAACGATTCTATCGTTTAATTTTAGCTTATTATCTGCAAATATGGCAGTTTCTATAAGCGAAAATCTCGCATAAAATCCCATTATTATTCCAATGACAGCACTTATGCTGATAATTGTCATTAAAATTGGGATAGTTGAAACTGGAATAAAAATAAATCTGCTGACAATGACAAAAATAACCGCAAGACCTGCTCCAAAAAAAACAGATATTGATGTTTTTTTGAACAGGATATATCTATTTATCCGTTTTTTTAGATTTTCAATCTTTGCGATTATCTCTGCGTTATTCATTAGAGAATTTCCTCTAATATCTCAACTGCGTCTTTGACAAATTTAGGACAGAAATCAGGATTGCCTCTTTTTCCCCTTGCAATTTCCAGACCATCAGTTGTGCTTATATCACAGTCTAATAATTCATTGCAGATAGTGCTATTGTTTCTTTCCTTGAATTTGTTGATAAAATCATTTGCTAATCTATAAGTCTCATCTCTCGCTTTTGTGTCTTCCTTTTTTGTCCTGCCGTATTTCAGCCCAATGACCATAAGTGCGCCCGATACTGCTCCGCATACTGATCCTAAGTGTGATATTCCTCCGCCAAACGCACAGGAAATCTTTAACGCTAATTCTTTGTCTAAACCAAAGTCAGACGCAAAAGCTGAAAGCGTCGCCTGCGAACAGCTAAAACCTTCATTAAAAATAGAGACCGCTTTTTCCGATCTTGTCATCTAATATCCTCCAAAATTCTACATTAGCTGCAAGAATGCACAGAATACAGACGTCAAACTTACATCCAATATCCTAAAACTTCACTTCTTCTTTTGATTCTATGACATCTTCGTCAAAATCCATACCTAAGCCAACACATTTAGGCAGTTCAATATACCCATTGACAGGTTGTATTTTATGTTTCATAAAGAAGTTGTCCCTATTACCGATCTGTATAAGCCATTCTTGGATAGGGCAAGTAGTAATTGTTTGGGAAGCTATAAGGTGAGTTGACGCCATCGCTCCGTGATGTGGTATAACAGGGATTCCACAAGATGAAGCTAATGCACATATTTTAGTCATCTCAGTTAGACCGCCAGCCCAAGTAGGATCGGGTTGCAGAATATCAACCGCTTCTGCATCTAACAATGCCTTAATGCCCCATCTTGTATATTCATGCTCACCGCCAGCAATAGCGATACCTGACACAGATCGTCTGATTTCAGCATATTGCGGTATCATATCAGCCATCACTGGCTCTTCAAACCACCAAGGATTATAGTCTTTGGCAAGTTCAGCCATACGTTTAGTATAAGGGACATCCCAGCTACTCCAAGCGTCAAACATAATATCTACATCAGGTCCTACTGCATCTCGGATAGTTTGAATCAGTTCAAGATTTTTTCTCATTCCTTCCGCACCTTCAGTTGGATCATGTCGGAAAAACCATTTAGTTGCGGTATATCCTAATTCTGCAACTTCTTTTGCACGTTCTCTTGCAAGCTCTGGCTCTATTGAATAGCCTAACATAGAAGCATAAACCCTTATTTTATCACGGCTAGGACCACCTAATAATTCATAAACAGGGGCGTTAAGCATTTTTCCTTTCAAGTCCCAAAGTGCGAGATCAATCTTACTGATTGCCATCATAGTTTGCCCTTTTCTACCATGTATGGCGTGGCGATACATCTTGTCCCATATACGTTCAACTGCTGATGGATTTTCACCAATTAGAATGCCTCTGAAATAAGATGATATTATCTGTGCATCCTCGTTTGAGATAGGTCCGTAAACTCCGCTTAGTCCTTCGTCGCAATCAATGAATAAGAATAATAACTGCACTTTATAAGGCGATTTTTCGTTTGGAGAAACAGGCCAAAAAGTTCCTTGTGCCCTAAATTCTGGATATATATCAATAGGACGAACAAGTCTTTCTTCTGCTAATGGTGCGTTATATTCCCAAGTTCCTTTGACCCGAATAAAACGTATGTTTGTTATTTTCATCTTACCCTCCATTAATTTATTTTCCTGATGTTGTAGAATCCGTAAGATTTATCTTTCCCTCTTGCTTATCCATAAGTTTGCCATCATAATATCTCTCAACAACATATTTTAATGGATTAGACAAAGCGTCAGCATTACAAGTAACTTCTATAACTAACTGCTTTGTTTCTCCTGGTGATACTTCTAATATCACCTCTTGTGGATTTACTTTCCAACCCTTTGAGTCAATCATATTAAATTTTGTTTTAACCGGCTTATCAATTTTATTTGTTTGTGTGATGATTAATTTTCCATGAGTTTCGCCATCTTTACTTGGTGATGTCAGTTCAGGTTTTATCTGAGCTAATGACGCATACACACATTGTAAATATTCCCTTGTTGAAATATTCGCAGGAAATATATTCCCGGGCTGAATTACCGCAACATTAGCATCTTTTCCTGATACTGACACTAATGTAAAGTGATGGAATATGCCTAACTGAGGGACTTCTGGATAATTATCTAATCCTGCCCCTGTTGCACTTAATACTATATAATCATGATCATTTCGGCTTTCATAAATAAGATGATGATCATGTCCTGCAAATACGCTGTAATTTGTCCCTTTCAACTCTGATTCTATCGGTTCCCATAAATTTTTATTTGATACCCAAATAGGTTTATGCATAAAGACGAAAATATGTTTTGCGTCCTTGTTCGCCCTTATGTCATTTATTATAAAGTCCAAAGCTGATTTTACTGATATTTCCGCCCCTTCTGGAGACTTGTCCTCCTCAGTGTTGATTACAAGGAAATGACATTTTTTGTAATCAAAAGAATAGTAAGTTTTTCCATTCCTCCCTTTCCAATAAATATACATATCAGTATTGCTAATATCATGATTACCGGGGACAAGCAAAACTGGGACTTTTAAGACTGATAAGTGCGAATAATATTCATCCCACATTTTTTTTAGCTCTTTGAAATCTGTTGTATATCCTTGAATGTGGTCTCCGATTGTTATAGCAAAATCGGGATTTAGAAGATTGATCTCCTCCATTGCCTTATCAAAAATAGGCCAATTTTCTTGTCCTCCACCAGTTTTGTCGCCTATTATGGCAAAAGTGAACTTATCTGGATCGGTTTGGAAATCTCGCTTTAGAGATGGTATATTGCTACCTTTTAATGATAATTCCTCTGCGGTGACAACATTAGCAATTATAAGCATTAAAATAATGAATAAAATGGTTAATTTGCGATACATTTTTTCTCTCCTTATCTATAAAGTTAGCTTAAATTTTTGCTAAAAACTTTTGATTGAGATAATACAACAAAAATCGTAATCAAGCAAGTGAGAAATGTAATTCATAGGAATTCTCTAGAAATTCCCCAACTAAATTTTTAAGAGGATAAAAATGTGGTGAGATAATAGTGAGTCCCCTTGGAGTTCTCTTTTCTTTTCTCTTATTAAATATCAAGAGTTTGTGGTTACTTACCCTTGTCAACCCAAGGGGATAAATATAGTGTATAGTTCATTTTTTAAATGAAACATTTTTGCATTGTTTATAGTATATAATGTCATTCTGCTCCTGACTTTTAACATAAGAGAATAATATTATTAATTTAACGACTTGTGTTAGTTCTCGTAAATCAAATATTGATAAAATTTTGTAGTCCAGACTTTCAAATTGGCTTCTCTAAAAACTAAGCTGTTTGCTTGGGCTACAAAAACAATTAGCACAAGTCGTTAATTTAGAATGACATTATTAAATGACATTATTGATAATGTGTTTCAATTGGAAAATGATATTATTCGGTTAGACATAATATAGATTGTTCATAACAGATCGTTTATAAATTCCCTCTAAATCTCTCTTTTCCAAAGTGAGACTTTTGAGGCTTCTTCCTTTGAAAAAAATGGCTTTTTAGTTTCCCCCTTTGAAAAAGGGGGATTTTAGGGTTTTCTATTGTTATTAAAAATAAATTTGGCTAACTAACAATATTTTTAACTCAAAACTGTTTAAACTTTAGTAAAGTATGAGTAAATCAGCAAATAATCTCATTACTTACACGAACCCGACCAGCAATATTTTGTAGGACTACTTCCATTCTTACATTTGTAATCTGCTGATGTCCCATTTCCGCATTTTCCTCCATAAGCTGAGAAACCTTGCTGGCACAACGTATTTGCCCCTGTCCCGCTCTCGCAATAACAACCTTCGCTTATTTCTATGTCTGTTAGGTTAATTAAAATCGGCTTTTCATATCTCATAAATTTGACCTCAGTAAAGATGTAAAGTGACGCGAAATTATACACATACAAGTTCAATTGATTGTTTTAGCCACATAATCCACTCATATTTTGTTCAATAATTTAAGCTTTTTATATCTGAGCAATTTTTGTGCCATATCTAAATGTTATGTTGTCTTTGGGGTAACTTTCGGCAAGTATATGATAAACTTCGTTTCTCCCAGAGATTTTGCATCTATCCAAAAAAATCCTTTGTTTCTTTTAATGATGTTAATAGCAGCAGATAGGCTTAATTCGGAATTATAATCAAAAAAGTTCATATCAAACATATCATTGATTTCTTGTGCTGTTGTTTCATCCATATATCTTTCCGAATTTGTTATCGTGATAATAACATATTCAGTTATCTGTGAATTTAGCCTGTTAACTCTGGTATTCTGTGGCAATTCACCAACATTGGCTAATATGTGAATAGTCCCATTTTCTGATGTTGCTTCCTTGACATTTAAAAATATTCCCGAAATTGCCCGAAATATCTGACCTTTATCAACATACATTTTGGGAATATCATCACAAATTTTTAGATCATAATTTAATGTCTTAAAATTAGGTTCACCATGAAGGATTAATACTTTTTCAAGCAGTTCCCTAACATCAACCTCTGTCGGATCACTGCGTATTGATCTTGAGTATGCCAAAAGATTATTTGTCAGTTCGGAGACCTTTTGTGATGCCTCCATTATTTTATCTGCATAATCCATTGATTTTCTTTCATTTGCGGTAATTTTCAGCAAATCTGAATATCCCATTATAGCACCTATAAGGTTATTGATGTCGTGGGCAATAGCGCCAGCCAAAGTTGCTATACTTGCGGTTTTTTGTGATGTTTGAAGCTCATTCTGTAATGCCATTTTTTGCTCAATCATCGCCTTGATTTTGAGATGAGTTTGGATCCGTAATAGCATCTCATTAAGTTTGAACGGCTTTGTGACGAAATCTTGGTTTATGTCATCTAAGTCAATTTTATCTATTATGTCGGACCTTTCTTTAGGTGTTACAAATATAATCGGGGAGTTCATTCCATCTTGATTTTTCTTAATTCCAGAATATGATTCCAATTTCGTAGCATCTAATAATATAAGGTCTGGATTTATCTCAGATATTGCCTTTCCAATATCTTCGTTGTGATTGTTTAATAATACTTCGTAGCCGTTTTCTTTAAGCATTAATGATAGAGATTGATCATCGCCTAAATTTTTATCTAATAATATCCTTGGTGGGTTATTCATATTTGCCTCTCCATAAAAAATGTTTCTAACTTTTCAGATTATTCAAACGATAGACAAACGCGAATATTTCTGCGACCACTTTATAAAGCTCAGGTGGTATTTCTTCATTCAAGTCTATTTGCATAAGCAAATCTGCTAAATCGGTATCTTCTTTTATGGGAATCCCATTTTCTTTCGCTATCTTTATAATTTTATCAGCGATTTCCCCCGTCCCTTTTGCTTTTACAACAGGTGCGGAATTTAACTGTTTATCATATTTAAGAGCAACAGCCTTTCGGTTTAAATTACTTGATCTCATAGTTACTATTAAACGCTTGTATCTAAATGATAGATGAAATATGGTATATTAGTTGACCTTTTTGATGAACAGCTTATATTTTCCACTTTATAGCCTAATTTAGACAGACATTCTTTCAATTCGGATATATGTCTCTGGGCGAGTTTATATGTATTCATATTTTCTGAGACAATTTGACAGTTGAGATCAAAGCCAACGATATTTATCAGGAATTCCATATATCCTAAATTTTTCAACTCAACTGCAATTAATATGTTGCTAATCTGCTTATCTGGCTGAAAATTAAATCCAACTAACGAGTTTATCTTTTGATCATCAAAGTTTAATGGCAATTCAAAATAAATGTTTTGTGTGTTATTATATTGTTTTAGGAGTTCTATCTGTTTTGATAGCCCATCAGGTTCTGTCCGAAGCTCCCCTCTATTTTGATCTTCTGATAGAACCTGAAGGACTACCCGGTTGTTATCTGTTGATTTTACTATGACATCAATTTCTTGTCCTGCCTCAATCATCAGGCTACTATCGGCAACGATCCGCTGTCCTTTTAGGTCAACAACTAATTTGCCATCGCCAAGATAATCTATGATTTTTATCCGTAATACTTCGCCCTCAGTAGCATTTATCTTTTTGCCTATCCTATTTATGATTTCATTGAGAAAGTTAGTCTGAGTAAGTCTTTTATTGTTTGATAGGGTTAATTGCATTTTATAGCCCTTTATCTTTTAGACTGTTTAGCTGTCTTTTCTTGCTCTTAATAGATCAAGTATAAGATTGACCTCTCCAACAGGAATATTGCTTTTTTCCGATATTGATATTGGATCAATCCCTTTTTTTGCTAATTCCTGAACCTTATCGTATTGCTTGATGGAACTCTCATCGTTAATATCTTTTTTATCTTCTGATCCTGTATCCTTTAATGTCTTTTCTTTGTCTGATGATGACTTCTTCTTTGTTTCCTTCTCTGAACTTTGTTTATACCCTTTTTCAATCTCATTTAACATATCGGCAAAAATTGGATTATCCTTTAATCTTCTATGATTTCTTCTTATGTATCTGGCAAGTTTATTTATACTTCTTACTTTAATTATTACATAGATGACCGCGGAAAGAATCAACAGATCAAAGACATATTGTATTATCGCCAACACATTTCCGTTTAGCGATTCCAAAGATTGCCATTGAAAATCCATAACTGATAACTCAGTTGGTTCAGCAGGTAAAGTTTTAGTATTTTCTTTTGTATCGGTCTTAACTGGTGTAACAGGTTTAACTGAGTTATTCACTGAGTTATTCACATTTTTACTAACTATATTCAAATCAGTCTTTAGTTCTTTCGGAGAATTGGCTGATGTCTCAGTTGTAAGCACATTTTTTGCTGATGTTACATCTACGATTATAAGTGCTGGTGACTTAATATCAAAGACTTTATAGTTTGCAGGCTTAGGGAGCGAAATTTTAATATCAACGGTGTCTATATCTGTTTGTTTAAGCGATATAAAATTGACAAATTGACTGTTCACATTGAACCTTTTACTGGGTCTGCCGAGACGAGCATCTGACATTGTTATACAGATAGTATTATCTTCTTGATTATAATAAGTTTTATATTGCGGGATTTCATCTAACCAAAAGACAATTCTCGTCTTATCGGATTCTAAATAATATCTAGTCCATCCGACCTCAACTGGATTAGCTTGTTGGACTAATATAAAAGCGAGCAAAGCCAAAAATATTATATTCGCGGTCTTCATAATATCCTCCCCCAAAATCATATCGGTTCTTTGGCGATAAATTCAAGCAAGCCCATATATTTCCTACATACAAGTTTTATCAATTTACCAACAGGTTCAAAA
>Ga0078972_1003322_pt1 | contig 48645 bp, 42 predicted proteins | sample YelNatPaOPGAMG01_FD_67568 | JGI IMG/M metagenome (GOLD analysis project Ga0078972, IMG submission 67568) | Hot spring thermophilic microbial communities from Obsidian Pool, Yellowstone National Park, USA - OP-RAMG-01 (SPADES assembly) (version 2) | ecosystem: Environmental > Aquatic > Thermal... | reverse complement strand
CCTGGATGCAGAACTACCGCCGACTGGTCACCCGATGGGAATTCCACATCGAGAACTTCCTCGGCTTCGTTCAACTTGCATGCCTGCTCATGCTCATCAGACATTTATGAGATGGGCTCTAAGCGTCTGCGCTTTCTGCAACTCCAAGTTCCCGTAGGTTCATGCGAGCCTCATAATCACCCTGTTGAGCCGCTTGCCGGAGCCAATGAACTGCAAGGGATCGGTTGGGTTTGACACCTTTGCCGCTCAGATATGCTTTTCCAATCCAACGTTGATGGTATTTGTTGCCTTCCTCGGCGCTTTTGAGGTATTCCCACGCGCGTCTTCGATGGAGTTCCGCCACCTTGCCATACCAGTCCCGCGCTTTTTCGTAGCTCTGCTCGACACCGACTCCGCGTCTATACATCTTGGCGATCGATAACTGTGCTTCCGGATAGCCCTGCTCTGCGGCCTTGATGCACCACTCGGCTGCTTCTTTTCTGTTCTCCTTGATGCCATGTCCGCCCGAGTAGATTTCCGAGACTCTCAGTTGCGCATCCGATGCGCCCTGCTCAGCCGCTCGGAGCGCCCATCTCAGAGCCTCCTTGGGATTTGCTGCGACACCTCGTCCATCCTCGTACATCTTAGATAGAAATATTTGTGCGCGCTCATGTCCAGCTTCTGCTGCAACCAGAAACCATTTGAAGGCTCTGCCGTTGTCCGCCATTTGCTTTTCGTCAAGTTCTTCGTCTCCGTAGCGGTTTGTCTCCAGATGACACGCAGCTTCAAAAGCAGCCTGAACATGACCATTTCGAGCCGCCACTTCATACCATCTGATCTGATCCTCGATATACAACTCAGCCGTATTAAATCCGAGTTCCTCGATCAGCTTTGCGAGTCGGTATGCCGCCTCAGCATGACCCTGTAATGCAGCTTTCCAATACAAAACCGCACCGCGCTCGCCCTCCAGCCAGTCCCACTCACCTGCCTCTCTTTCAAACTCCGCGTAGCCGTCCAAGGAATCGTCGAGCTCATACAGCAGGCCAGCAAAGTATTGGGCGTCCGCATCGCCCTGCTTGGCAGCAAGTAGATACCACTTCAAAGCCTCTTCATGGTCTTTGGAGACTGCCTCCCCTTCAAAGAAGAGCTCCCCCAACTCCTTTTGAGAAGCCAGGTGGCCTTGCGCTGCTGCAGCTCGGTACCACTTTATCCCCTCTTGTTGGTCTTCAACCGGACGGCTATTCTTGTACCAGCGGATGCTTTCAGCATTCCAGCGTTCGATTCGACCGTAAAACAGTATGTCGGCGAGCGCTACCTGGGCCTCCAGATTTCCTCGCTCAGCCATGGCGCGATACGCTTCCACCACTTCTCCGGCCTCCATTTTCAGCGAGTGCCCATCTGTGTAATGGAGCGCTTCTAAATATCTCCGTTGGTCGCAAGCCTCTTTCTCCGCCTCTTCAGCCTGCTCCGCCTCCAGATCTTGGAAATCGCAAAGCTCCTGAAGTCTTGTCTCTGCCTCTGGATGATCCTGAAGTGCGGCTGCACGGTACCACTTCATAGCCTCTTCTTTGTCGGTTTTGACCCCTTTGCCATGCTCGTACATGTCACCGAGATTCCACTGACCATCGGCATCCCCAGCCTCGGCGGCTATGCGATACCAGTGAACCGCCTGCTCGAAATCTGGGATTCTGGCTTCATTCCCGTCCTCAGACCTTCTACCCTGCGGGTGTTCTCCGTTTTCATAGGTAATTCCGAGGTTCACCTGGGCAGTAGGATCTCCTGCTTCAGCTCCTATCCGAAGAATGTTGATTTCTGCTTCGGCGGCATACACTGGTTCTTCAGTGAGCAAATGCCACAGCTCAAGCGCCTTGTTGGTATCGCGACCTATACCTTTGCCATGTTCATACATTTCCGCGAGTCTAGTCATACAGACGATGTCACGACGCTTCGCCCCTGCGCTATACCAGCGAAATGCCTCGGGAAAGTTTGGGACTGGTGCATTTGCTAGTAGATCCCCTAGCCGACTGAATGCAATGAGCGAACCACCCGACAACGCTGCCTTGCTGAACCAAAGGATTGCATCGGAGTCGTTTCCTTGTAGCTGGTGGAGTTCGCCGAGTTCTACGGCGGCCATCCAAAGGCCTTGCATAGCGGCCTGTTGCATCCATGTCAACCCTTGCGGGATATCTTGCCTTCCGTAGATCGGCCAACTGTAGATTTGACCTAACTTAAATTGCGCTCCAGCATGACCCTGTTCAGCCGACTTGTGCAGCCATTCAATCGCACTGATGATCGATTCCTCAGCACCTGATGCAGATTCATAAGCAAGTCCCAGTCTGTACTGCGCCCCAGCCGAGCCGTGTTCTGCGCGACGTTGGTACCACAGGTTAGCTTCGTAAGCAAGTCCCAGTCTGTACTGCGCCCCAGCCGAGCCGTGTTCTGCGCCACGTTGGTACCACAGGTTAGCTTCGTACGGATCACGGTGCAGGCCCTTTCCCAGCCGAAACATTTCACCCAGCCAAAGACAAGCTTCCGCGTGACCTCTGCTGGCGGATCGTTTAAAGCAGTAACCCGCCCGGGTGAGGTTGTAATCGTCTATATCGGTGGTTTCAAGCTTAGCCAGTAGGCGCTCCGGAGCCAGCCTCAGTCCCATCTGAAAACATGCCTCGGAGTCAAATCCTGGCCCCAATGTGAACATCAATGTCTCGACTGTCCACTCAGCATCCTCGTCCCGCAATCCTTCAGTCTTCAATCTCGCAAGAAGCTGGGACCGGAGGATGGGGAGTTTTTCGCGTGTGCAAGCCTGAATGGACGCCGCGACTTTACACTCAACCGCAATCAGCAAGGCGCGACGGTGCGCAGGATGATGAGGCAAATAGTCCGCCAGTAGACCCTTAAGGCGCGACAGGTCTTCCAACAGTTCGGGCTCTCGCTGCCATATTAGTTCTGCAATTCGTCGTTGAAGGTCATCCATAAGGTTGATCCTGGTTCGTTGTGACTACATTGCGATACGCTCCAAACTCACGTCTGGCGCAAACAAGTTTTTAGACGCTCTCCTGCCAGCCGCTTCCGGCATAGTGAACAAAGCGACCTTCGGCTGCACCAAACGAAATGCTGCGAGCGTGCTCCAGGCTGATTGTCCGCCCAGGCTCAATGTCACGCAAGCGGCCATCTTTGAGGGTGACAACCCATTTAGCCGTTGAGAGATTCTTAAGACCTTTCACGTTCGGGTCTTTCGGATTGGGAGTCACTTCAGCGATCGGCATCGAGAAGTCATAGGAGCCGTCAAGGTGGTGGCGGTACAGCTTTCTATCGGCGCGACAGGTGACCGTGATGCTTCCGATTTTGAGTGCCACCGGTGCAGTGAGAGCCTTTCCACACTCAGGCGCCCAGCAGAAGGCGGCAGATTTCGCAGAATCATCGAAGCTGTTCTCCGTCCCGCAAGCAGCACAATCCACCATGGTGTCGCGCCAACGGCAAAATGCGCTTCTCCATTCTGATTCACGAACACGCCTATCCGGATCTCGAATGCCATCCGTAAAGGATTGAAGGAACAATCTTCTGAGGTAACTTGGACAGAGCCTCCAAAGCAGTTCGACGTGCGCGTGATATTCGGGGTGTGGCTCGTTGGAGCGATCTTTGGGGTCGAACATGAAAACTGGATTTTTGCCGTAGATTTCTAATGCTGCTGGATCGTCCATGCAGTGCACGGAAGACTCTTTTTTGCCATGCAGAGGATGCTCCCGCATGAGCATGTAAAAGAAGAAGACTGCAAGAGAGTAAAGATCCGTTTGTGTACCTGGGAGTGACTCTCCCCTGACCACTTCGGGTGCCATAAAACGCATCGTTCCGAGGACTGCCATATTCTTGTCCCGATTCACGGTCACATTATCGTTGTCGCAGATCGCAATGTCACCACGCCGAGGATCAAGGAAGATGTTTCCGAAGGAGATATCGCAATAGCACAGCCCTTTGTGATGAAGCTGCAAGAAGCTGTCGGAAAGCTGAATTCCTGCGGTGGCTACGGCGGTGAGCGTCGCTCTCGCCTTGCCCCGCACTACAGGCGACAGTCCTGAGTAGCGTGATTCCCTCAGCGGCATCAAGTATCCGAAGCCATTGCTGCCATCCTTCACCAATACGCTCAACGGCCACAGAAATTTGTCATTGGGCGCTCCTTTTTCGACCAGCCGCTCAATCCGGCTCCGAAGCAAAGGTGTGGCTGTAGAGGGGAAGTACCATTTCGCGGCATATTCGGTTCCGGCGAACGAAACCCTGTAGACCTCGCCTTGTCCACCGTCACCCAGCAATTCGAGCACGGATACAGGTTTGCCGGTGGATGCATCACGCAGTCGTTCGCCAGCCTTCAACATGTTGGACATAAATGACAATCTCCACCTTAGGAAGAGGTTCTCGATATCAGCGATTCGGGGAACAGCAGCGCAACAGTCACGTCATCGCCACTTCCGGACTGCGCACAGTTCTCAACCCAATGCGGCAATGACCGCTTGACACTGCTATAGCCGTTGCTAGATCTCAGGTAATCGTGTATTCCGGCAACATTCTCAATGAAGCCTTCTTCGTTCTGAAAGGAGTTCGAGTAGCCGTCTGTAGCAAGAAAGACCATGTCGGGCGGCAAATCCTCGGGTTTCAGACTGCCGGCCCCATACCGCTGCATTGCTAATGTCATATTGGCTTCTGCGGATCGGGAGCAGAGAGACAGCGTCTCGTTAGCGAACGACGACTCGCTTCGTGCAATTGGTCGAGCTATCGCTCCGTTTCGGGCGACGGTGAGCATGTCCCCGTCGCCAAGCTGTCCATAAAGAATGAATTCAGGAAGCGCGGCGGCGAAGAGCAGGGTGGCACCATATGCAGTGTAAGCATCCTCTACGGGACCATTGCCCCACCCAAATTGCTTTTCCTGATCCGTCCACGGTTCTGTGGCCATGTGCTCTCGAACTGTCGATCGCCATTGGCGAAGAAGATACCGGGGCACCTCTTCCTGAAGTTCGGTGAGTGATACACGAACAGCGGCAGAAGGCATATCCCAATACGGAGCAAGACGCTCCTTCAAGTATCTGCAAGTGATGCTGGCCGCCATACTCGCCCCATGCTTGCTGCGGACATAGCGATCGCCGCCGTGTCCGTCCGAAACAACGACAATCAGGCCAGCCCTGCCTCTGTCAAGATGACGACACTTATTGGCATCTTGGTTGGGCTTGCCGCGCATAATGTGACTCTTGCCGATCTTCGATTCGCAGAGTTCCAACCACTTCGTCGATTTCTGTGCTGCTGACAAAATCTTCACCATGCCTCATTCGAATCTAAATCGGACATGTCAGGCGCGTTAGGAAGAGCTACGTTGCCTTTCTTTGAGGTGCCTCCGGAGGCTGTACTGCTGACGGGATTCGATACGGCCTTTAGCACTGCAGTGGAGGCCCACTTGATATTGCGAATGAGCGCTTCTGGATTGTTGGCTTGGAGAGGCTTGCGTTCGGGATCGTTGATGAAATCCTGCAACACAGCCAGATCCGAGTCCTCACCTATTGCGATAGCAAGTTTCACGGCCTTCTTTCCCCAGGGCAGCGAATGAAGTCGTTGCAGGCTATGCCGGACGCCATCCGTCGCTTGGCCGTCTGTCAACAGAACTAGAACTGGGGGAAGGGCTCGTTCACTCATTGGGGGCATCTCAAGCTGATCAGCGACCTTTTCAAATGCTGCTCCCATGTCAGTTCCCCCATCCGCGGTCAGGTCGATCCACCGAAATTCATCGATTGGTGTTGGCTGACTGATATGCCATTGGGCACCGTTTGAAAAGCTGACTGCGCGGACCAGCAGTTCCGCGTTGGGATTCTCGTCAGCAACCTTCACCATATGCGGGATCGCCTCACGGATGGCCGTGTTGAGAGCTTCGATCTTGCCATCTCCGGCCATTGATCCGGAACAGTCCGCGATCCAAATAAAGTGAAGAGGGCGTGCCGAAATGGCGCCTCCCGGCATTCGAAGTGCGGGCTCGTTTGTCACATTCGGCTTCCACATGGGCCACCTCAAAAAATAGTTATGGTTCCACACTGACGACATAGGAACGATCTGTTCCAGCGATTGTATAGGTTCAGCCACTTCTTGCTGTTGTATACGGAGGCATCTCGGATATGGACGGCAGCAGCAAACGCCGCCACAGCGAAGACGCAGATGGTGGTCAGTTCGGTGTGGACTATTAGGGCAAGGATCGAAGCCGCCATGAACCACATGAGTCCCCGAAGAAACAGACTTTTCTTCTTTGGCGGAGCAGAGCGTCGGGCCAAGAGGCTCTGCCTGGTTCCGAACGAAGTGATGAGGGCGCGCCGGCTAAAGCCCTTGTAAAAGACCATCGCAAGATTTTGGGTTTTGGTCGTACCTTCCATGTAGATTAGCGACAGCTTCTTGAGACGCGCATCATTGCAGGCACAGCACCTCAGGTTCAATGTGGTCGTTTTAGCCATAGCCTGTCGTTGAAAAGGATACAGTGTTCGCTTTTTCTTTGTCTATCAAGACGCCAGCTGTTCGACGCGCGAATCAGTTTAGGGACGCATGCCCTAAGCATCGGGCCATGCATCTTTTAATTACTCAGAACACCTCTTTGGGGCAGCGCTTGGTTGAGCGAGGTGCTGGTGACCGGGAATCTAGCGATTTCACGTTCAATGATTGCCTGGTCTTATTCTTTGTATCGTTTGATTACAATAGTCATACTTCTCATATTCTTGAGTGATGCTCAAGCAACTTATGAAATCTTAGCAAGCCTGAGCGCCGTTTCGCGGATCAGTTCCTCATCTCGAAGATCCTTCCTCCATTGATCTGGAATTGCACTATACCCGTAATACGCACCCGCGAGAGCGCCCGTCACCGCCGCAACTGTGTCCGCATCGTCTCCAAGAGACGCCGCGAGTTCAATGGCAGCCTCGAATGAATCTGTTTGCTCAAAACTCCAGAACGCCGCCTCTACCGTCGATACGGTGTAGCCGCTTGATGCAATTTCAGTTATTTTGAGGCTAGCGATCGCGGGAAGCCTAGACCACGCCTTCAATTCATAGGGAGTCAAGAACTTCATACCTTGTTGCCATGGAGAATCCCTTCCTCCGCCATGGATGAACCGATTGATCGCACAGTTCAACAGGACGCAAGATGCTTGGGCCTTGGGATCGCCGTGCGTAATTCGCGCACTTCGTCGTGAGTCGGCAAGAAGCATTGGAAGCGAGTCTGAATGGAAGAGCGCCACGGGGGCGCAACGCATAACCGCTCCGTTTCCCGCAGCGTTCTTAGGGTGCTGCTCATAGTCCTGGCGAGAAACGTCTTCGGGGTGCTCGACATAGCCATCGAAGTTCACGACCCGTCTGGTTTGAATGCCCACATCCTTCGCGGTCTTTGACCAATGGCGGAAGCGGATTGCGACGTCTTTAGGATTGAGCTCACCACATTGCAAGAGCGAGTCTGCAATCAAGAGGGCCATTTGGGTGTCGTCAGTATATTCGCCTGCCTGCCATAGGCTCGATGCCCTCATGAATTTAAGGCCGTCGGGATAAGTTGATTGAACGAGTTTGCGTGGCCAAAACTCGACGCATGCAGCTAGGGCGTCTCCGACCGCCATCCCGACCAAAGTTCCCATCACACGATCCAAGGAAAGCTTCTGAGAGACATTTGTGCAAGTCATCGAATCGAGAATCGCTTTTGGTGTCTGTGAGCGAAAAGCCTCAGCAGCAATGAATGGGATTGCAAGCGCATCAGCTACTCCCTTGTCTTTCAGAAGGCTGTCACCCACTACGGTACTGCCCTTGAGGGTCGATCCTGGAAGCTCGCTGAGTGCATCTAACAGCATTCCAGGTGCAGGCTTCTTGCAGTCGCAGATGTGGCCGTTACCCAAGTCATGGTGCGGGCAAAACAGCAAAAGGTCAAGCTTTGCTTGGCCAAGTAGTTCCTGAGTTCTGAGGTTTGCTTGCTCAACCTCCTGGCTGGTGATTGCACCCGTGCTGACGCCGCCTTGGTTTGTAATTCCAACAAGCCAATATCCTGCGCCTCGAATGGCGGTGAGTCGCTCGGTGACACCGGGAAACACCGTGACCTGATTTGCTCGCGGGTACATCGCGAGATACGTATCCCGAAGAGTGCCATCGAGGTCGAAAAATGCGATGGGACGGGGCATAACGTGTCCTCCTCTTCTGCTTCGCGTATCGAAATCATACATATCAGGTGGTCTCGTAGCTGGTCATTCGGGCGCAAGTCTCAGCCTGAAATATCGCCACCGGTCCATATACTCACCACAACCTTCGTGCGACCGGTTCCTCCAATCTTATGAGGCTGCCGTTCAACTTTGTCTTGTAAAGATCGGAATGTCGGGCGTGTCTTCATTGCAATAGCGGGCATCGACAGACTGCTTTACACCGACGCAGACCGAAAGCTGCGTACCGTCGGCGAACCGTACCAACACCTCTCGCCCATACAGGGGATCATCGTAAACAGAAAGCTCGCAGATCAACTTCCCGACCACTTCGGGAAACTCAAGTTTGGTGTTTTCCATTGCTGCCGGACTCCTCATGATCCGACGGGTTAATCGTGTCCCTTATTAGGGGATTCGTCAACCGTTACCCACACTTCAGGTGTGGCAGAAAGAGCAAAATCGGAGGCTCGTCGATCCCGAAAAGGGCGCGACGCCAAACTGCAACGCTACTACGACGGCGTACTGTCCAAACTGATCGCGGCGAGGCTGGAGAGTGGTTTGACTCAACGGGAAGTGTCGATGCGACTTGGCATGGCGCATTCCTTCTTGAATAAGTGTGAATCCGGGGAGCGGGCAATCGACATCGCCGAGCTGTGGGCGCTCTCGAATCTCTATGGAAAGCCTCTCAGCCACTTCGCTCCCGACAAACTATAAATCCAAAGAAGGTTGATGTGGAAGCGGATTTTCAGTGCCCTAGCGGCCCGCTCCGGCCATTCGGCAATCCTATCGGGAGATTCATCTGGGGCGGTTCAAGCACCGACTTCAGTTTCTTCATGTAGGCGCGGACAAACTCACTGAGCAGCTTCGATGAATTGTCGGCCCTGACGGCGAGGTGAACGTCGAGACGGAGGTTCTCCTCATCCAACGGCTTTGCTATAAGCCCGTGATGTGCGACCCGAAACGCTCCGGTTTTTGTCAGGAATGCAAAGCCACCATGTCTCGCGACCAGGTGGCCTGCCTCCTCGGCGCTCATGACGTGGTCGAGTCCTTTGTACTCAACCCGCGCAGCCTGAGCGCCGTGCAACAGGGTTTCATAGAGGGGCGGATGGATGCGGCGGTCGAAGACGATCCACCGACTGAGGGCCAAGTCGGTGAGCTTCAGCTTCGGACGGTGAGCCAACGGATTGTCCTCCGCCATGAGGATGTACATTGGCGATTCAGTCAGCCGTACCGTTGATAGGCGAGGGTTTGCCGCTGGGTGCGTGATAAGTGCGAGATCCAATCGCGAGCACAGAACGCCAGCGGCCAACTCCGGCGCGAACGCGCTGTGCGACGAGACATTGAGGTTTGGATAAAGCGGCAGATGAACAGACAGCAATACATCCGTCAGTATTGGTTCGGCGTACTGTGAACGCCCGACGGCAAGATTGTCGTCCACATGATGTGCGAGAGATCTCGTGTACTGAATGGCGCGCTCTTCGTGCTCGATGGAGAGCGTTGCCTCGGCAATAAAGGTACGACCGGCATCGGTCAACTCAACCTTGGTGTGATTCCGGCAGAAGAGTGTTCGACCAAGCCGACGCTCTGCATCCTGGATGAGGCGGGAGAGGCCGGACTGACTCATGCCGAGGCGGATAGCTGCCTGGGTATAGTTGAGTTCTTCCGACAAGATAATAATTGCGTTCAGGTGCCGAATCTCTAATAGCGGCTTCTGCATGGCCCAGTCCCCCTATCGCTCTACGTTTACGCATGGGTGAAGGGTCGGCAGGTGCAGCGAGATTCAACCCGCCGAATTGGACAAACTATCCACAGGGCTGGAAAATATTGTCAATCAATCAGTTACAGCGATTTGATGATACGCAAAGAAGTGTGGACTTTCGTTAGTGTTGAATTAGCTTAGCCATTTATGCCGTGAATCAAGAGTGAACTTGAGACCACGCGCAAGTGCGCCACAGCTCACAACTAACTGCAGATTTTCCCTAGATTTCCTCAATAAATGGCTGCCACTCAGAGCGACGATGCAAATTGCCATATCGCAGTACGATCCAGGAACTTCAAGTTGGTATCCACCCCATAAATAGGAGGGTTTGATGTTCACAACAATTCCAGAGCCAGAGCGCTGGCGACTCCGATTCCCGGAAGCTGTGAAGTCACACTTTCATTTTCTGAAACAATTTGGATTCCGCATAGAGCACGAAGAGGCTACTCTCGTGCGCTTTTGCTCAGATGCTGTGGTTGTGGCTGTATATCACGGAAGGGCCTCTTACGAAATAGGAATAGAATTTGCGAGAATCAATGTCCCCGGCGAAAGGTACGGCCTTTATGAAGTTTTGTTATTGGCGCAGCGTGCGGGAAGAATCAAGGAGATTCCGAAGAGTGACTTTCAAACAAGTACGCAGGAGGGCGTCGAAACGGCGGTCGAAAAGATAGCATCGCTCGTGGAAGCGCACGCTGTTCCACTTCTCGAAGGTGATCCTTCAACGTATAGCCGACTCGGAGTGCAGCGAACCCGTGAGGCTGCTGCTTACACTAAAGAAGTCCTCGATCAAGCCGTTAGAAGGCGAGTCGATGATGCTTGGGAGGACAAAGACTATGAGACCGTAGTTCGCCTCTATGAACAGATACAAGGTCGCCTGAGCCCATCCGAGTTTATGAAGTTCGAGTTTGCTAAAAAACAGCTCACTGTGATCCATGGCCAGAACTGACGGGTGCCCCATCCAGCAAAAATCTCTCGCGCTAATTCTAGCTTCCGGTGGGAGATGTCTTCTGGAGCCAGTGTCGTGAACGCTGCTGACGCATCGGAATGAGGCCGACACGTCACCCCCAAATGGGATGCTGCCGGTAAACCGGCCATTCGATTCGGTTAGCCAGCGTAAACGCACTTTGAATCAGCAGCTTGCCAGTTTGCAACTTCGGCATGGTGGTGACGTGTTTACGCGCGTAAACGCACAGAGCGTCTTACAGCGCCCAATGTGTAAACGCACTGATAGACAAAGGCTTCCAACTTCCCGGCGCTTGACGGCCAATTTGCAAGGGTGCAAGCTGTTTTTGAGGCGGGCTTCCCCATGAGCACTCCCCGCATCCCGGCCCCGTTGCAGACTGAGGCTTCTCCGAAGGACGAAGCGCGTCCGGTTCTTCGTGCCAAAACTATTGCAACCAGGGTAACGGCGGAAGAGCTGGCAGAGGTAGAAACCGCCGCCGAAGGCGCAGGGAAAACCGTGGCTGAATGGCTGCGCGAGCTGGCCCTGAAAGCCGCGCGGGAGCGTCCGGCAGACCCTACCGAGCTGCTGCTGGCCGAGGTTTCGGCTCTGCGCTACATGCTCCTGAATCTCTTTCACGCGACGGCCCAGGCCAACGCCGAAGGCAAGCAACTGTTACCCGATTCTGTGGTCAAAATCCGTGACCAGGCTAATATGCGGAAGCTGGCCGATGCTCGCAAATTGCTCTCAGATTTCCTTGCCGGGGAGGATGGAGCCGGAGGGCAGAAATGAACGCCGGAGCGATGCGCTTCCCCGGCCGGGGCCGATGGGTGCTTTGGCTGGTTTTGCTCTTCGCGCTGGGGCCGTTTGTGGTGATCTTTCCGGCTGCGCTTTGGCTTGGCTGGACCATGAATCCAGTCCAGAATTTCTACCTCGGAACCTATGCCGCCTGCTCCACGTTGAGCAGCTATCCCGGTGCGCTGACGACTGTTCGCTACGTCGAAAAGACGGCTCCGTGGCGGAAGCCGGAGCCTCTGTTGCCCGAGGACGCCGTGAAGGGATCGGACGCGCGGCATTCTATCGCGCTGAGTCCGAAGGCGCTTTCGGCAGGCTGGCATGGCGTCGCCATCACGCCTCCGCAGAAAGTTCGCGCGAAGGAGCTGCAAGCATACCTCCGGGACACAATCTACGATGGCGATAGTGCATGGCTGATCTTCCTTCGGCCTATTCTCTACATGGCGGCAGCGGTGCTATTCCTGTACGCCCTTTGGCTGACATTTGCCCATAGACTTCGCGCAAGCCGGAAGCAGGAGGAACGCCACGGACGCAGGACCAAAGGCCCGGAGCTGGCCTCGCCTTTGCGGTGGCGCGGCGCAAAGACAGACGGCATACGGTTCCGTCTCCGCTTCGAGAATCGCCTTTTGCAGTGGCTTCCATTCGGGCCAAGTTACCGCATCCCGAAACGCCTTGAAGCCAGTCACATTTTGATGATGGGCGACACCGGTTCGGGCAAATCGAACGCCATCCGGCAGCTACTTCGCCAAGTGCGAGATCGCGGAGAAAGCGCCATCGTCTACGACCCGGCGATGGACTTTGTGAGCGAGTTCTACTCGCCCGCGCGCGGCGATTTGATTCTCAATCCGCTGGACCAGCGATGCCCCTATTGGAGTCTAGGCAAGGAGATCGACCGCGACGAAACAGCGGCAACCATTGCCGCCGCTTTCCTGCCGGAAAAGGAATATGAGAAGGAGTTTTTTACCGATGGCCCGCGCCGGATACTGGCCCATCTGCTCAAGCGGAGACCGCAGCCGAGAGACATTCTGAGAATGATGGCCGACCCGTCTCGGATCGAGGCGGCGGTGAAAGGAACGCCGCTGGCCGCCTTGCTCGATTCAGGAGCACCTGCACAGCGGGCGGGTGTGCTGGCGAGCTTAAACATGGTGGCTGACAGCTTGGAGCTGTTGCCGGAGTGGGAGCATACTAGGCCGACCTTTGCGACGGCAGAGTGGTACACCGCGCGTAAGCGTTGGGTGTTTCTGACTTCCACTCCTGCCTATCGCGCGAAGATTTTGCCACTCCATTCTGTGTGGCTCGATCTATTCATCCTTCGCATGATGGGCTACTGCGAAGACCACACGGCGAAGCCGGTATGGTTCGTGCTTGACGAACTGGCAAGCCTCAACAAGTTGCCGCAACTCCACACCGCCGTCACGGAAAACCGCAAATACGGGAACCCCGTTGTGGTGGGTTTTCAGGGGCGCAGCCAGCTTGAAAAACGCTACGGCCAGGATGCCGAGGCCATGCTTTCGCAGCCCGCAACCAAGCTGTTTTTCAAGACCACCGAGCCGCGCGCCGCGAAGTGGATTTCCGATGCCATCGGAGAGATCGAGGTCGAGCGTCTGAAGGAATCGCGCAGCATGAAGCTGTTAGGGAGCAGGAAATCGTATGCGATGGAGATTACGACCAAGCCGCTTGTCATGGCTTCGGAAATCTCCGGTCTCGAACCGTTGCATGGCTTCATCAAGCAGGAAAACAGAGTTGTTCCCGTTCACTTCCAGTTCGCAACGAAGCATGGTAAACAGCCGGAGTTTATCGAGCGTAGGTTGCCCGAGGTTGCGCCCAGGCCGTCGCCGCCGATCCCGGCAACTCGCACAGAGCAACCCAAGACGCCAGCAGCGGTCCAGGCCACGCTCCCACTTTTCGATGCACCCGCTGACAAGCCCACCGACAAACCCAAAGAGGCGTTTGAGTGGGATGAGTCTAAAGGGATTGAGTGACCGGAACTCCGTTTAGGAGGAAGTTTTATGCAACTTATCTGAAACACTCCTGCCAGAGTCTTAACGCATGGGCTGGCATAGATCGCTGATACCAATTGACGCAAGGCGAACAAAGAGAGAAGATACAGTTGGAGGTTAATATGGCCGGTGTTCCAACTTGGATTCAAAAGGAAAATGACCAGAAAGCAAAGGCTGCAAGCGAAGCTGAAGTCGCCGCGCGGCGGCAAGTAGACGCAGCCAACTTCATTCAGGAGCGTGGTCCCGGCTATTGGGACCAGCTTGCTCTTGCACTCCAGTTTAACGCGCAGTCGTTAGAGAAGCTGGAAGGCGAAGAACTTCACGGTAGCGTGTCGAAGTCTGTCACAGGCACGGAACACAATCTCCATGTTCGCGTTGAGCGCCGTTCCGTTAAGTACGGGCCGGAATTTGCTTGGTTGAATCTGTGGTACATCCCCGGCAATGGTTTTATGCGTTGCTATTTCATGGATCAAATGCAGCCCAACATTGAATTAATAGTCAGCGGAAAACCTGAAATCGGACAGGATATTCTTGCCCTGTTTGATAGCAAGCGGCTGACGGCTGACCAGATGGGTGAAGACATTGTTCGCCAGATGGCCGAGCGAGTACGGCCAAGACAACGCCGCTAGATGGAGCAGAGCCATGCAACAGAACTTTATCGTGATGTTTGACGCTGATACGCACTATCAAATCTCAATTGCACCGTTCGGCCACGCTGGTAGTGCATGTGCAGTGAAGCATTATCCAACCAAAGAACAGTTTGTTGCGGACCTACAGCAGCGGTTTCAATTCACAGACAAGGCTGTAGCGCGTCTGCTTGCTGACCCTGAACGATACGGCACGTTGGCTGATTACCCTTTGAGCGAAGACGACCAAAGGTATTTTGGCTGGATTCAATAGAGCTGCCGGTGTCAGATCATCTCGGCAGCGCACTCGCCGAGTTCCGATTAGTACCGATATGTATGGGCTGTATCTGAAGCGCCCACGATGATATTCGTCGGCTGAGTAAGTAGATTGGGAGCTTCGTTTGAGTCGGCTTCTGTTGAGCTGCGGATTAGAATCTCTCTATGCTGACGATTTCCAAGCCGCTGTCAGCTTCCCAGGTACGGACGTACCATGAGCGGGAGTTTGCATCGGAGCGGCAGAACTACTGGAGCCGTGACCAGCAAGGGCATAGTGAGTGGCAAGGCAAGCTGGCCGAGCAGTGGGGCTTACATGGGCCGGTAGGCAATGAGCACTTTGCGCGTCTGACCGAAGGCCAGCATCCGCACACGGAAGCGCAGCTTGTTCGCCATCAGGTTTCCAAGACCTATGAGGGCAAATTTGGCAAGGAAGTAACTAGCGTAGAACATCGCGCCGGTTGGGATGCGACATTCTCCGCGCCGAAGTCTGTTTCACTCACCGCACTTGTCGGCGGCGATGAGCGTGTTCGAGAGGCGCATCGGGAAAGCGTCCGCGTGGCGCTCACCGAGCTGGAGAAGTACACGCAGGCCCGCATCGGCAACGTCCATGCGCCGGAGACGACCGGCAAATTCGTTGCGGCTACCTTCGAGCACGATACCGCGCGGCCTGTGGACGGCTACGCCGCGCCGCAGCTCCACACCCATGCTGTGATTTTCAACGTCACCGAGCGCGACAACGGACAAACCCGCGCCCTGCAGCCGCAGGAGCTATTCGCATCGCAACGCTATGCCACCAGCGTTTACCGTTCTGAGTTGTCGATGCGGTTGCAGGGCTTGGGCTATGAGCTGGAGCGCGGCAAGCATGGGCAGCCGGAGATCAAGGGCTATACGAAAGAGTATCTGGAGGCCAGCAGCCCACGCCGCGAGCAGATCAAAGACCATCTGCGCGAGATGGGAATTGACGGGGCTGGGGCCGCACAGGTGGCCGCGCACCGGACGCGGGACAGCAAAGAGCTGCTATCGCCGGAACGGGTATTAGAGAGGCATCGGAATCTGGCCGCGCAGTATGGACATCAGGCCGACCGGGTCGTGGCCGAAGCGCGGGAACGCGGCCAGCGTCACGTTCACGAACCCGCGTTGAATCGGAGCACCGTGGCCGCGCAGCAGGCCGTCACCTATGCCCGCGATCATTTGTTCGAGCGTTCCGCCGTGCTGGACCGGCGCGACCTTCTGGAAGCGGCGCTCAATCGCGGCATGGGTGAAACAACGTACGCCCATGTTCGGCAGGAGTTCGAGCAGCGGGCCGCGCGGGGTGAGTTCCGCACAATCCATCATGCAGGCGCGGGACAGCAGTACACCACCGCCGCGATGCTGCACATGGAACGCGAGATTGTTACACGGATGCAGGAAGGCAATCAGCGCGGGGTGAGTAACCCGATGCTGGTTGATTCGGATATCCGCGTTGCGACGGAGGACCGCCACCCGGAGCTGAATGCCTCGCAGCGTCAGGCCGTCGATCAGATATTTCTTTCACGCGAAAAGATGGTGGGGCTGGATGGTGTCGCCGGGGCTGGCAAGACAACAACGCTGGCCGTCATCCGTGAAGGCGCAGAGGCACAAGGGTACAGGGTCGAAGGCTTTGCGCCCACGTCCCGCGCGGCGCAAAAGCTGGCCGATGCCGGTATGGAAACATCCACGCTGCAAAAGCATCTTGCCCGCGGACAGCAGCCGGACACGGGTGATCGACGATTGTATGTGCTCGACGAATCTTCGCTTGCCTCCACCAAGCAGATGCACGAGTTTGTGAATCGCCTTCATCCGAACGACCGCGTATTGCTGGTAGGTGATCGGCGGCAGCATGAGGCGGTCGAGGCCGGGCGACCCTTCGCGCAGTTACAGGACGCGGGCATGAAAACGGTGAAGCTCGAAGAGATCGTCAGGCAGAAGGACCCGGAGTTGAAACAGGTAGTCGAACAGCTTGCGCGTGGCGAAGTGCGCGAGGCATTGCAGGGTTTGGAGCGGCAGGGCCGCGTTCATGAGATTGCAGGCCGTGAGGAACGCATCGGTGCCATAGCGAGGGAATACGCGAAGTCGCCAGAGGGTACGCTGGTAGTCTCCCCCGACAATCGCTCCCGCGTGGAGATCAATGAGCGCATCCGTGCCGAGATGAAGGAGCGCGGCTCAGTCAGTAAAGAAGAGCATCTCATTGCGGCGCTTGTGCCGCGCCAGGACCTCACCGGGCCGGAGCGGACATGGGCCGCTCGCTACGAGTTCAACGACGTAGTGCGTTACGCCCGCGCTTCCAAAGAGACGGGCATGGAGCGCGGCGAATACGCGCGGGTCAAGAGCGTGGATGCGGAGAAGAACCTGTTGACGGTCGTGCGAGCCGACGGCTCAGAAGTGACTTACGATCCTCGCAGGCAGCAAGGGGTTTCCGTCTATCGGGAAGAACCGCGCAGCTTCGCCGTGGGCGACCGCATCCAGTTCACCGCACCGGCCAATGACTTGAAGGTTGCCAACCGCGAATTAGGAACCGTCGAGGCTATCGGCCAGGATGGGCGTCTGTCTTTCAAGATGGATGGAGGCCGCACCGTGCAACTCGATCCACGCGAGCATCCGCATCTCGATCACGGTTATGCGGTAACGAGCCATTCCAGCCAGGGACAGACCGCCGAGCGCGTATTGATTCACGTCGATACCGAGTTGGCCGCAAAAGACCTGCTCAACAGCCGCATGGCTTACGTCGCCGTCTCGCGCGGAGCAGAGGACGCGCAGGTATATACCAACGACCGCGCGAAGCTGCCGGAGGCGTTAGGGCATGACGTTTCCCACGAGAGCGCCCATGCGCCGACGATCAACCCGGAGCAGGCCATCACGCCGAAGCAGCCGGAGATTGCGCCAGTCATCGAACACGGCTTAGGCATAGGGCATAGCCTCTAAAAACGCATGTTCGCTACACTGTTTCAAGAAGGGCATAGCAGCGAAATGACGAAAAATGCACAATTCGCCTGCACAGTTCCTACACAGCCAAAAATAAGCCATTTATCTCTCGGCAAATCAGTGATTTCTAAAAATCAACTCACCCGCTCAGAATGACGCGTCGCGGGGGGGGGGCGGAGTTGGAGATGGGAATGCAGGTCCCTCCGCTCACTTCGTTCGGTCGGGATGACAAAGGGGTGGGGGCGCCGGTCGATTCGGTCGGGATGACAACGGCGAGATGGTGGGAGAAACTCCAGACGGCATCGGTTTCTGAAGGATTGCCGGGATTCTTAGCTTCGCTCAGAATGACGCCGATTGGGTTGGGAAATCTGGGGGGATGCAGGTCCCTCCGCTGCCGCCGCCGGGAACGAAGAGCTGTTCCCGGGGGCCTGCGGGGTACGATGCCGATGGCATAGTGGGTGCTCCTGGCTATGCGTGGAAGATTTGTGTCTGGCAGTCGGTGCGCGAAGGGAAGAAATATTGCTTGAGGCGGCCGAGCCAGTCGCGGCGTGGTTGCGCGGGCAACTGGCGGGCGGCCTGCATGCGCGTGACGAGGACTTCCTGCAGTTCGCTGCGCAGTGATTCCACCTCGAGAGCGCATTGGCGCAGATAGGCGTCGGCGGTGAGGCCGAGCTGCTGGGCACGCGTGCGCAGGGCGTTGCGTTCGGTGACGGAGAGATGCACGGTGACGGTGACGGCGGTGCCGGAGACCTCTTCGGCGTGCACGGTGGCAGGTTGAGCCACGACCTCGGTGACCGTGTCTGAGGTGGCGAGCGGGCCGGTCTTGAATTGCGCCGCAAGAATCTGCTGGAAGCTGGGCGAGGGCTGCAGATCGTACGCGGCCCCCGGGGTTGCGACGTCCCGAGAGGCTGCGGAGCTTGGAGATGCTGCGGCCTGGGGCCTTTTTGCGGCTGAGGCGGTGGCCGGTGCTTTGGCTGCGGATTTTGCCTTTTTGCTGCTGCCTGCGGCTTTGGTCTTGCGTTGTGTTGTGGCGCTGGTTTTACGGGTTTGACTTTGCGCGCGTGTGCGGGCGGCCGTGGATGGGGTGGCGGTTTTCATGACGGGTTTCTCCGCAGCCGTTTTTGCGGGCTTTCGGGATTTGGATGAGCTGCTGGCGGCTGCCGCTTTTGCCGCAGGCTGTGGGGCTGGTGTTGGCGTGGCCGTGGGCTGGGGTGGCGTGGCGGATGCTGCCGGTTCGACGGATTCGTCGTCTTCCCACGGACGGCGCGTGCGGCTGCGCGCGCGCGACAGCGCCTCTTCATAGCTGAGCTCGCGCGCGATCTGGCGTGTCGAGGTGTATGCCTGGTGCGCGGAGCGTTGAAAGCCCGTGAAGGGCGCGTTGGGATCGTTGGCCGCCGCGGGGCGGCTCTGATCGCCCGTCCATTGCTGAAAGCGTTCCAGAATGGAGCCGATATCTTCCTGCGGAGTTGCCGAGTGTGTTGCCATGAGCGCAGCTTAGGTCAGATTGGGGTGGAGTCTGAGAGTTTTCTGAGCAGGAAAAACGGCCATTCCCGGAGTGGAAATGGCCGCGTGGAGCTGAGTTCGGAATTGGGAATCAGCCGGTGTTGCGCAGGCCGGCAGAGATGCCGTTGATGGTGCCGGCGATGGCGCGATGGATGGCGTCCAGCTCGGGGCTGGCTGCGCCATTGGAGCTGGCGACGAGCGCGCGTTTGCGGCGCAGCAGATCGACCTGGATGAGGCTCATGGGATCGACGTAGGGATTGCGCAGGCGGATGGAGCGGGCCAGGACGGGGTTGTTTTCGAGCAGATCTTTCTGCTGCGCGATGGTGAGCAGGGCTTCGCGGGTGCGCTCGAACTCGGCCTTGAGTTTGGAGAAGACGCGCTCGCGGAGCCCGGCATCGGGCACCAGCGAGGAGTAGAGCGACGCGATGCCGAGATCGGCCTTGGCGAGCGCCATTTCGACGTTGCGCACGAGGTCGATGAAGAGCGGGAACTCGGCGAGCATCTCACGGAGCAGCTCCGCGCCGCCGGGCTTTTGGAGGAACGCGGTGAAGGCGTGGCCGACGCCGAACCAGGCGGGAATGAGGAGGCGGCTCTGCGTCCAGCCGAAGACCCAGGGGATGGCGCGGAGGCTGTCGAAGCTCATTTTGCCGCCGCGGCGCGAGGGGCGCGAGCCGATCTTGGCGTGCTCCAGCTCAGAGACGGGCGTGGCCTGCTCGAAGTACTGCAGGACCTCGGGGTCATGGAGAATCTGCTCGCGATAGAAGGCGTAGGCGAGGTTGGAGAGCTCGTCGAAGGCCGACTCCCACGCGGGCTCAAGGACGCCGGTCTGGTGGCCGTCTTTGAGGCGGGCGTTGGGACGGGCGAGCGCGTCGAGGGAGGCGGCAATCATGAGCTCAAGATTGCGCTCGGCGAGCACGACGTCAGAGTACTTAAAGTTGAGGACTTCGCCCTGCTCGGTGATGCGAATCTGGCCGTCAAAGGCGTCGACGGGCTGGGCGTAGATGGAGCGGTGGGTGGGTCCGCCGCCACGACCGACGGTGCCGCCGCGGCCATGGAAGAGGCGCAGCGTGATGCCGCACTCATGCGCGACCTGGTGCAGGGCGCGATGGGCGCGGAAGATCTCCCAGGTGCTGGTGAGCATGCCGCCGTCTTTGTTGGAGTCGGAGTAGCCGAGCATGATTTCCTGCGTGTCGCCCCAGGAGGCGAGCAGCTTGCGGTACTCGGGAGATGTCCAGAGCTCGCGGCAGACCTCGGGCGCGTTGCGCAGATCTTCAATGGACTCGAAGAGCGGCACGGGCATGAGGCCGGGGTCGCCGTCGCGGCCGGCGGGGTCAATGCCGGCGAGACGTGCGAGCCACAGCACCGCGGTGATGTCTGCCACACAGGCCGCGCCGCTGATGACGTACTGGCGAATGGCCTCGGGGCTGCAGCTTGCCTTGACCTCTTTGACGGCGCGCACGGTGTCGAGCACATCGAGGGTGGAAGGGCTGAGATGCTGCGGAATCTCCACCGCATTCTCATTGCTGCCGGCCTGCCATGCGGAGCACTCCTCGAGCGCCTTGCGATGAATGCGGGCGTGCTGGCGTACGTCGAGCGTGTGGAGGTGCAGGCCGAAGGTGCGCACGAGCAGCAGGAAGGGATCGACGAGGGTTTCTGCGATGCGCTCGCCGCGATGGGCGGCGAGACTGCGGCGCAGCACGCTCAGGTCTTCCATGAGATCGTGCGCGGAGCAGTAGGGCGGCAGCGCGGCGAGTGAGGCTTCGAGCGAGTCCGCATTGGGCGCGGCGTGGCCGGCGGTGCGCAGCAGGCGCGCACGCACGCAGGCCAGGTAGCGGCGGTAAAGCTCGAACTGGAAGCGCGGGCCGAAGAGCACGTCTTCGCCGACGCGAATTTCTGCGAGGTAGTTGTCGAGCCGCGTGCGCAGCTCATCGCTGACGGGCAACTGCTGGGCCGAGGTGGTGAGCAGGTCAATCAACTGCTGCACGCGCGTGAGATAGAAGTCGAGCAGACGGGTGCGGGCCTCGTGAATGGCCTCGCGCGTGACCTGCGGGGTGACGAAGGGGTTGCCGTCGCGGTCGCCGCCGATCCAGGAGCCGAAGCCGAGTAGCAAGGGCAGGCTGGCGGCGTCGAGCGTGAGGCCGTATTCGCTGGCGAGCGCGGCGGAGACCTCTTCATAGAGGCGAGGCAGCGTCTCAAAGATGGAGACCTCGTAGTAGTCGAGGCCCATCTTGATTTCGTCAGCGACCTCGGGGCGGCGGCTGCGCACTTCATCGGACTGCCAGAGCGCGGTGATCTCGGCGGTGATGGCGTTTTCGAGATCCTGCATTTCTTCGTCGGGCAGCGGGATGGAGTCAAGGCGGGCGAGGAACTCGCCAATGCGGCGGCGCTTGAAGAGCACGCTGCGGCGCGCCACCTCAGTGGGGTGCGCGGTGAAGACAGGCACGACGAAGATGCGGCTGAGATAAGCGAGCGCCTCCTCGGCCGTGATGCTGGCCTCGCGCATGGCGCGGAGGGTGCCGCGCAGGGAGCCGCGCTGCGCCTCGGAGTTGTGCAATTGCAGCGAACGGCGGCGGCGCTTGCGGTGGTTGGTCTCGGCAAGGTTGATGAGGTCAAAGTAGAAGGCGAAGGCGCGTGTGAGGTAGTAGGCCTCATCGACGGGCAGGGCATGGACGCCGGCGACGGTGGCCTGCATGAGCGCGTCGGCCTGCTGCTGCTGGCCCTCGGCCTGGGTTTCGCGGCGGCGGATGGCGTTGAGGCGCAGATCTTCTACGCGTTGGAAGAAGGCGTCGCCAGCCTGCTCGCGGAGCACTTCGCCGAGCAGCATGCCCAGCGAACGCACGTCGCGACGGAGCGGCGCTTCTTTCAGGTCGCCGGTGCGTGCTTCGAGCTCGGCGAGACGGTCAGACCAGTTGGCAGATTTCCATAGCTGTGGCATCTTGTCTTCCATTATGCGGGATGGGGAATTTGGGGGGCGGGGGGGTGGGCGTGAGGGAGGGCCTGGAGCCTGCTCGATAGCTTTCGATGGGCCGAGGGATACACCGAGCGCTATGGTCTGATCTACACGGATTTCCGGAGTCAGAAGCGCACGATCAAGGATTCCGGGCACTGGTACGGCCGAGTGGCGGCTACGAATCGGCTGGATGTTTGAGTGGATGAACCCATGTCTCTGCGAGACATGGGGCACCCGCTTTTGGGGGCGAGGATGTTTTTCTCGCAGACATGACTTCAGAGTTGGGACGCGCGCCCGTCTCGGCTTACGAGGAAAGGTTGCTAGTCAAGCGAGGCCAGGACTTCGTTTGGCGAAAGAGCAGTGATGCCGGTGAACCGGCGAAAATCTTTGACATTGAGCGTCAGCAGATTTGCAATTCCGTGCACGCGCATCGCGGCTACGATTCGGGCGTCATGGACCTGAATGCCAGAGACGCCTGCTTCGACAACGAGCCTGCGCCACTCCTGATGTGTTGCTTCGCTGTCGGCGGCGAAAGAGAATTTGACCTCGATCAGAGTTGAGCGTTCATCGGTCTCTTCTACGGAGAATCCGAAGCCGTTCCGATCGGTCGGTCGAGTACACACGTTCCAGAACTCAGCCAGATTTTGCGATGTGTAGAACAGGTCCGCTCCACCCGCCCAAAGGCGATCCATACATTGCCGGATTGTTCCATATTCCGGACTGTCGGGCTGTACCAGGCGGAGCAGGACATTCGTGTCCACCAGGTAGGACGAGCCCGGCATCAGGCGTGCTCACCGTAGATCATTTCGCGTGAGAAGGTCTCGGAGCGCAGTTTTGCTACGTTTGGCGCTTTACCCGCAAGGGCATCCAGAAATTCGCGGAACTCTTCCTGACTTGCACGAGCGCGGCTTTTGTTCCTGGCAGTGATTGCTTCCTGAAGGAGCCTTTGCGCATACAGTTCCAGCGCAACGCCGCGCGCCAATGCTTCAGCGGCAAGCTGTCTTTCCATCTCCGGCTTGAGTTCCACATGGATCGTCATGGAGCATCACTCCTGTGCTTATTATCGGTTGCTTATAAGAGAAAGTCGATTCCGCCGGATTGGTCGCGATTCTTTTCAAGCAAAGTCACTGCGCCGATGGTGCAGCCGTCTGCATAAGGAGCTCCGGAGATAGATTGGTGCAAGGTGTGATGGGAATCGGGTAGTATGGCGGACGGGATTTTTTGGAGGGGTGATGCGGGGATTTCGTTCGGGTTGCGTACTAATGGTGGCTGGTGCGATGGCGTTGGCTGGAAGCACCGTGCTGGCGCAGGATCAAGCGGCGAGCGGAGCCGCGGCGGCGGCGGTGCCGGGTGCGCCGGTGCGGATGACGTCGGAGCAGATGCATGCGCGGATGATGCGGCTGTTGGGGATTGAGGCGATGCGTCCGGGGCCGAGCGGGAATCCGAAGGCTCCGAATCATGCGAATTATGACGAGGCGACGGCGAATCCTTACCCGAAGCTGCCTGATGCGCTCACCATGGACAACGGGCAGAAGGTAACTTCCGCGAAGATGTGGTGGACCGAGCGGCGGCCGCAGATTGTGGCCGATTATGCGAAGTATGTGTATGGCGAGGTGCCGGAGCATGTTCCGGCGGTGCATTGGCAGGTGCTGGTGGTGGATCACGAGCACGTGGGCTTTACGCCGGTGGTGGCCAGGGAAGTGGTGGGGACGGTGGATAACTCCTCAGACCCGCAGATCAGCGTGAAGATTCGCATGATGGTGGTGACTCCGGCGAATGTGAAGGGGCCGGTGCCGGTGCTGATGATGTTTGGGCCGACGGCTTTTCCCGCGCCGAATCAGCCGACGCGCCAGCAGTACGAGCAGATCAACGATGCGATGAAGGCGGCGATGGAGCATGAGAATCCGGCGCTCAAGCAGGTGTTTGCCGAGCATCCGGCGTGGGAGCCGATGGCTCCGCCGCCGTTCCGGTTTCCGCAACTGAATCAGGATGGCGGGCTGCCGAATACCTGGGAACTGGTGCAGGCGGGATGGGGCTTTGCGATGATCGATCCGCAGAGCGTGCAGGCGGATAATGCGGCGGGGTTGACGGAGGGGATTATCGGGCTGGTGAACCACGGCCAGCCGCGTACGCCCGAGCAGTGGGGCGCGCTGCGGGCGTGGGCGTGGGGCGCGAGCCGGGGGCTCGACTACCTGAAGACCGACCCGGATGTGAATGGCAGCGAAGTGGGTATTGAGGGCGTGTCGCGCTATGGCAAGGCAGCGCTGCTGACGATGGCGATGGATCAGCGGTTTGCGATGGTGCTGGTCGGGTCCTCAGGCAAGGGCGGCGCGACGCCGCTCAGGCGCAACTTTGGCGAGGCGGTGGAGACACTGGCCAGCTCAGAGGAATACCACTGGATGGCGGGGGAGTTTCTGAAATATGCGGCGGCGAAGGCGAAGTTTGCGCCGATGAATGCGAGCGATATTCCGGTGGACTCGAATGACCTGATCGCGCTGTGCGCGCCGCGGCTGACGTTTATCAGCTACGGGATTCCGGAGCGCGGCGATGCGAAGTGGCTGGACCAGCGTGGAAGCTGGATGGCGACGGTGGCGGCGAGCAAGGTGTGGACGCTGCTGGGCGCGCCGGGACTAGTGCCTCAGGTGACGGAGAATTATCGTGTGGCGCCGATGCCGCCGGTGAATCATGGACTGCTGGGCGGCAAGCTGGCGTGGCGGCAGGATGATGGCGGGCATACGGATGCGCCGAACATGATCTTTTTCATTCACTGGGCGGCGAAGTGGTTTGGGTATACGCCGCGGGGGTGAGTGGGCGAAGTCCCGCATCTCGAAGAGATGCGGGATTTGGTGTCGCGGCTAGACAGTCGCGGTCTGCTGCTGTTTGGTGGCAGGTCTTTTGCGAAGGAACCTCTCTTCGTAGTACCAGCGGGATACCCACGCAAAGGCAATAGCTACGGAGATGGAAACGACAGCCCGAACGACCTCGGCGCCAAAATGGCCATAATACGATGCTCTTCGGAAAAAGCTGTCGTACAAGGTGAAGGCAATCAGGTGGTAGAGATAAAGCCCATAGCTGATATCGCCTAGAAAGCGAAAGGGCCGGGTGATGGCTCCGCTGAAAAATGGCGATTGGATGGCCAGGCTGCCAAACATTGCGGCGGCGAAAAACATATCAAAGGGCTCGGCCTGAAAGGCAGCGCCAAGAGGATTGACCCGATGCAGTAGCCCGTGAGGAACTCCGTATATCAGAAGCACTGCTCCGCCCAGAGTCAGTGCCCCGGCAAAGGCCAAGGCATTTTTTCTAGTGGCATAGCGGGAGCGAAAGAAAATGGCTCCCAGCGCTCCGAGTGCGAGGCTGTCGGCGATCAGGAAGGTTGCTTCGTGCACCGCACCAACGTGATGCCCGTGGAGGACCGCGAGATAGCGAAGGGCGGGTTCGGCGATGCAGATCCCGATGCAGATAATCGTCAGGTAGGTGCGCCGGGTAAAGAAGACCAAAAGCGGCCAGAAGAGATAGAACTGCTCTTCGACCGAGAGCGACCAGAATGGGCCGTAGGACTTGTGAGCTGGGATGAAGCCGTAATTCGCAGTAAAAGTAACAGCTCTAAGCAGACCGCCCATTGAGATGATTCCCAAAATCAGCAATAGAGCAATGCATAGTGCGTATGCCGGGATGATGCGGCGCACTCTTCGCATATAGAAATTACGGAAAAATCCCGGTTTCGCCTTGGTATCCATAAGGATTCCGGTGATCAGAAAGCCGGAAAGCACAAAGAACAGATTGACTCCCAGCCAGCCGAAGAGTGTTGCCCGAGTCAAAATATTTGCGAGGCTTCCGGGTTGGGTGTTTGAGGTCCAGTAGAAGAAGTGATAAAGAACCACCATGGCGATTGCCATGCCTCGAAAAACATCGAGTTCGGGCATGTGCTTGCGCAGCAGAGTTGTCCCTGAGGGTTTCGCCCGATGCCCAATATTTGTTGCTATCGCTGCTTGAGTCAACAAGATGCTCCTGATTTGTGTGTGCGATCTGTCCGAGGGGGCCGGTTGTCAGGGAATGCGCGAAAGTTAGCTACTGTGGGAACTAGTTTCGGTAACTTGTGTATTGATGATCTGATGATCCCATGTTTTCTTTGCAATGCAACCAGGAAATGCGTCTGGCGTCAGGGATCGGTACGGCCATAGGCTAGACCTGTGCCTCTTCCAGTTGGAGGACGAGTTCTTCCCATTCGGCGGTGAGTTGGGCGTGCTGTTCGCGCAGGGAGGACATCTCGGCGGTGAGGCGCTTGGTTTCGTCGATGCTGACGAAGACGGCGAGTGCGTTTTCGGCTTCGGCGATGGAGGCCTCGAGTTTTGGCAGCTCTTCTTCAATCGTAAAGACGCGGTCTTCCATCTGCTTGAGCTTGATAGGATTCACGCGCTTTGCGGGTTTGTCTGGCTGCGTAGAGGTGGCTTCGGGCGCGGTGACGGGTTCTGGCGCGGGCACGGGCGCGGGTTTCGCCTTCGTCTCCAGATTGTTGCTGATGGCGGTGGCCATGGTGCCGGGTCCGCCCTCTTTGCGCCAGAGATATTCCTCATAGTTGCCGGGATAGATATGCGAGACGCCGTTCTCGACCTCAAAGACGCGCGTGGCGAGGCGGTCGATGAAGTAGCGATCGTGCGAGACGAAGAGGACGGTTCCGGTGAAGCTCTGGATGGCCTCTAAGAGGACGTCTTTGGCGCGCAGGTCGAGGTGGTTGGTGGGCTCGTCGAGCAGCAGGAAGTTGGCGGGGCTCACCAGAATGCGGGCGAGCGCGTAGCGGTTGCGTTCGCCGCCGGAGAGCACGCCGAGCGGCTTGAAGACGTCATCGCCGGAGAAGAGGAAGCAGCCGAGCAGGCTGTGCAGCTCACTCTCGGGGACCTTGGGCGCGGTGCGGGAGATGTCGTCGAGCATGCGCGCGGCGGGGTCGAGCACCTTGTACTGGTCCTGGGCGAAGTACTCGACGAGGACGTTGTGGCCGAGCTTGAGGGAGCCGCCGGAGGGTACGTCCTCGCCGGAGAGCAGGCGGACAAGTGTGGATTTGCCGGCTCCGTTGGCGCCGACGAGGGCGATGCGGTCGCCGCGCTCAATGGTGAAGTTGACGTCGGTGAGCACTTCTTTTTGGCCGTAGCTCTTCTGGAGGCGCGTGGCCTCGGCGACGGTGCGGCCCGAGGCGGGCGGCTGCGGAAAGGTGAAGTGGATGATGGGCTCTTCTTCGGGAATCTCGATGCGGACGATCTTGTCGAGCTCCTTGATGCGGCTTTGCACCTGCTTGGCTTTGGTGGCCTGGTAGCGGAAGCGATTGATAAAGGCTTCGAGATGCTCGATCTGGTCGCGCTGGTTGCGGTAAGCGGCTTCGAGCTGGGCGCGGCGCTCCTGCTTTTGCGTGAGGTATTTCTCGTAGTTGCCGTGGTAGGTGTGCAGGCCCTTGTTCCAGACTTCCATGATCTTGTTGACGGTGACATCGAGGAAATAACGGTCGTGCGAGATGAGAATGAAGCCGTTGGGGTAGCTCTTGAGGTAGTTCTCAAGCCAGTTGCGGGTTTCAAGGTCGAGGTGGTTGGTGGGCTCGTCGAGCAGCAGCAGGTCGGGCCGGGCGAGCAGCAGCTTGGCGAGCGCGATGCGCATCTGCCAGCCGCCGGAGAATTCTTCGGTCTGGCGCGTCCAGTCGGTTTTAGAAAAGCCAAGGCCGGTGAGCACTGCGCCCACTTGCGCGTCGAGCGCGTAGCCGTCGAGGGTGCGCAGGCGGTTCTCAAGATGGGAGTAGCGCTCGGCGGCGGCGTCGTATTCGGGCCCGTCGGGGTCAAGCTCGGCGAGGGAGTGGGCGAGTTGCTCGAATTCGCGCTCCATGTCGCGCAGCTCGTCGAAGACAGAGAGGCATTCCTCAAAGACGGAGCGGCCGGTGAGGGCGAGGCCATCCTGCGGCAGGTAGCCGATGGTCATGCCTTTGGTGCGCTGCACCGCGCCGTAGTCGAGCCCGTCGAGCCCGGCGAGAATCTTCATGAGGGTGGACTTGCCGGTGCCGTTGGCGCCGACGAGAGCGGTGCGCTCGTCGGGCGTGATGAGCCAGTTGGCGTGTTCAAAGAGAAGTTTGTGACCGAAACGTTTGCCGGCGTCGGCGAGCTGAAGCATACGAGTATTTTATCGGGGCGGGGTTTTGGCGGTGTGCGCGGATCAGAAGCCCGCGGCGGCGATGGCGATGGCGTTCTCTGACAGGGTGGCGGCGTCGAGGGGCGGGATGGCTCCGCGTTGGGAGGCGACCCATGCGCCCCAGCGGTTGCCGGCTTCGTTGAGTGTTGGCAGCGGCGCTCCGTCGAGGTAGTAGTGAACGAGTGCGGCGGTGAAGGCGTCCCCTGCTCCGACGGTGTCGATGGCGCGGCTGTGCCGGCCCGGATGATGGTGCTGGTCGCTGCGGGTGACCAGCAGACTGCCTGCGCTGCCCAGCGTGATGCAGACCAGTTGCAAGGCCGGGAATGCATCGAGCAGGTAATGCGCGGCGTGTTGGAGCGGCAGGCTGGCGAAGCGCGCGGGCGCCTGGAGCAGGGTGAGAAGCTGCGGGGCTTCCTCATGATTCATTTTGAGCAACGTGGTGTGGGCGAGCGAGTCGCACACCACGGATGCGTCAAAGAATGGTGGACGCAGGTTGACGTCAAAGACACGCAGGCACTCCGGCTGCGTGGCGGCCAGAAACTGCTGGATGGTTTTGCGCGAGCGTGGACTGCGCTGGGCCAGAGTGCCGAAGCAGACGGCATGCGCCGCGCCGGCCAGCGAGCGCCAGGAGGGGCTGAAGTCGAGGAAGTCCCAGGCGGCGGGCTGGAGGATCTCATAGCTGGGATTGGCTGGGTTGGAGGCCTTGCTGTGCGCGTGGCGCGTGTAAGTGACGCGGGCGAGGCCGGTGGGGTGCTCGGTGTCTGTTTGCAGAAAGTTGAGATCGAGTGGCAGGCAGGCCAACTCGTCGTGGGCCTCCTTGCCCGCATCATCGACGCCGAGGCGGCTGGCGAGGATGCCGTGGTCGCCGAGGCGCGCGGCCATGACGGCAAAGTTGGCGGGCGCTCCGCCGAGTTGGCGGCCTTCGGGGTGGCAGTCCCAGAGGATTTCGCCTAGGCCAACGACGCGCTTCTGCTCGTAGAGCAGCGGGTAGGCTTCGGACTGGGCGGTGCGTTGCGGCATCGGACTTTGTATCAGGAGACAGGGAGGGTTGTCAGGACTGTCTCGTTCTATCGTATTCGCGGAAGAGCGCAAGGCGGGAGCCGGGTTGGCGGAACAAGCGCTCGCGATGCCCTAGCGCTCGGAGAGGCGTTCGGCGGCGGAGCGGCCCCACTTCTTGAGCAGGCGCATCAGGTCGCGGCGCTCCTGTGGGGTGAGGGCGGCGGCGGTCTCTTCCATGTCGAGGCGGTGACGGCGGAAGGCGCATTGGATGAGTTCGCGGCCCTCGGAGGTCAGCTCCACGAGGCGGGTACGGTGGTCGGTGGGGTGGGGCATGCGGCGCACGAGGCCCCGGCTCTCAAGGCGGTCGACGGCGGTGGTGATGGAGCCGCTGGTGAGCAGAATCTTTTTGCCGATGGTGTTGACGGGCTGCGGGCCCTTGTGGAGCAGTAGTTCAAGAGCGGCAAACTCTGAGAGGCCGAGGCCGAGACTTGCAATGCTGCGATGAGCGTTCTGCCCGACGGCGCGCTGGGCCTTCCAGAGGATGAGCCAGGTGTGCAGGCCGCTGAGGTCTTCTTTGGGCGGAGAAGTGCGCTCCGCTTTGAGTTCAGAGCCTGGCCGGGAGCGGGAGGGCTCGAGAAGGGCTGCGTCCATGGGAAGTGATTTTTTCATGCAGACTGTTCACTATTTTTTCACGGAATCGTTTTTGCGCAGGGTGCATCTATCTTGATATCAAGATATTTTGAGGGGCGCTGAGCGTCCCCATCCAACCGAAGAGGAGAACGAAATGAAGACGGTTTACAATATCGATCCGGCGCACTCGGGTGCGCAGTTCACAGTTCGCCACATGATGATCAGCAATGTGCGCGGCGGCTTCAGCAACGTGCAGGGCACGATTGAGTATGACCCGCAGAATGTGGCGGCGACCAGCATTGAGGCCGTGATTGACGTGAACACGATCAACACGCTCGATGCGCAGCGTGATGCGCACCTGAAGAGCCCGGATTTTCTGCATGCGGAGCAGTATCCGACGATTACCTTCAAGAGCAAGAAGTTTGAGAGCGCGGGCGACGGCGAGGCGAAGGTGACCGGCGACCTGACCATTCATGGCGTGACGAAGGAAGTGGTGCTGAACGTGGAGGGCCCGACGCCGGAAGCGAAGGACCCGTTTGGCAATGTGCGCATTGGCGCCTCGGCCACGACGAAGATCAAGCGCAGCGAGTTTGGCCTGACCTGGAATGCCGCCATTGAAACGGGCGGCGTGCTGGTGGGCGATGACCTGAAGATTGAGCTGGAGATTTCGGCGATTCGCGCGTAAGTAGTGAGAGCAAGACAACCCACTCTCTGTGCGCCAGGGCGCGCAGAGAGTGGCCGTAGGGCAAGGAGGTATCCTTATGTCTCTCAGAGCACCCCGGGAGATTCTTGAGACGAAGACGACGATGGAAGGCGCTGGCGTAAAGCTGGAGCGCGCCTTTGGCTTTGGCAAGACCAAGGACTTCGATCCGTTTCTGCTGTTTGACGATTTTCGCAACGATGATCCCAGGGATTATCTCGCGGGGTTTCCGTGGCATCCTCACCGCGGCATTGAGACGATCACCTATGTGCTGGCGGGCGAGGTGGAGCATGGCGACAGCCTGGGCAATCGCGGCAGCCTGACCGGCGGCGACCTGCAGTGGATGACGGCGGGCAGCGGCATTCTGCATCACGAGATGCCGAAGGGCGATGCGCAGGGGCGGATGCATGGCTTTCAGCTTTGGGCCAATCTGCCGGCCTCGCTCAAGATGACCACGCCGCGCTACCAGGACATTCCTTCGGCTGCGATTCCTGAAGTGACGGAGGACGACGGCACGCATGTGCGCGTGCTGTGCGGCGAGTTCTGGGGCCAGCGCGGGCCGGTGGAAGGCGTGGCGGCAGATCCGCAGTACATTGACGTGTCAGTGCCGCCGGGCAAGAAGCGCCGCCTCAAGGTGGATGTGACGCGCAATGCCTTTGCGTATGTATTCGCAGGGGCGGGTACGTTTCGCGACGCTTCAGAGCCGCGCGCGGTGCTGACGGAGCAGGCGCACGCGCCTGAGGCCGCGCCGGTGTATGACGCGAAAAATCACACGATGGTGCTCTTTGACCGCGGCGATGAGATTGTGGTGCAGGCGGGGCCGGAGGGCATTCGCTTTCTGCTGATCTCAGGCAAGCCGATCGAGGAGCCGGTCGCCTGGTACGGGCCGATTGTGATGAACACGCAGGAGGAGCTGCGCACGGCGATGAGCGAACTGCAGAGCGGGAAGTTCATCAAGCATCCTTGAGCGGAGCCGGGAATGGAAGGGCGTCTCGTTGCGAGACGCCCTTGCTTTTTGCCCGCATGAGCCGCAGTGTCGCGTCCAACCGCAAAGGATGGCAGTGCTTCTAACATAGCCGTAACCCGCCGCGCGGAAGGGTGGCTATGCATGGGCCAGAACGAGAGGAACGACGAGCAGCCACTGGAGCGGCCCAGGCGGCGATGTGGGCGCTGGTGCCGCGTTGCGGTGATTGTAACTGTGATTGTGGCAATTCTGCTGGGCATTGGCCAGTGGGTGGTGAACAACGCCGAGCCGATGCTGCGGCGAAGGATTGTGGACTCGCTCTCGGCGCGCTTGAATAGCCGGGTGGTGCTGCAGCACTTTCATGTTTCTCTTGTGGCCGGGTTGTCGGCGACGGGCAGCGGATTGCAGATTTATCCGAACGATATGCCGTCAGGGCGGCCGCTGGCGACGGTGGAGAAGTTCTCTTTTCATACGCATTGGCATGATCTGTTTCGCAGCCCGATGAACATTGCTCTGGTGAAGGTGAGCGGGCTGCATCTGAACATTCCGCCGAAGCAGGTGCGCCAGCAGGTCAAGGCGCTGCACCCGATGCGCGGGAAGAAGGGCTCGCACAAGCAGAGCGTCAACGTGGAGCGCGTGCAGGTGGATCACGCGGTGCTGAACATCATAAGCAGCAAGCCGGGCAAGCCGCCGCTGATGTTTGTGATTTCAAATGTCAGGATGGGTCCAGCGGCGCAGGGCAAGGGGCGGCCTTTTTCCGCGCAGCTTATCAATCCAAAGCCGGTGGGCGCGATTGCCACGGATGGTTATTTCGGGCCGTTTGACGCGCAGGACCCGGGCGCGACGCCGGTCTCGGGCGACTACAGCTTTGCGCATGCTGATCTGGGGACCATCAAGGGCATTGGCGGCATGCTTTCGTCCAAGGGGCACTATCAGGGGCAGCTCAACCAGATCGTGGTGGATGGCGAGACAGATACGCCGGACTTCAGCCTGAGCACGGCGAATACTCCAGTGCCGCTGCACACGCAATTTCATGCGATTGTGGATGGCACCAACGGCAACACGTATCTGGAACCGGTGAATGCCATGCTGAACCACTCGAAGATTGTGGCGCGGGGCGAGGTGGTGCACGGCCCCGGCGGCCAGGGGCATGAGATTGATCTGCAGGTGGAATCAGGGCCAGCCAACATTGAGGACTTTTTGCGGCTGGCGGTGAAGACGACGCCTCCGCTGATGAGCGGCGCGGTGACGCTGCATTTCTCATTGAAGATTCCGCCGGGCAAAGTGTCTGTGGTGAAAAAGCTGCAGTTGGATGGGACCTTTCAGTTGAAGAATGCGCACTTCAATAACCCGAAATTTCAGGCGGCGGTGGATGAGCTGAGCCTGCGGGCGCAGGGGCAGCCGAAAAAGGCGAAGACAATCGGCAAGGCGCGCAAGCAGGGGAATCTGGACCAGGTGCAGATGCCGGATACGGCCTCGCAGATGCAGGGACACTTCAACCTGGGGAACGGAAAGCTGAGGCTGCAGCACCTGGTGTACACCGTGAAGGGCGCGGTGGTGGGGCTGGATGGCGTGTATTCGCTCGACGGAAAGCAGTTTGACCTGCACGGCGTAGTGCGGACCTCGGCCAAGGCGTCGCAGATGGTGACGGGCTGGAAGCGCTGGGCGCTGAAGATTGCCAACCCGTTCCTGTCAAAGAAGAACGCGGGCATGCAGGTGCCCATCCAGATTCACGGGACGCGCTCGTCGCCGCACTTCGGTCTCGACTTCAAGCATCGCCATGAGGATGAAAAGGCGCTGCCGAAGGGCAAGCGGGTAGAAGCTCCGCCGCAGTAGGGGCTTATGAGGCTTAAGGATGGATAGCCGGGCCGGGCGCGAGCCTTTTGGGTTGCCCTGCGCATCCAATACGGGTACCATAAGAGAATTGCAGGAAAGGTCTTTTCGAGTCATGCCAAAGCAGAATATTCATCCGAACTACAACGAAATTCATGTCAAGTGCGCCTGCGGGAACGACTTTACGACGCGCTCGACCCATCGTGGCGACATCCACGTGGAAATCTGCTCGGCTTGCCACCCGTTTTTCACCGGTAAGCAGAAGCTGATCGACACCGCGGGCCGCGTGGAGCGCTTCCGCCGCAAGTACGCCAAGGTCGAAGCCGCCAAGTAACGCGCCGGCGCTCACACCTCTCAGAAGCCTCCGCGTTGGCGGGGGCTTCGACGTGTTTGCTGGGAATTTGGGGCCTCTTCGATGAAGAAGCGATCCATGAAGAAGCAGTGGGACAATCCGGTCGAGTACGCCATGCCTGAGGGCGTGCGCGTGTCCGCGTCGATGAATATCGGCGGGGTGGTTGTGGCTCCGGCAACGGTGCTGGCGCCGATGGCCGGGGTGACGGATACGGTGTTCCGCCGTTTCATCCGGAACGCGAGCCTGTTTGCCGAGGGTGGCGCGGGCGGGGCGAACGTGGACCGCGAGGTGACCAACCAGCAGTCCGGCTGCGGGCTTATCATGACCGAGTTCACCTCGGCGGATGGATTGTCGAAGATGCGCGAGTCCAAGCGCAAGCGCTACCTCACGTTCTATGAGGACGAGCATCCCATTGCGGCGCAGCTTTTCGGGTCGAATCCGGAGACGCTGGCCGAGGGGGCGCGCATTGTGGAAGACACCGGCTTTGACATGGTGGACCTGAATCTTGGCTGCCCGGCCAAGCGCGTGGTGGCGTGCAATGGGGGCAGCGGCCTGCTGCGTGACCTGCCGCTGATTGCGAAGATATTTGAAGCAGTGCGCGGGGCGGTGAAGATTCCTTTCACGGTCAAGTTCCGGCTGGGCTGGAACGATCAGCACATCATTTGCGTTCCGCTGGCGCGGCTGGCCGAAGAGAGCGGGCTCAATGCCGTGTCACTGCATGCGCGCACGCGCGAGCAGGGCTACTCCGGCCAGGCGCGGTGGGAGCACATTGCGGAAGTGAAGGATGCGGTGCGGATTCCGGTGATTGGCAACGGCGATGTACGCACGCCGGAAGATGCCTGCGCGCTGGTGGCGAAGACGGGCTGCGACGGGGTGATGATTGGCCGCGCGGCACCGGCGAATCCTTGGATATTTCGCCAGATTGCGCAGTACACGGCCACGGGCCGCTATGACGAGCCCACGGAAGCGGATCGCTACCAGATGATTCGCACCTACTTTGAGATGCTGCTCGACGAGGGCCGCGAAGATGAGCATGCCTCGCGTGCGGCCCAGGGCAAGATGAAGCAGTTTGCCTCGTGGTTCACACATGGCGTGCCGGGCGGAGCGGGGCTGCGCAAGTCCATTTATGAGGCAAAGACGGGGCCGAAGATTCTGGATGCGGTGGAGCGGTTTTTTGAGACGCGCCTGAGCGGGGAAGCGCTCGATCCGCTGCCACGCATGGAAGATGTGCCGGAGGATTTTCCGGCTATGGATTCGGCCGCCTGCGCAGGATGACGCGCGGCGTCGTTCGCCAGTGCTCGTCGAGGCCGATGACCTGCCACTCGATTTCACGGGAAAGATACTGCAGCACGACCGGGTAAGTCGGGTGCAGCCGAAGCGCGGGCGCGATCAGGTAGAGCTTTGGGTCATCTGGGGATAACTCGATCCCGGTAAAGTAGCCGTGGCGTTGCAGCTCGCCGGAGCGATGCAGCGCGCGTACGCGCATCCAGTAGTCGATCGCCTGCAGGGGCAGGTGCGGGTCTTCGTCGGCTTTGAGTTCCATTACGACAAGGCGGCCATTGCGCGTGACGGTCAGCAGGTCCATGAGGCCACGATCAGCCGCGGAAAGAGCGGGCACCTGCTCGTAGAGAAAGTCGTCGCGCAGCATGGGGTCGATGACGCCCGGATGCTGCCGTAACTGCGATTCCAGCCACGGTTCCGGCTGCATGCGATAGAGCGGATTGCGCAGGCTGCCGCCGGGCTGGCGCAGCTCGGCCAGACGCGCGGCCAGATCGAGCAGCCAGGGCGCAGTCTCTTCTGTGAGTTCTGTTTCGCTGCGGCCCGCGCCAAAACTGATGCGGTCAGTGAGGCGGAAGCTGCCTGGCAGAGGCTCATGGCGCACGCGCGCGTACTCGAGTCCGTGCAGCAGAAGCGCGACTTCAGTCGCAGAGCGGGGGCGAATTTCAGTGCGGGTGCGCAACGAATCTGGCAGACGGCCCAGCAATGAGCCGACTCCGTCGCGCATGCGCGCCATCGCGGCCTCGGGATCAAAGGCATGCCGCATTTCCATGGCGAGATTGCCGGTGTTTGTAATGTCCAGGGGGGTAAGTTGATCGGTGTTTTCGTCCAACTCGTACAGCTCCCATTTCGCCAGCTCACGATTCATCCAGCACATGCGTTCCAGCGCGCCCTGGGCCATGCCGCGAGGCAAAAAGAGGCGCAGGCCTTCCACCACGCGCTTCTTTGCGAGCCGTTCGCGACAGGCGTGCAGCCAAAGTATGCCCAAAGTGACCGCGTTGGTGATGGTGGCGGGAGCCTCCTGCGCGTTGACACCGAGAACGGCCCAGGCCGAGGGGCCGCGCACGAGCAATCCGCGTGCGTAGGCGGGGCCGAAGCTCTGCTCCAGGTCAAGCGCGGTGGAGAAGGACTCAGGTGTGCCCTCAAAGTTTGCGGCGACGACCCGCTGGAGCCGCTGTAGGTATTGGCGCCGGCTGGAGTCGCGCGCGGTGGGGGTGCGTCGCTCCTGTTCGGCGAGCAGGAGCAGGGACTGCGGCTTGCTCTGGCCGAAGCGGCGAGTTTCAATCTGTAACGAGTTGCTTCTTGCGCGGATGCCGGTCACGGTGCGGACCAGATTGCGCTGCTCAGACCACAGGTGCAGCATGCAGCGGTTGTGCTCTTGCGTGACGGAGTAGCGTGCCAGCCGCATGTCAAAGAGCATCGCCCCCTCTTCGAGTACGGCGGCAGAGGGATGCTCGGCCAGAAAGACCTCAAGGCGCTGGGCGAGTTCAGATTGCGAGAGAGTGCCGGATGCCTGCGTGATCATGATGGATTCCATGTCCGTGGCCTCAATGTCTGCGCATTGATGGAACGGTATGAAGAAGCAGCGCAAATCCGGGAAAAAGCGCGGCGGAGCGTGAATGCTTCGCCGCGCTGACGTCACTATAGCGGAAGAGAAGTTGGCGGGGGGAGATTACTTTGAGTCCGCAGCTTCGCTGGCGCGGAGATCGCGGTCGCGCACGCCGATGAGATAAAGCAGACCGTCAAGACCGAGCCAGCAGATGGACTGGCTGGCCTGCTGGCGCACGCGCGGCTTGGCGCGATAGGCAATGCCCATGCCGGCGAGGCTGAGCATGGGGATGTCATTGGCTCCGTCACCGACGGCAACCACTTGTTCAAGAGAGATGCCTTCGCGTCCGGCGATGTCCTTGAGCAGCGCGGCCTTGCGCTCACCGTTCACAATGGGTGGAATCACCCGGCCCGTGACTTTGCCGTCGACGATCTCAAGTTCGTTGGAGTACACGTAGTCGATGCCCAGCTTCTGCTGCAGATGGTTGGCAAAGAACTTGAAGCCGCCCGAGAGGATGGCGGTCTTGTAGCCGAGCCGCCGCAGCGTGCGGATGAGCCGCTCAGCACCCTCAGTCAGCGGAATGGCATCGAGCAGAGTGTAGACCTGCTCGGTGGGAAGGCCTTTGAGGAGGCCGACGCGGCGCGTGAAGCTTTCGTCAAAGTTGAGCTCGCCGCGCATGGCGGCTTCAGTGATTTTTATAACCTCGTCGCCGACACCGGCCATGCGCGCCAGCTCGTCAATGACTTCGCCCTGGATGAGCGTCGAGTCCATGTCAAAGGCAAAGAGGCGGCGGTTGCGGCGGAAGATGCTCTCATGCTGGAAAGCGATATCGACGGAGAGCTCTTCGGCGGCAGCGGTGAACTCCGCGCGCATGGCTGCCTCGCGCGCAAGGTCGCCACTGGCTGAGATCTCAATGCAGGCGTTGGCCGCCACGTCAGAGGCGATGTGCTGGGTGAGCGGCTCAATGCGGTAGACGTTGAACTCATGAGCCGCGAGAATAGCGCTGACCCGGGCCAGATGCCGCGCGGTGACGGTGCGGCCCAGGATAGTGATGAGAAAGTGCGGCTGATAGGAGCCGTGCAGCCAGCGTTCGAGGGATTCCTTCGAGACGGTGGAGAAGGATGGCTCGAGGCGGAGATCGCGGGCGTGCTCGGAGAGCGTGATCTTGAGTGAAGTGAGGTTCTTGCTGGCCGGAACCTCAATGAGCATGCCAAGCGCGAGCGTCTCATGCACGACGGCCTGGCCGATGTCGAGAATATTGACGTCGTGGGCCGCCAGCACGTGGGTGAGATCGGCAGTCAGCCCGGGCCTGTCGGCACCGGAGAAGTGAATCAGCAAGTAAGAAGGCGTGGACTCTGCGCTCATATCTGTCCCGAATATACCGGACGTGAGGATTTGAGGACACATCAGAATACGCCCCCCCTTACTGATAACGGAAGAGATGGCCGCGTGGGGATAAGCGGTGGGGCGATCTGACCGGTTTGTGTCTGCAAAAATAATCAGGTTCATGGAGGCAACTCGCGAAAAACACAAGATAGGCGAATTTATGTCTGAACCGAACAACATTTTCCCTCATGACCCCATCCGATGAGCAGGTGTGTTCCCGGCGCATTGCAAGCGTGGCGCAGAGCAAACAATACCCCGTGGCTACGATCACGAGAACGAACAGCTAATTCGCATTCATAAGTAGTTTCTCGAAGGGAGAAATAATGCTTCTCGTCATCTTGATTATTCTGTTGCTGGTGTTTGGGTTCGGCGGATACAGAATGGGGCCGGGCGTTGGATATTACGGCGGCGGCGGCATCAGCCTGATCCTGCTTATCCTGATTATTTTGCTTTTGCTGCGCGTGATATGAAATCCACGCGCACTGCTTGAAGAACGAAAGGCCAAAGTGTAACAACTTTGGCCTTTTGGTTTAGCTGATATGTGTCACAAGTGCGCCGAGGCGGGATAACCCGGCTCAGTGCCTGCAGCATCTTTTGTGAAACAGGAGACAAAAATTATGAGAGAAGAGCCAGATAGCTTAAAAACGCCCGAGATTGATCAGAAAGAGTTCCCGGGATCGCGAGGATCGGCGGAACAGCGCAGGATCGACCAGATTGCAAATGAAATGGCTGAAAAAGGTAACCGTACTGAGAACAAATACGATGAGAATCAGAAAATTCCGGCAACTGGGCCCGGTGGGATCTCCTGACCTCAGCCGCAGAGATGCGTGTGACGTTGCTTTGATGATTAGAAGCCTCGCTGAATAAGCGGGGCTTCTTTCTGCGGTGGAATGTTCTGGTGGAATTTATTCCCGGCGCAATGCTGCGTTCGCCGCGAAATTTACCCGTAAAAAGTAATCATGATGCCGGTATATTTTGGCGCGCTATCTGCTGCTTTCTTTCAGTTTCCCTGATATTTCTGCAAGAAATATAGAGAAAAAGCAAACTCGATGCGATCGTTGTGCTTCCTACTGAATAGATAGCAATGATATGCGCATGAATTGCGCCGAAGGAGTGAGCTTGTGACAGATGCTTCGGATATCTTGGTGGAACGTCTGATTGCGTGGGGAGTGGATACCGTCTTCGGTATTCCCGGAGATGGAATCAACGGAGTATTTGAGGCGCTGCGTAAGCAGAAGGATAAGATTCGCTTTGTGCATATGCGGCATGAGGAGTCTGCAGCTTTTGCCGCGTGCGCCTATGCGAAGTTTACCGGCAGGCTCGGGGTATGTGTCGCCACGTCAGGGCCCGGCGGCATTCATCTGCTGAACGGTTTGTATGACGCCAAGATGGACGGAGCGCCGGTGTTGGCGATCACCGGCATGCAGCACAGCGATTTGATTGGCACCTTCACGCAGCAGGACGTGCAGCTCGACAAGCTGTTTATTGACGTGACGGTGTACAACGAGCGGGTGATGAGCGGCGCGCACATGGAGAGTGTGGCAGACCTCGCGATTCGCAGCGCCCTGAATGCTCGCGGTGTCTCGCACATTACGATTCCCGTTGATATTCAGGTGCAGGATGCGAACAAGGGACGCTCTTCGCGTGATCCGCAGCATCATACGACCTCGACACCAGCCTATTTTGATCAGTTACCCGCACGTGTGGAACTGGAACATGCCGCTGACATTCTGAATCGCGGAAAGAAGATTGCGATTCTCGCCGGGCGTGGAGCTCTGCATGCGACCAGCGAACTGGAGGAGATGGCGCAGAAGCTCGGAGCGCCTGTGGTCAAGGCATTGCTCGGCAAAGCGTGCGTGCCCGATGACAGCCCTTATACGACCGGCGGCATCGGCTTGCTTGGCACCGCGCCTTCGCAGGATGTGATGGAAGATTGCGACACGCTCTTCATTGTGGGCTCTTCTTACCCTTACATTGAGTTTCTGCCCAAGCCGGGGACGGTGAAATGCGTGCAGATTGATGTGGACGCGCAGAGGATTGGCTTACGTCATCCGGCGGATGTGGGGCTGGTAGGAGATACGCGCACGTGCCTGCGTGCGTTGATGCCTTTGCTGAAGGATCACGACGGCAGCTTTTTGAAGAAAGCGCAGAAGGCCAAGGCAGACTGGCAAAAGCTGCTCGAAGAGCGCGGCACGCGCGATGACAAGCCGATGAAGCCACAGGTGATGGGCTGGGAATTGGGGAAGCGGATTCCTGCGAACGCGATTGTGACTTCAGACTCGGGAACGATTACGACCTGGTGGGCGCGATATGTGCCGGCGCTTCGGGGCCAGAAGCATAGCTGCTCGGGAAACCTCGCGACGATGGCTTGCGGGCTGCCCTATGCCATCGGCGCCGCGATTGCGTATCCTGACCGGCCGGTTTACTGCATTATCGGCGATGGCGGTCTGAGCATGCTGATGGGTGAGCTTATCACTATCGCTGCCTACAAGCTCAACATCAAGATCGTGGTCATCAAGAACAATACGCTTGGGCAGATCAAGTGGGAACAGATGGTGTTCCTTGGCAATCCAGAGTACGCCTGTGATCTGTATCCGGCAGATTTCAGCGCGATCGCGCGCGGAGCGGGCCTCGATGCGATTCGTATCGATGATGCCAAGACGTGCGGATCGCAACTTGATCTGCTCGCCAATAAGAAAGAGCCCGTCCTGATTGAGGCTGTAGTGGATCAATTTACGCCGCCGATGCCCGCCAGGATCAAGGCTTCGCAGGCGCTCAAGCTCGGGGAGGCGCTGGCGCGCGGTGAGCCGAATGCGACCAAGATTGCTCTGACCAATGCGTATGACAAGGTACGAGAGCTGGTTTAGGGTTTCCCGCTTCCGGAATTTAAAAATGTAACCGTAAAAGCAGTAATTAGGATTACTGCGCAAAAAAATGGAGGATGGGAATGGGGATGTCCGAAGTGCTCATTGGAAAAATTGAGATTGCGGCATTCACCATTCCCACCGACGCGCCAGAAGCAGATGGAACGCTGGCGTGGGATTCCACGACGCTCGTGCTGGCAGAGATTCAAGCGGGTGGACAGACGGGTACGGGTTATACCTACGCTCATGCGGCAGCCGCGAGTATGGCAAAGCACCTCGCAGAGACCTGCCTGCAGGGGAAGCATGCATTTGATATTCCGGCATTGCATGCGGCGATGCTGGGCAAGGTAAGAAACAACGGACAGCAAGGGATTTGTGCGATGGCGATTTCCGCGCTGGATGTTGCCTTGTGGGATCTCAAGGCGCGGCTGCTCGATGTGCCTCTGGCAAAGTTGTTGGGCCAAAGAAGAAGCTCGGTAGAGGCGTATGGCAGCGGAGGGTTTACCTCTTACTCTAATGATCAATTGCGTGCGCAACTCGGAGGTTGGGCCGGGGCGGGCTTACGTAGCGTGAAGATGAAGATTGGCTCGGAGCCTGAGCAGGATCCTCATCGTGTGCGGGTTGCGCGTGAGGCTATCGGCCCGGATACGGAGCTTTTTGTCGATGCCAATGGGGCTTATTCCACACGCCAGGCCATCGCGATGGCGAACAGCTTTGCAGAGCAGGGTGTGGTTTGGTTTGAAGAGCCCGTTAGCTCCGATTACCTGGCGGAGATGAGCCGCGTCAGGACAGCGGTAAGTTCACGGATGGACATTGCTGCCGGGGAATATGGCTATGATGCTCGATATTTTCGCCACATCCTGCATGCGGGCGCTGTGGATGTGCTGCAGATGGATGCCACCCGATGCCTTGGGTTCACCGGCTTTCTGCAGGGCGCGGCGATTGCCGCCAGCTTTGGATGCCCTACCTCGGCCCACTGCGCGCCAAGTTTGCACATGCACGTGGGCTGCTCGGTGGAGGGGTTTCGGAATGTGGAGTATTTTCACGATCACGTGCGGATAGAGCAAATGCTTTTTGACGGCTTCGAGCCCCAGAGAGACGGGCGGCTCACGCCGGATCTCTCCGCACCGGGCATGGGGCTTACGTTCAAGCACAAGGATGCAAAACAATACGCCGTCTGAGGGAGACGAATGGAAGAGGAACGGGAGGACAGCAGGAGCGGGCTGCAGGGCGAGAAGGATGACCACCGCACCGCGTTAATGGTGAAGAGAGCCGCGAGCCTGACAGAGGTAGCTCTGGAGCATATTCGCGATGGACGCTTTCAACGCAGTCTTTGTCTGATTGCGGTCGGTACCAGTGCGGTGACCGGGCTGGAAGTGGCTTACGAGCACTACAAGGGCAGCTACAGCAATCCGGTGATGTATACGCCGGTGATTCTGAGTGGTGCGGTGAGCACGGCGGGCGTTCTGGGTTTCTTTAACAAGTGGGCCGCGCGAAACTTGCTGCGATGGATGTCGGTGATTACGCTCGCCGATGGAGTGATCGGCTTTTTCTTTCATGTGCGCGGCATTGCGCGCAAGCCAGGCGGATGGCGATTACCGGTGACGAATATCGTCATGGGGCCGCCGATTGTGGCTCCGCTGTTGTTTGGCACCAGCGCTTATCTGGGCTTCATGGCGTCGTACCTGCGGCGCGAAGAGGAGAGGCCAGGCGAACCAGAGGATGAGGAGCAGAGCGGCCGTAATGGCTGGCGCGAGGAGTTGCGCTATGGGCGTTTTCAGAAACACCTCGCGGTGGTGACCTTTGCGTGGACGCTGTTCTGCGGCTTTGAAACGCTTTACTCCCACTACAAGTCGAACTTTAGAAAACGAGTGCAGTGGAGTCCGATCATTTTGACCCCGCTGTTGCTGGCTGGGGCAGCCGGAAGCCTGAAGAGTGAGCGCATCGCAAAAACATTGTTACCGGCGGCCTCGGCGCTGGCCATGGCGGATGGCGTTGTGGGCAGCTACTACCATGTACGCGGCATCGGCGGCCGTCCGGGGGGATGGAAGAAGCCTGTGTACAACATTCTGCACGGACCACCTATTTTTGCCCCGATGTTATTTGCCGCGTGCGGATTTCTCGGAATGATGGCCAGCCTTTTACGCAGGGAGAATCGATGACAACGAAACGATCTTTTCCATTTGACTCCGTCCGGGGGCGTGAGATTAAAGACCTGCCGCAGCCCGGATATTACAACGGCTTCAGTACGCTGGCGCAGAAGGATTTCTGGGACGAGGCGACGCTTCGAGTGGTGGAGGAGCGAGTTGAGCAGACGCCGCCGATTCGCTTCTTCAACGAGAAAGAGGCAGCCACCATGCAGGCGATTGTGGATCGTCTGGTGCCGCAGGATGACCGTGCGGCAGACCGAACAATTCCCATTTTGCCGGTGATTGACGAGCGGCTTTTCAAGAATCGCTTGAATGGCTTTCGCTATGAGGACATGCCTCCCGATCAGGAGGCTTACCTGAGAGGCGTGCAGGCCATCGATGAGATGGCCATGGGCCGCTACGGTGTGTCTTTTGTGGATGCATCGGTGCATCAGCAGGAATTGCTGCTCAAGTCTCTGCGCGATCAGAAGCCTGAGCCTGATCACCATGTTTGGCAGACCATGCCCGTGGGGCGCTTCTGGTCGATGCTGCTGGAGGATTGCGTGACCGCCTACTATGCGCATCCGTGGGCCTGGGATGAGATTGGTTTTGGCGGGCCCTCTTATCCGCGCGGTTATATGCGTCTTGAAAATGGCTTGCCAGAGCCGTGGGAGAAAGACGAGCAGCGCTATGAATGGAATGCGCCCGCAGATTCGGTTTCAGAACTGGAGTTGCCGGACAACAAGACCTTAGCTGGAAACGGAGGCGGACAGTAGAGATGGCATTCTTTGAATCTGAAATGCGGGATGGAAAACACCGCCTTGGGCCGATGCAATCCATTGAGGTGCCGATGAAGCAGTTTGGCGAAGATGAGACAGTGGACTACTGCATCGTCGGCGTAGGCTCGGCGGGTGGGGTGCTGTTGCAGCGTCTGGCGCGCGCGGGTTTCAAAGTGGTGGGTCTTGAGGCCGGCCCTTTCTGGAACACGGAGAGGGATTGGGTGAGCGACGAAGAGGGATCTCACGAACTTTACTGGAACGATCTTCGCATCACCGGCGGCCAGGACCCGCTGGCGCTTGGCTCGAATAACAGCGGCAAGGGCGTGGGCGGCGGCTCGGTGCATTGGGCGGCCTTTACGCCGCGCTTTCATCCATCTGATTTTCGCGTGTACTCCGACGATGGAGTGGGTGCGGACTGGCCAATGCGTTATGAAGATCTCAAGCCCTACTATGAATTGCTGGAACGCGAGATGCCGGTGGCGGGGCCGGCGTACTTTCCGTGGGGCGATCCGCATGGATATACCTATGCGCCTCACCCCTCTGGCGGGGTGACCGATGTGCTGGTGCGCGGATGCACCGAGTTGGGGATTCGGACGGTTTCGGGAGGGCCGGTGGCCATTCTGTCTTCGTCGCATGGGGATCGGCCGCACTGCATCTATCGCGGTTTTTGCCTGCAGGGCTGCAAGGCCGGCGCGAAGGCCAGCACTCTGATCACGCACGTGCCGGACGCCATTGAATACGGTGCGGAGATTCGCTCCCTTTGCATGGCCTCACGCGTGGTGATGCGCAATGACGGGCGAGTGGCCGGGGTGGAGTATATCGACCGCAAAGGCAAGCAGCACATAGTGAAAGCGCGCGCCGTGATTGTGGCTGGATATGCGATTGAGACGCCGCGGTTGCTGATGAACTCCGCATGCCCGGGTCATGCTCAGGGGCTGGCCAATTCGAGTGGAACTCTGGGGCGCTACCTGATGGCGCAGGCGGGCAATGTGGTGGCGGGTCGCTTTGAGCAATTGGTTCGCATGTATAAGGCACCACCGGCGAACGCATTGTCAGAGGAGTTTTACGAGACAGACCCGAAGCGCGGGTTTGCGCGTGGGTTTGCCATTCAGACGGTTGCCCCGATGCCGGTCGCATTTGCCAAGCACATGATCAACGCCATGGGAGCGTGGGGCTGGGGCATGCGCCGGGTCATGATGGACTACAACCATTGGGCCGCTTTTGGCCTGCTGGGTGAGATATTGCCCTGGGCCGACAATCGAGTGGAGCTGGCAGAAGCGAAGGATCAGTATGGCCTTCCAGTGGCCAAGGTGACGTTTAACCTGCATGACAATGACAAGAAGCTGATTGAGTTTGCAAAGAACAAGACGATGGAAGTGATGCAGGCTGCGGGCGCGGACCTGGTAGTGCAGGAGGCGCGCTACGCGCATCTGGTGGGCGGCGCGCGCATGGGCGATAATCCGGCGACTTCTGTCGTGGATAAATTCGGGCGCACGCATGATATTCCAAACCTGTTTATTTGCGACGGCAGCATTCTACCCACACAGGGATCGGCGAATCCCGGGTTGACGATTCAGGCGTTAGCAGCTCGCACGGCGGATTACCTGATTCGGGAAGGGGAGGGTGTCTTCTACACCAACGGCCGCAATCTGAATATGGAAGAACCGCATACGAGGCACGACTTGAGTCCAAAATACACTGCGATGCGAGGTAATCCGCGGATTACGTAGCGAATACGGTTACATAAGGACGTTCAGATAATTAGGGCCGCGGTGCCTTGAGATGCCGTGGCCCTTTTGCATGAAGGAAGAAAGTGTTAGCGGCGATTTCTGCATTTACGGCTATGATGCTGAAAGCATGGTTCGCAAGTCTGCCTCTCAATCCAGAAGTGCCCGGCGCAAGAGCTGGTGGCGCACCGCTTTGCGGTGGGCAGTCGCGATTGTGGCTTGTCTCTGGCTGCTGGCAGCGCTGATGCTGGTAGCGGCCAAATGGATCAATCCGCCCACGACGGCGGTACACATCGAGCGCCGAGTCGAGGCGTGGGTGCATCATCGGCCCTATCGGCTGCGGTATGAGTATGAGCCGCTCAGCCGCATTTCGCCGAACCTGCAGCATGCGGTCATCGCGGCTGAAGATGCGCGCTTTTACCAGCACCACGGATTTGACTGGCAGGCGATGGAGTCCGCGGCCCAGCACGATATGGATGGGGGACGGCTTCGCGGCGGGTCTACGCTCGATCAGCAACTGGTGAAGAATCTATTCTTCGGAACAGGCCGCTCGATTGTGCGCAAGGTGGCCGAGGCCTCGCTGGTGCCGGTGGCGGAGCTGGTGCTGGGCAAGCGCCGCATTCTGGAGCTCTATCTGAATGAAGTGGAGTGGGGGCCGGGTGTCTATGGGGCGCAGGCGGCGTGCCTTTACTACGACCACACCCCGGCACGCAGCGTGAGCCGTGAAGAGGCTGCCAGGCTGGCGGCGATTCTGCCGGCTCCGCTCAAGTGGAAGCCACAGCGGATGAACTGGTACAGCGCCATCATTCTGAAGCGCATGAGTCAGATGGGCTGGTAAGGGCCAGCAATAAGGCAAGCTAACCCGATGCGCATGGTTGCCCACGATTGCAGCTACCCCTCGTTGTCGAGAGCTGTCCCCAGCAACTGCTTCAGCCCTTGAATATACTCCGAGAGCGCTTTGCGACCTGCCCGGGTAATGCGGTAAAGAGTCTGCGGCTTGCGGGCAGAGAACCTTTTTTCCACGGCAACGTAGCCTGCTTCTTCCAGACGGGCGAGTTGTGCGCCCAGATTGCCGTCGGTAGCTCCTGTTTTCGCGCGCAGCCATGTAAACTCCGCATCCTCGGCGGTCGAGAGCAGAGAGAGCAGCGCAAGGCGAAGCTTGCCATGCACGACGGGGTTTAGCTCAGGCAGATCAGGCATGTATTGCTTTGCGACGGATTCGAGTGCGGTGCTGCTCCAGCATTCCGTAGACACCGAATACGATCTGACAGAAGAAGATTGCGATCAAAAAGATAATGCCTGCCCGGCTCACGGATAAAAAGCAGGCTGAGACCGCCGTGATCCACCAGATGACTGCGCAACCCATTTGCACCCTCCAGCCAAGCAGATAGCCCGAGGCTCCATTCGCCATGCCAAGCATCGCAGCTACCACGGCGATAAAGACGCGCAAGTCAGTCAGCCTGCCGCTGATGCCCAGCGAGACAAAGAGCAGAAAAGCTGTCATGCCAAATGCGAGCCAGATCGAGCCGACAGCCCTGCTCATGGTCGTACGCGATTTATCTCCTCCACTGCGCGAGGCGATAATGAAGGATAAAAGGACTGCGGCTCCCATGGTGATGGGCCATGCCCATTTGCCGTGAGGCGCATCCGTCCAGGCGATCGCTATGTAGTAGGCCACGCCCCAGAGCAGAAATGACCATCCCCATCTTTGTGTGGTCTGGCGCCCTTCTGCCATCATGGTCTCGATGAGCGCCAGCCGCTCCTTCAGATCCTGCCTGCTTGTCTCTTCCAGCATACTGATTCTCCTGATTAGAAGATGGATTGCGCTGTGTAGTGCAGGGCCTAGGTTATGGCTGACGCGTCAGCAGCATGGAAACTGTCTGCATGGCTGGGCGATGACCGAAGGTGACTGAAGTAGATTCTTTCCATTGGCGTTTCGCGGTCAGGTGCATGGTATTCATTACCTTGACCGGTCCGGATGGGAATCCCCAGGAAAATCCCTCCGGCACGACTGAAAATTTTGTATCGATATAGCGGCCCCCGCTGTAGGCATGAATACGATAACTGTGCGTGGCCACATTGTAGGCTACGGTGGCCAGGGCGCTGAACATGACTTTGCCATCTGTAGCCGTGCTCTTTCCCTCGATCAGCATCACCAGCCCGTTGAGTTTGTACTGCACGTGCTCGTTCTGCGTCATGTGCAGCACTGTGCCCGATCCTGTGGTAACGGTGATGGGTCCGCTCCAACGCCCAGCCAGGAACCCCAGCTTCTGCATTGCCGCGTGCCCGGCTGTAACTTGACCGGAGTTCTGCTGTGCATCCACGGTGCAGGCAAGCGCGGTGACGAGGATGATCGCGGCGAAGACCTTCAGAGCCTTTGACGGTAAGAACCTCTGTAAATAGATACTGCGCATGTGCTGCCTCCCTGGCTTCGTTGGCCGGATAGGAAAATGGGCGGGAATGAAGCCGACTTAACTCTATTTTGCAGAGTGCTCTGCGTCAAGGGAGATCTTTGCGCGTTGCAGGGTGCGAGCCGCGACTTAGAAGGGAGTCTTAACCAGGGAGAAGCGCGCCGTGAGAAACTGCTGCGTCTTGCCGGAGGGCGTACAGTGATCTTCCAGCATGCTCTCTTCCAGACGGAATTGCTGGCCCAACTCTGCTGTGAGAGAAGCCGCATCGTAGCGGACGGCATCGAGGCCGCTGCATTTCATGGGGCCTTGAGGGCCGAAGGTGCTGAGGATGACCTGGCCGCCGGCCTGCATTGCATGCAGAAGCTGCTGCCGGTAGATTCGGCGCGATTGTGGTTCGGTGAGGAAGTGAAAGACGGCGCGATCATGCCACAGCGCGTAAGCCTGCGCGGGCAGTGCGGCGGTCAGCATGTCGGCGCATATCCACCGCACCGGGGTGGCGGCAGCGCCGAGCCGCATACGGCTGAGATGGAGCGCCGCCTGTGAGATGTCAAGCACTGTAAGGTTGCGATAGCCGCGCGCCAGCAGGTCGTCCACCAGCGTGGACGCGCCCGCGCCCACGTCGAGGATGGGCGAAGTTTTGTCCGGCGCAGCGCGTTCGATCAGCGCCAGAGACCGCTCCAGATGCTGGCGAAACCAACTGCACTGCTCCGGAGAATTCTTTGCGTAGATGCCTTCCCAGTGCTGCTGTGCATCCATGACGGCTCCAAAGAAAAGGGCCGACGGAGTGCCGGTCCTTGTGTGCTAGAGCCCATCTCATAAATGTCTGATGAGCATGAGCAGGCATGCAAGTTGAACGAAGCCGAGGAAGTTCTCGATGTGGAATTCCCATCGGGTGACCAGTCGGCGGTAGTTCTGCATCCAGG
>Ga0078972_1003321_pt1 | contig 48668 bp, 51 predicted proteins | sample YelNatPaOPGAMG01_FD_67568 | JGI IMG/M metagenome (GOLD analysis project Ga0078972, IMG submission 67568) | Hot spring thermophilic microbial communities from Obsidian Pool, Yellowstone National Park, USA - OP-RAMG-01 (SPADES assembly) (version 2) | ecosystem: Environmental > Aquatic > Thermal... | reverse complement strand
CGAGCAATAGAGCAGCGCCACCCAGCAGGGACCGGCGCGCAATGCGACCTGTCCGGCTAGCCATTACCGCTGGAAGCAGCCGCTGTCGGCACGGCCGTCGGCTGTGGCGATGGCGCCGGCTCGGGCGTTGGCGGTGGCCCCGTGACCTGCACTTCTACCGCCTCCGGCACCATTCCCTTGATCTCGACGCCAGGCGGCACCGACACGGTCGGCTTCACCCGGTGCGTCCCAGGGCCGACATCAACCAGGTTGACACTCGCCAGCACGTCCTTGTCGGTGAGGCCCTGCAGTTGCACCAGTGGGCCGGATAAGTAGACATCTATCTCTGTGGGCGAAAGCGTGGCGCTGTTCTGCGGCCCCAGGCCCTGGGTCTGCACGCTGATCTTCATCGTGCGCCCACCCGTGACTGGGGCGACTTCCACGTCCACCTGCACCGACTGCGCCGCTTCGTCCGTGGCGCTCTCAGGCACCACCGTCACGCCTGCCGGCAACTTCAGGGCCACGCGGCGGGATACAGTCGCCGTGGCGTTGCTGATGTCCACCGGTTCCGTCTCGATATAGCCCGGGATTTGCTCCAGGACCGACGGCAGGCCAACCAGGGTCACGCTGGTCGGGCGCACGGTGATGTTGCTCACCCAGTACAGCGGCGCCACCTCGCCGACCAGTTGGGCACGGATGGGAACCGAAGGCTTGAAATTGGCCCGCTGCGCCAGGTCCACCTTCACCGTGACGCTGGTGGGCGTCACGGTCACATCGGCCACTGGCGAGCCGTCCTTGTCCATTGCCGTGGGGGTGAGTGAGCGCACGACGCTCTCGCGCGCACCGCGCAGCCATACGTCCACGCTTGCGTAGGCCACCCGGGCGACCGACGCCGCCGGCCCACCGACACTCACGCTGGTGGGGTCAACCACCGGATCGCGCGCCACATAACCGAGGGGAGGACTGTCAACAATGTTCGCTCGCACCGGAACCGTCGCCGACTTGTACGCCTCCAGCCGCACGGTGACGGAAGCCGGCTTGTGCGCATTGAGGAGAACGCCTTTCTTGACCACCTGGACCACGACTGGTACGTCTGTGGATTGGTCGAAGGGCACGCGCGCTAGGTCTACGTAGGCGACAAAATCGTCCGCCCGCACCGTATCCCATGAGTCCCGCGGTACAGTGATGCGCACCTGGGCGGTGCTCTCGATCTTAGTGACGATGACGCTGCCCGGCGGCTGGTTGCGAATTTCGATCGGCACCTGCACCGGCGCCCATTGCGTCACGGCCGGGTTCTCGGCGTTGGTCGCTCCCGCCCAGACGATCAGGGCCAGGATCAACGCCAGGGCCACCGAGCCAACGGTATCAAGCAACTTACGAATCACGAAAACTCGCTCTCTTCCCCTCAGGCGACCAGCGCGCCGCCCCCGCTGCGCGGGCCACGCAAACGGCTGGCCAATGTGCTTTCACCCGACCTTGCGAAGAAGGCATAAAGGATCGAGCGCAATCGGTCACCATCCAGGCGCCGGATCATCCGCCCGTTGTGAGCGATGCTGATGATGCCCGTCTCCTCCGAAACGATGACGGCAACAGCGTCGCTGCGCTCAGTGACACCGATGCCCGCCTTGTGCCTCGTGCCCAATACATGGCTCGTGGCCAGCCGCTCCGACAGAGGCAGGACGCAGGCGGCAGCCGCCAGGCGCCCACCCCGGATCACTACCGCCTGGTCGTGCAGGGCGGTGTTCGGGAAGAAGATCGTGAGCAGCAACTCGCGGCTGACGATGGCGTCCAGAGCCACACCCGTCTCGATGATATCCTGCAAACCGGTATTGCGCTCAAAGACGATCAGCGCCCCCTCGCGTTTTTCGGCCAGGCGCACTGTCGCCTCCACAACCTCGTCAATCACCGTCTCCATGGAGGTCTCGCGCCCAAACCAGGAGGAAAGCGGGCCGGCACGTCCCAAGCGCTCCAGCGCCCGGCGCAGCTCAGGCTGGAAGATGACTGGGATGGCGACAAACAGGGCCGGGATCGAGTTGCGTATCAGCCAGGTGAAGGCCGGCAGCGGCGCGATGCTGGTGAGGACGGCGGCCAGCACGGCAACGATGATAAGCCCGCGCAGGACTGCCACAGCCTGGGTGCGGCGCAGCAGCGCCAGCAGGCCATAGAAGATGGCCGCTACCAAGAGAATATCGAGAAGACTGAGCCAGTTGAGGCGCTGCAGGAGCCAGGTTACCTGGGCCACCGGCGCCATACCTTGTGCTCAGCAATCACGGGCGTACTGACAGCCACTGACCTACCCTGCGAACAACCGCACAACGGCGGCATCAGGCTGCTTCCCCTGTGTCAAAGGAAGCAAAGCAGAACGCCGCCAAGATCGGCGCGCGTGCGCGGGCGTCCACCGCACACGGCAGCATCCTCCCAGGCTGGCCTTCGCCTGATGCGAACCCTCCTCGCCCCTCGGCAAAGGCCGGGCCTGCTCACCCCCTAGCGCAACAGGCTAGACCACCTGCAGCAACAGCGCTAGAACCGCTTTCTGGGCGTGCATGCGGTTCTCAGCCTGATCAAATACAACTGACTGCGGGCCATCCATGACCTCGTCCGTGATCTCCTCGCCCCGATGAGCCGGCAGGTCATGCATGACGATCGCTCCAGGGCGCGCCTTGGCCATCAGAGCCGCGTTCACCTGGTAACTGGCGAAGACCACCTTTCGCTGCTCGGCCTCGGCCTCCTGGCCCATGCTAGCCCAGACATCGGTGTAGACCACGTCGGCATCGGCCACCGCCTCGACCGGATCGTGCAGGATGCGAATGCGTGACCCGCTCTCCGCCGCTGCCTCTCTGGCTATGGTGAGCACATCCGCGTCCGGCTCGTAGCCCACAGGACAGGCGATGGTCACGTTCACACCGAGCTTGGCACCACCCACGAGCAGCGAGTGCGCCACGTTATTGCCGTCGCCGACGAAGGTGAGGTTGACGCCCTGGAAGCGAGCGAGCTTGTCCCAGATCGTCAGGTAGTCAGCCAGGGCCTGGCAGGGATGGAACTTGTCCGACAGGCCATTGATCACGGGCACGCTGGCATACTCGGCCAATTGCTCCACATGGCTGTGCGCGAACACCCGCGCCATTATTATGTCCACATACCGGCTCAGCACCCGGGCAACGTCGGCCACGCTCTCGCGCTGGCCCAGGCCGATCTCCTGTGGCGACAGATACATCGCCGTGCCGCCCAGTTGCTGCATGGCCCTTTCGAAAGAGACACGCGTGCGAAGAGAAGGCTTCTGAAAGACCATGGCCAGGCTCCTGCCGGCGAGAAGCGGACGATTACCGCCGCGCCGCCACTCCTGCCTCAGATCAATGGCGACCTCGATAATGCGCCGCACCTCGGCTGGGGAAAGGTCCGCCAGTGTCACCAGGTCTCGCATTGCCATCACCTCCATGCCATGCCTGCAAGCAGCAGGCCAGCGATGCACTCGCGAGCAGTATAGCACAAGGGAGCACATTGGCCACGGTTCCGCCTTGACGCGCGCCAGGCATTACGTCAGGCGCCAGACCCGTGTATAATGCCTGCGGTCGCCAATCTTCGCCTCTGGGTGGTGCTCTGGCCTATGAAGAGGCTTCTCCTCTCCCTTCTGATAGGGCTGACCGTGGTCATCTCCACGTCCGCCTGCGACAGCCAGCTAGCCCAAGGCGTTCGCGCTGCTCAAGCTCAGCTCTTGGGCCACGCCGGGGCCTTCATACGCGAAGGCGACCGGCTGGCAGCTGCCGGCCGCAACTCCGAGGCTGTACTCGCCTACCGCCAGGCGCTGGAGCAGGATGCCCGCAATGTACAGGCCCTGCAACGGCTGGCCAGCGCCTACGCCAGCCAGGGGCGCCTTCGCTCGGCACGCCAGCTTCTCGAGCGGGCCCTGGCCATACGCCCTGGCGACGCGGAAGCGGCGCGCGCACTGGCTGCCCTGCCCACACCGGCCCCAGGGCCGCTCAGTCTTCTCTGGCAGACCCACGTCGGTGACGAGGTGCCGGCCGGCATTGCCCCCGGCGATAGTGTGCTCTACGTCGCCCTGGAGGATGGCCGCGTCCAGGCGTTGACCATGGATAGCGGCGCCCTCCTCTGGCAAGCCAGGCTCGCCGCTCCCGCCACCTCGGCGCCCGCCATCGCTGGCAGCCTGGTGCTGGTGGGCTGCCGCAACGGCGTGCTGTACTCCCTCTCGGCCGCTGACGGCTCGCCGCGCTGGTCCTTCACGAGCGGAGGCCCTATCTACGCCGCTGCTGCTTCGGCCGGCGACCTGGTCTACTGTGCCTCAGGCGATGGCACCCTCTATGCCCTGGCACTCGCGAGCGGCCAGGTGCGCTGGCAGGTGACGACCGGCGCCGCCCTCCATGAACCGCCCACGGTCGCGAACGGAGTGCTCTACTTCGGCTCCAGCGACGGCCGTATCCGCGCCTTGGACGCGGCAAGCGGACAGGCTCGCTGGCAGGGCGGCATCCTCACTCATGGCGCCGTCGAAAGCCGGCCCACCATCGTGAACAGCAGGGTCTATGTAGGTTCTGGCGACTCGCGGCTGTACTGCCTTGATGCGGCCACAGGCGGTGAGTACTGGCATTACTCGACGTCGGACGCCATCTACGCCAGCCCGTTGTTGGAGGATGGCGTGGTCTATGTCGCTTCCTCGGGCAACCTGCTTGCAGCCCTCGATGCCCTCAGCGGTGAGCCGGTCTGGAAACTGCGCAGCCGCAGCGCCCTCATCTACACGCCGGCCTTGGGCCAGGATGCCATCTACTTCGTCGCTCAGGGCGATCCCAACCTCTACGCTGTGGACAAGGGCAGTGGCAAGCTGCGTTGGGCGCTGGACACTGGAGATTGGCTTGCTTCCGGGCCGGTAATCGCCAGCGGCCACCTCTACCTCGCCGGCAAGGACGGCACCGTGCTCGCCTACGCCCTGCCAACGCCGCAATGAAGGGCCGCGCCGGCCCCAGGCTCACCGGCTTGCGCCCCGTGTTCCCCCTCCGCTCAGCGCTCGCACGCATTCCCGCCGGCAGCCAGGCCCTGCTGCCAATGGCCCCGGCTAAGCGTGAGCCAGTGGTTTCACGTGGATAGCGGAGCCGGCCACCGGGCACGCCCCTTCACAACGGCCACAGCCTGTGCACTTGTTCGGGTCAATGGTGACCCGACCGTGGTACACCTGGGCGGCGCCCACCACGCAGGCCTCGACGCACACGAGGCACTTCACTCCCTGGTCCCAGGCAAGACAGAGATGATGGTTCACCTCGGCCAGGCCGATTTTCCACCCGCTGGGTGATACCGGCCGGATGGCACCCACCGGGCAGACCTGAGCGCAGATCTGGGGGCAGTTACTGCTGAGCGAGCAGCCACCCTGCCGCGGCACCAGCTGTGGTGTCCCGATGCCGGCCAGGCCGGCGCCGAAAAGGGTAGGCTTCAATCCGCCGGTGGGGCAGGCACGCACGCACTCCTGGCAAATGATGCAGGCCCGGACGAACTCCCTCTCGCTGAGGGCACCTGGTGGCCGGATCACTGCCTCGTGGCCGGCCAGGTCCAGGAGCGGCGCCAGGGCAAGCCCAGTCACGCCGGCAGCGATACCGCCGGCCACCTGGCGGCGCGAGGGCCAAACGGCCGGAGCGGAGACGTACCGCCCGGGAATGACACGTTTGCCGGCGGCTTTCAGGCTGTGGCCAAGCCTCTGCCAGCGACGCCCCGCCAGGGCCCCGAAGCCGAAAGAGATTGCACCTTTCGGGCAAGCGGCGGCGCAGTCCAGGCAGAAGCTGCAATCGCTATAGTCAGTGTCATGCGCTTCCCTGGGGATGGCGCGCATGGGGCAGGCACGGGCGCACTCGCCGCAGCCGTCGCAGCGCTCATCCACCCGCCGGTTCAGGAGGCTATAGCGCGAGCCAAGGCTGAGCAGGGCGCCGAGGGGGCAAAGGTTACGGCACCAGAACCGCGGCTGCCAAAGCTCCAGCGCCAGCATCGCGACGAACACGAAGGAGACGGCGGCCAGGTAGATGCGCAGCTCGGGCTGCCGCAAGGAGAAGAAATCGGCCATGAGCGTCGTGGCGGCGCGCTGAAACACCACCAAGGGATCGAGAACGCCCAGCACTTGCAGAGAAACAGCGGCACCAACCGCCACGGCGACCAGCACATAGTAGCGCGCCCAGCTATTGCGCCTGAGCCGCCGGACTGGCCGCGCCCAGCGGCGCTGCCAGAAGGCAAGAGAGCGCACCAGATCGAGAACGGTTCCCAGCGGGCACACCCAGCCACAGAAAGACCGGCCCATCAGCAGCGTGAGCGCCAGCAATAGGAGCGGCGCCCCGACGACGACGGTGGGCCAGTTGCGATGAGCCACCTGCCCCAGCAGCAGCAAAGGGTCCCAAGGCAAGAGCCAGGAAGTGAGAGTGGGAGCAGGCTTGAATGTGAGCCGGCGGTAGACAACAGGCACGATCGGGTAAAGGAATAAGCCCAGGAAACCAAGCTGCACCAGCTTACGCGCGAGCTTGTCGGTCAGCCCGAAGCGCGCTCGTGCCGTTCTGCGTGGCTCAGCGGCCATCGCCATGCCCGGCGCTTTCGCCATCGTCGCCCTGGCTGCTATCGCCTGCGTTGCCTCCCGCGCCTGTCCCTCGGGATGGCCCGTCGTCGTCATTCTGCGGCCTATCCTGGCGCCCCAACTGGTGCCGCAGCACGATGCCCAGGCCAGCCACGACTGCGGCAGCAGGGATGAGCGCCCCGTTGAGGATGCCATTAGGGTTCAGGACCTCGCCCTCGCCCTTTCTGTTTGCCGCCACAGCGACCGTCGCCACCGGCACAGAAGTGGGCGGTTCCGCCGTCGCCGTCGGCAGGGGTGTGGGCGTCGCAGTCACGGTGGGCGTGGCCGTCACCGCCTGCGTGCCCGTCGGCGTCGCCGAAGGTGAGGCAGCCGGCGTAGGTGTAGAGGTACTGGTAGGCGTAGCGGTCGGCGTGGGCGTCGCCTGGCCGACGATGTAATACTGCAGGCGCCCGCTCTCGCTCGCCTTCTGGACGTCAATCTCGCCCAGGCCGGCCTCGTAAGCCAGGCTGACGTGGGCCAGTTCCTGGGGGTCCACGCCATAGTAGTTCACGCAGCCGTAGGCATCAATGAGCACCGGGTCCGTGCCGGCGACAATCTCATTGAAACGTTTCACGCGCTGCGGGTCGGTGATCTCCGTCTCATCGCCACCCGCCTGGGTGCGCGTGCCGACGGGCATGCGCACGCGGATCGCTTCGAGGATATGCAGCTGAGCCTGCATTGCCGATTCGGTGTTGATGTCGGCGATACCCTGTTCCAGTTGGGCATGGAGAGCGCCCGGGTACTGCAGGAAGCCCATCATGTGCTTGAGGCACATCGTCAGCTTCGTCACCAGGTGGCTCTTGGCGACGGCGAGGTTGATACGCACATCCGCTTCCAGGGCCGCCTTGATAACGCCCAACTCCTGGAAAGCCACCCCCTTCGGCAGCTTTACCGTGGTGAACAGGTCCTCGGGCGAAAGATAACGGTCGGGGAAGACCTGCTCTACCTTGAGTTCGTCCATCACCGGTCCGAGGCCGCTCGTTGCCAGGCACTCGGCGGTGCCCGGGTCCAGCGTGCAATGGTCCATGAGAATGATCCGCTTCGCGCCCGCCTCACGCACCATGAGTATGAGCGCCCGCAGGAGGTCGGGGTCGGTGGAGGAGGCTGTGTGCGGTGGATAGGCCCAGGTGGCGTTAGGCTTGATGGCAACCACCTGGCCAGGCTTCACGAAAGCAGCGACCCCGCCCAGGGGGCCGAGGGCCGCCTCCAGAATCTGGGCCGGGCTATGCTCATCCTTGCCCCTGGCCACTACGACTGCCGGCCTGGCCTCGGCCCGTACCAGGCCGGCCACATGAGCCCGCTGCCCCCCATGTTGGCTCAGGTCAAGGCTGGCAGCAGCGCCCGCCGCCCCCAGAAGGAACTTGCGCCGTGACAGACCTGGCATCGCCGCCTCTCCATGCTACAAGTGCCGCCGAGCCCACGATCCGTATGACCCACGCTGACCCTTCCGTTGCCGAGGCCTCTTCGCCGCTTTGAGCAGGCGAGCCTGGCGCTAGAGGGCGAGGAAAGGCAAGGTCTGACTGCATCGGGGCATGAGCCGCATCGCTGGACAGTATACACGCCGGCCTGAGGAGAGTCACGCCAACGCTGGGTGGAGGAAGCGGCGTGAATGGGCCGTGGCCTGGTGCTTGGGGCGCCGAGCACCAGGCCACAATCCCCCGGGCTATATCAGTGGCGACCGTTGCCGTTAACTGCTACGGCAGGCTCTGTCACGAGAAAAGCCTCACGCTCTTGGGCCACCGAATTAGAACCTCTCACAATATCGTCCTGAAGACGAAACCGCTCCACAATGCGCCGCATCGCCTCGGCCTGCTCCGCAAGGGACTTGGCCACTGATGCAATCGCCTCTACCTGACCCGACAGTTCCTCGGCCGTCGCCGCCACCTCTTCAGAACCGGCACTCGCTTCTTCAGCAACGGCAGCGACGGAGTTCAGGGATTCGCTAACTTGCGAACTGGAGGCAGCCATTTCTTCTGAGGCAGCCGAAGACTCCTCTACCACAGCTGAGACCCGCTCGACCTCCTGAATCATATGAGCACTGGCCTCCGCCAGCTTCTCGCCAGCTTGGCTGATCTTGTCCACCTGCGCAGCCACCGCCTCCACCGCTGCCTGAAGGCGCTCGATCACGTCCTCGGCTCTGCCGGCCAGCTCAACGCCCTCCCTCACGCGCTGGTCGCCTCCAGCCATTGCTTGCACGGCTTCGCTCGCGCCTCGCTGTACAGCAGCGATGAGTTCACCAATCTCCTGGGTGGCTCGGGCCGAGCGTTCGGCCAGCTTGCGCACTTCGTCAGCAACGACGGCAAAACCCCGACCCTGTTCGCCAGCTCTTGCCGCCTCAATCTGCGCGTTGAGGGCGAGCAGATTTGTCTGCCCGGCAATGTCTTCGATAGTAGCCACGATGCGCCCTATCTGCTGAGAGCTCGCGCCCATCTCCTGAACCTTTGCCGCTGCCTCTCGCACAACCGTAGCGATCTCCTCCATGCCTGCCATGGTGGCCTTCATTGCGGAAAGCCCTTCCGTGGCCACAGCCGTGCCGGAGTGCGCCTGTTTTTGGGCTGCGGTGGCCTGCTCTTCTATGAGTTGCGCTACCTCCGCAACAACTCCTGCCGACGACGACATCACGCTCACAGCTTCAGCCGCTTCCTGGGAGCCTTTGGCAATACCGTCTATCGCCCGTGCCAGCTCGTGCACCCCCTCACTTGCCCGAGCGACAGACTCTGCGGTCTGGGTGGAGCCGCGGGCAACTTCCTCAATCGTGCGCGCCACCTGTTGCGTAGCCTGCCCAGAAGCCTGAGCCGAACTAGCAAGTTGTTCCGAAGAATCGGCCACTCCTGCGGCCTCTTCCCGCACCTGTGTGACTATTGCACGCAGGTTGCTGATCATTTGCTGCAACGACAGCCCGAGAATGTCCCGCTCCCCGCGTGGCTGTACCGACGCGTTGAGGTCATAGTCAGCGATCCTTCTGGCCGCCATGGCCATGCCTTTGTTAGCTTCAACAATACGCTGGAAAGCTCGCCCCAGCAGGCCAATTTCGTCCGCACGCCCGAGAATGCGCCGTTTTTCTGTTTCGCTCACGTTCTCGGCAAAGCCACCTTCGGCCAAATCGAGCGCCACTGAGGTCATAAGCCCAATCGGCGCGGAGATACTTCGCGCCAGCCAGTAAGCTGCCGCCGCAGCAACAAGCACGGTAACCGCCAGGACGAGCAAGAGGGAGTTGCGCATTCCGGCCACTGCCATCAAGGCCTCATTGACTGGCTGCGTCGCCGCCAGTGACCAGCCATTGATACCCGTTGGGGCGTAAGCTACGTATTTCTTCACACCGTCGTAGGTGTAAACCCCTGCTCCAGTTTCTCCTTGTACCATCTTGCGGACAATCGCCTGGAGCTCTTGCGAACCAGTCTGAAGCAGGTTTTCCTTCAGCAACTTGTCGCTCTTCGGGTGAGCGATAATCAATCCGTTCTTATCCAACACATAGACGTAACCGCTACCAAGATCCACATCGCTGAGATCCGCCTTGTAGAAATCTGATAGTGGGATCGTTCCCAGAACAAATCCCTTCACCTTTCCGTCTTGCCCTTTGATGGGCGCGGTCAAGCAGACGATGGGCAAGCCAGTTGAGCGGGAAATCACTGGCTCGGAGATCACCTGCTCGCCTTGCATGGTCGGAGCAAAGTAGGCTCGATCAGCGACACTGGTGCCCTCTGTGCCCGCGGTGCTCGCGATTGTCATACCGGTACCGTCAATGATGAAGAGTGCATCATAGTAGCCTAAGTCTTTCAGCATCTGCTGGAGGTAAGGCTTTGCCTCGGTGACATCCATTGCTTGCACTGCAGGGTGCTCGGCTAGTCCCTTGACCTCTTTAGCTCGATTACCGAAAAACTGCTTCACCCTGCCCGCCTTCAACTGCGCCACAGTTTCGAGGCGCAGCTTCATCTGGTTCTCCAGCCCGTCAGTCGCCAGACGAGTACCCAGGAAACCGACCACAGCTGCTGGAATGACAGCAATAAGCAAAGCGAACAAGAGAAGCCTACCCTGCAGCGAATGCAGCAACCCGAGTCTGATACTCTTCCCGTTCATTTGAACCTAGGCGCCTCCTTTCTTCTTCGCGTTGGTTGAACTGCGCCCTCGGAAGCCGGCTGCTATGCCGCTTCGCCTCCCCGCTCCAAGGCCTGAGGGCGTTTTTCTTTCGGCAATTCCGCGCTGCAACTTTAGGGGTAGGGCCCCTACATGGCCTCAGGCACAGGTTGACCGCGACCGGCCCGTCCTATACTCTCAGTGCAACAACGTGCCGGTCGCCGCCACAGCCGAACACGGAGGCAGCATGAGTCCTGAGGAAGTACGAGCGCTTTTCCCAGTGCTGCGCGAGCGCGCCTACCTTTTCAGCGGCGGCATCGCCCCCGCCAACACCCGCGCCCTCAATGCACTGCGCAAGCACATGGACTACGTCACCTACGACCCCGGCCGGCTGTACGCCCAGGACCGTGGCACCGATTTCGTTGCCGTCCGGCGCCTTTTCGCCCTTCTCATGGGGGCCGATCCGGAGGAGGTCGCCATCGTGGCCAGCACCTCGGAAGGCACGAACATCGCCGTTGACCTCATCGAACCGACGCCAGGCGGCAACGTCGTCTTCGACGAGTGGTCCTATGCCTCCACCGTGTACCCATTTCTGCTGCCGGCGCGGCAGAATCTCGAGAGGCGATACGTGCCACCCCGCGGCGGGATCATTCAGCTCGAGGACATGGCGAAGGCAATAGACGACAACACCGTCGCCGTTGGCGTGTCCCACGTGACCCCCGGCCAGGGGTTCCGCCAGGACATCGCTGCGTTGGCCAGGATTGCCCATGCCCACGGCGCCCTGCTCCTGGTGGACGGGGCCCAGTCCGCCGGCGCGATGCGGATCAACCTTCACGAGTTAGACGTTGACTTCTTCTCTTGCTGCGCCATGAAGTGGCTGCTGGGCGCCGCCGGCGTTGGCTTCCTCTATGTTGCGCGGCGCCACCTCGGCCGTGTACCCACTCGTGCCGGCTACGCCAGCAATCGCAAGGGCTTCGACATCCACGACTTCGAACTGCACGACACCGCCGAGCGCTTCCAACTCGGGATGCCAAACCTGATGGGCCTCGCCTTCACCAGGCCCGGGCTTGAGATCCTGCTGGAAACCGGCATGGATGTGGTCGAGCGTCACGTCCTCGACCTGTCAGGCTACTGCATCGCCGGGATGCTGGATCGCGGGGTGAAGGTGCTGACGCCCCTGCCGCCAGAGCATCGGCTGGGCGTGATCGCCGCCGAGGTGGATAACGCCAGGCAACTCTGGCAATTCCTCTACGACCGGGGAGTGGACACCTACTGCCACGACAGGTTGTTCAGGGTCGATCCCCACGTCTTCAACAACCGTGAAGACATTGATCGTTTCCTGGAGCTTCTCTCGGAATTTCAGCGCCAAGAGCGCTAGAGACCCGGGCCCTGCCTGACCGCGGTGCTCGAACGGGCCGGCATAGCGAGGCTGCTTCAACGTGGCCGGCTGCGGAGAGTACTCTCGCGGCTACCGGAAAACCGCTGATGGACGCCGGTCACCACGGTTCAGCGGCGCACGATTTCTCGCATTGCGCTCGCGAACCTGCGTGGCTCTGCGTTCATCGCTGATCCCTTAACGCTCCTGGCGACCGTTCTTCGCCATCGGCGGTGGGGCGCCTCAGTAGGCGTTGGGGTCACGGAACACGCGCATGATGGCCCGGATGATGATCTTGATGTCCAGCAACAAGGACCAGTTCTCGACATACCAGAGGTCGTACTTCGTGCGTTCCTCGATCGAGGTATCGCCGCGCAGGCCATTCACCTGGGCCCAACCGGCCATGCCTGCTTTCTCGCGATGGCGATCCATGTAACGCGGGATGCTCTGGCGGAATTGCTCGACAAAGATCGGTCGCTCGGGCCGGGGGCCGACCAGGCTCATTTCGCCCAGCACCACGTTGATCAGCTGTGGCAGTTCGTCCAGCGAATGCCGCCTCAAGAACGCCCCCAGCCGGGTGCGCCGGGGATCGTCGGCTTTCGCCCACACCGGGCCCGTTTCCCCTTCCGCGTCCACGCGCATCGTCCGGAACTTGACCATCGGGAAAGGCTTCCCATCCAGCCCGACTCGCTCCTGCACGAACAGCGCCGGACCGGGCGACTCGAGCTTGACGAGCGCCGCTATCAGCAAGAGCAGCGGCGACGATAGCACGAGCAGGATGCTGCCCAACACCAGGTCGAAAGCGCGCTTCACCGTCAGGCGCCAGCCGCGCAGGGCCACGTCCCGCACAGTGAGCATGGGCAGGCCGTTCAGGTCGCCGATGCTCACCTCGGAAGCGATCAACTGGAAGACATCGGGCAGGACCTTGATCTCAACCTTGCCACGCTCGCACTGCGAGATGGCGTCCATCACCTGCTCGCGAGGCGCCTCGGGCAGGCCAATGAGCACCGTGTCTATGTCGTGTTCGTCAATGACCTGGCCGATGGTCTCGAACGACCCCAGCACTGGCAGCCCCTCAACTTCCTCCAAACCGGCCTGGTTATCAATGAAACCGACCAGTTGGTAGCCCAGGTGGGGCGCGTTCCTCACCTTCTGCAGCAGCATGCGCCCCGCCTCGCCCGTGCCGACGATCAGTGCCCGGTCCGCACCAACGCCTCGGGCCCGCAGGCGTGAGACAAGGGAACCGTGCAGCAGGCGTCCGATCATCACCAGGACAATGGTGAGCACCCAGGCGTAGATGACCATCAGACGCGGGTAGTCCAGGTTGCCCTTGTAAACGAAAGCTGTGACCGAAGTAGAGAGCAGCGTGCCGACAGAAGCGGCGCCGAACACGGCGTAGAACTCATCTATGCGGGAGCCGGCCCGCTTGACGTGGTACAGCTTGGCGAAGAAGAACACGATCGCCATGCTCAGCACCTGGATGAGTGCCATCCCCAGGTAAACACGGAAGGGCGGGATGCTCGTCAGCGGCCGGTACTCGGTGACGAGGCGCAACTCATAGGCAAGGTAGAAGGCAATGGCGGTCATCGCCATGTCGGTGAGGACAAGCAGCAACCCGAAGACAGCCCGCAGACGTCTGTTGCCGGCCATCAAGGCCTCCGGCCGTTGCCGCGCAGGCGCGCCAAGGCCTCGATGCCCGCGTGCACCATCACCGCCTCGCCCGGCAGAGCCTGCCTGGCCTGATGCTTGTCGTAGAAGAGGCGCATGGCGCGGAAGAACTCTCTACCAGCCCTCTCACTCTTGGACGAGGCAGCTCGCTTGTAGTGCAGCACCGTGATCTCGGGCCAGTACACCACCCGCCAACCCAGCCTGGTGAGGCGCAGGCATAGGTCGAGGTCCTCGCCGTACATGAAGAAGGCCTCGTCCAGGCCACCCACCTCGGCCAGAGCGCTCGCGCGCAGGAGCATGAAAGCGCCAACGAGCGACTCCACGTCAGCCGTTTCGTCGGGATCCAGATAGGTGAGGTTGTAGGCAGCGAAGCGGCGACTATTGGGAAACAGGCGCGCCAGGCCACTGAAGTGAGCCAGCGAGTTTGCGGGGGTAGGGTAACTGCGGCGGCAGGCCAAATCCAGGCTGCCATCGGCGAGCACCAGGCGCGGGCCCAACGCACCAATGCCCGGGTTGGCGTCCATATAGTCCAGGGCCTGGGCGAGAGCGCTCGGTGGCAAGAGCGTATCCGGGTTTAGCAGGAGATGGTAGCGCCCATCCGCCAGGCGCAGACCGCTGTTATTGCCGTGTGCAAAGCCGAGGTTAGGCCCGCGCACCAGATTGTACTGAGGAAACTCGGCGCAGACCATGTCGGCACTGCCGTCGGGCGAGGCGTTGTCAACGACGGTGACGGCCAGCGATCGCCCTGGCAGGCGGCTTTCAGCCAGCGAAGCCAGGCACTCCCGCAGCAACGCCCGCGTGTTGTAACTGACGATTATGACGTGCAGGTCAGCCATTGGCGCCAGGTTGCTGCCAGCTTCGTGCCAAGCTTGGTCAGCCCTTGTTGTGGCAGCGGATTCTAGCATCGTCCCCCAAGGCCGGCAAGGGCCCCATCGCGAAGTGCCCGCAGGCCAACCGCTCTCAACTCAGCGTACCGGTGGGCCCGAGCAGGCTCGCCAGCAGTTCCCGCATCGCTCTGGCCGCGCTGCCACGATGACTGATGGCGTTCTTCTCCTCCGGCAGCAGTTCTGCCATCGTCTGGCCTCGCTCTGGCAATAAGAAAATGCTGTCATAGCCGAAGCCAAAGCTCCCTCGCTCCTCAAACGCGATCTGCCCCTCGACAAGTCCCTGGGTGGTGTAGAGCTGGCCGTTCCAGCACAGGACGAGGACGCAGACGAAGCGCGCCCCACGTGCCGAAGCGGGCACCGACGCCATCTCGCTCAACAGCTTCTGCCTGCGCTGGGCATCGCTGGCCCTCAGCCCGGCATAGCGCGCCGAGTGCACTCCCGGCCGGCCGCCCAGGGCATCCACTTCCAGGCCGGAATCATCGGCCAGGGCCGGCATGCCCGAGGCTTCCGCGTAGGCACGCGCCTTCAGGGCGGCATTCTCCCAGAACGTCGCGCCCGTCTCGGCCACAGAAAGGCGCAACCCCACATCGGCCGGGCTGACTATGTCGAGCGGCAAGCCGCTCATGACCTGCCGGAACTCGCGCAGCTTGCCGCTATTCTCGCTGGCGATGAGAAGGCTGGTCGGCATAACTAGGCCACGATTGAACGCAGGGCCAGAATCAGCAGCACCTGCACAAGGCCGGCCCCACCCCAGAGGAAGTAGGAGAGCAGGCGTTCGCGGTGATAGAAGACGATGGCGAGCACGGCATTGAGCATCACGACGATGCTCCCTATCAGCGGTAGATAGAACAACTCCTCCGGCGGGGCCAGCCGATCCGGTCGGCCGAGGGTATCGAAGTGCATCGGCACGGCGCTGGGCAGATGCGGGAACATCCAGAAGACCATGGCCAAGAGAACCATGCCCAAGATGATGGCGGCACTCGAGAGCCCCACGCCCAGGTAGTCCCGCCAGGCCAGTGTCAGCAGCGCGGGCGAGACTCGCACGCTCTCTTGCCACTGCGCAACTGCCCCCAAGGCGCTCTCAGAAGCATAGGCACGCAGGAACTCCTGCCGGTCGTCCGGCGAAATGGCGTAGATCCGCCGCGCCGTGGCCACGTAGAGGCAATCCTCGGGCCTGGCCGTGGCCAGATACAGGATGAAACGGTCCCCCGGCGTCGTCTGAAAGCCGACATTGTGGCCACGGAAGCGCAGCCCGCGAAACGGGAAAGGGTTGAAGTCCACCGGCATCCCATACACAGCCTCGATGGCCGACATGGGAACCAAGAGGTTGAACAGCCCGGCGGAGATCACAAGGCCGTTGCGGTTTAGCCTGTAGCTAAGCATCCAGAGGCTGGCGCTGTAGAGCAGACAGATAACAGCAAGGGTCGCCAGCAGCAGAGCCAGAATGAGCAAGACAAGCGCGCCCGGCCCAATGGCAGCGCGCAAAGCGGCGTGCATCAGCAGCATGGCCAGCACGGCGACGCCGATAGTGGCGGCTGAGGCAATCAGGGGGCCGAAATCCCATCTGGGCGCGAATCTCATGGCGCCTTTGTCGCCTCCTCGAGGATGGCCTCCAGCGGCTGCAAACTGGGCAGAATGGCATACGCCGTCATGTCCATATGCAGCGGCGTCAGCGACACATGGCCGTGCGCAACGGCCCAGATGTCGGTGCCTTCAACTGCCTCATCGGCCGCCGGTACGTCGCCGCCGATCCAGTAGTACGGACGCCCTCGCGGATCCCGCCGCCGAACGAGGACGTCGCGGTAGAGGCGCCGTCCGAGGCGCGTGAGGCGCACGCCATTCATCATGCTCAGCGGCCGGTTGGGCACGTTCACATTGAGGAAGGTGCCCTCAGGCAGGCGCATGCGCGTCACAGCCGCCGCAACACGCGCGGCCACCTCGGCCGCGGGCGCGAACTCAGCCCCGGGCTCGTAGCAGTCCAGCGATACGGCGAGTGCCGGCAGGCCGCCGATCACAGCCTCCATGGCCGCTGCTACCGTGCCCGAATAGGTGATGTCCTCGCCCAGGTTAGCGCCCTGGTTCACGCCAGCGACAACCAGGTCAACCGGTTCGTCCAGCGCCCCCAGCATCGCCAGCGCGACACAATCCGAAGGTGCACCGTTGCTGGCCAGTGCCTCGGTGCCATCCGCAAGCGTCACCCTGTCAATGCGCAGCGGCTTGTGCATCGTCTTATTGTGGCCACCAGCACTCCAGTTATGCTCCGGCGCCAGGATGGTGACCTTACCCAGCCCTGCTAGCGCTCTGGCGAGAGCCAGCACGCCCATCGAACGCACGCCGTCGTCGTTAGTGACCAGGATGTGCACCTGCCCCCCTTCGGATCTCGGCAGCATGATAGCACAGAGCCAAAGCAGCGCGCGAAGGTCTTGGCGCCTGGTTGCGAATGCGCCGCGGCGCCGACATAATGTGCCGGCAAATGCCCCTGCACGACGCAGGCGGCACCGGAGTGTGACAGCAATGAGTTCTACTCGCCTCACGCGCGAAGATGCTTGGAAACTGGTAACCCAGTCCACCAGCAACATCGGCCTGATCCGCCACATGTTGGCAGTGGAAGCGGCCATGCGCGCCTACGCCCGCAAGTACGGCGAGGATGAGGACTACTGGGCCGCCATCGGCCTTGTGCACGACTTCGACTACGAGCAGCACCCCTCTATGGGCGGTGATCTGCCTCAGGACGAGTGGCATTGCTTCGCCGGAGCACGCCGCCTGCGCGAACTTGGCTACCCCGAAGAGACAGCCCTTGACCTGCTCTCCCACGCCGATTACAGCGGCGTCCCGCGCGACACCCTGCTGCGCAAGGCGCTGTTCGCAGTTGATGAACTGACCGGGCTGATCAGCGCCGTCGCTTTGGTGCGCCCCTCGAAGTCTATCCTCGACGTCACGGTCAAATCCGTGCGCAACAAGTGGAAGGACAAGGCCTTCGCCGCCGGTGTCAACCGGCAAGACATCGAGCGCGGGGCAGCCGAACTCGGTGTGGACCTGAACGAGCACATCGGGCTCGTCCTGGAAGCGATGCAAGCCAATGCCGAAGCGCTGGGTCTATTGGGCCAGCCGGCCCAATAGAGGGTGTAGGGCCCGCCAAGTGCCCGCTCGCCTCGTGGCGCACGTGAGCGAGCAGCGGCAGGTGATCTCCCGCGCTCGTCGGCTGCCCACCTGGCGCAAGTGATGCGCGCCAAAGCCGGACTGGCTGCTGCCTTGGTGCTGTGCGTCTTTGCACTGGCGCCCTTAGGCTATCCCGGCTACTTCCAGCCTCAAAGCGGCTTCACGCCCATCTACAACCTGTACGCCTGGGAGCGTGCCGGCCTTCGCCTCGGGCCAGGCTCGCCATCCGGCCCGGGCCTCTTGCCCTACGCCCTGGCCGAGGTAGCCAGGTTTGCTGGCATGGACGGGGCGGGGGCGGCGAAGCTCGTGTTCGCCCTCTCCATCCTGGTTGCCGCGGCCGGCGCCTATCTCCTCTTTCTGGAAGCGGGCCAGCCGGCGAGCGCCCTTTCCCTCGCGCTCGTCTGGGTCTACTCGCCCCTCAGTGTAGCCGCCGTTTTCGTGCGCGGCTCTCTCACCGCGGCTCCGGCGCTGGCGCTGTTGCCCTGGTTGGCCTGGGCGCTGAGCCGGAGGGCGGCTGCTGCCCCTGCCGCCGTCATCGCCCTGGCGATCGGCCTGTGCTCTCCTGGCTTCGCGCTCCTCGCTTTCCTGGCCACCGCCGCTGGCACATTCACTGCTGGGCGGCCGCGATGGCGCTCCTATGCCGGCGCGGCGCTAGGCCTGGCAGCCAGCTGGGCCGGGCTGCTCGCGATGCCCCAAGGGGCAGTAGCCACGCCCGCGTTCTACCAGTTGGCATACCCCTACCAACTCCTGGCCTACAACTGGGGTTACGGCGCGAGCAGCCTGCCCTGGTCCGCCACGCCACCAGCGCCCATGACCCTGGGGACACTCATCGTAGCACTCGGGCTTGTCGCTACCCTGGCGCCGTTGGCCAGTGCTGCCCAGCAGAGCAGCGGGCGCAGCGACACTCTGGCTTCCGGCATGCAGGACCGTGCCCCCGCCTGCTGGCCGACCGTGATTGTGGTCGCACTGCTGATCGCCGCTGCGACACCACTTGCCGGCCCGCTGTGGACCAGGCGGTCGCTCGGCCTGCTCCTCGAGGGCCCGTGGCAGCTGCTGGCTTTGGCCTCTTTCCTGATCCTGTGGCAGGCAGGGCCCAGGCTGGCCGTCTGGCTGGGCAGCAAACTGGAGTACGCCGGCGCCCTCGCCGTCCTCGCCCTGGCAATGGCCGTTCCTTCGCTGGAAGTGCCGACCACTGCCGTCCAGCCGGCCACCGCACCGCTAGCCAGCTTCGCTGGCGGGCAGGTGCTTCTTGTGCGCGCCGAGCTGGACGGGCCGCTGCGCCATGGTGCCTCACCGCGCCTGCGCCTGTACTGGCAGAGCACGCGGCCCCTCGAGCGCGATTACACCGTGTTCGTGCAGGTGCTCGATCAATCCGACCACAAGTGGGCCCAGCAAGACGTGCAACCCGCGGAGGGCAAGCGGCCCACCTCCGGCTGGCGCCCAGGTGAACTGGTGGTGGACGACCACGTGATTACCATTGACCCTGATGGGCCCAGGCAGGGCTACCGCCTGATCATGGGCCTCTACGACAGCCTCACCCAGCAGCCCGTGCCGCTCGACGACGGCCGCCCCTACCTGGAGTTGACCGGTGGCTGAGCCCACTGTCGCCAGGCGTGGCCTGCCCGAATGGGCCTGGTTGCTGTGGCTGGTGCTGCTGTGCAGCTTCATCGTCGGGCCATTGCTGCTCCCTGGCTACCACTGGGGAGCGCAGGACGCCCGCCATAGCGTCTACTTCCTGTTCGAGTTCGACCGCGGCATTCAGGATGGTGTCCTGTACCCACGCTGGGCGCCAGATTTCACCTTCGGCTACGGTTACCCCTTCTTCAACATTTACGGCCCTCTGCCGTCGTACCTGGGCGAGGCCTTGCACCTGGCTGGGCTGGATTTCGTCGGCGCTGTCAAAGCCGTGTTCGCCCTTGCCGCCATCGGCGCTGCTTTAGGCATGTACCTCTGGCTGCGCCTCTACAGCGACCCACCGGGGGCGATGCTGGGGGCGCTGCTTTATGTCTATGCCCCCTACCATATCGAGGATATCTATGTTCGTGCCTCGTTGGCGGAGACGGTGGGCCTGGCCTTCCTGCCTCTATGCCTCTGGGGCTTTGGCCGCCTGCAACGACGCCCCGGCTTCGCCGCCCTCGCCATAGCGGCGGTGTGCTACGCCGGCCTGATGTTCAGCAGCAATTTGCTGGCGCTGCTCTTCTCGCCCATCTTGGGTTGCTACGTACTGCTGCTCGCCCTGGCTCAGCGACCTGCAGGCCGGAATTGGCTCACTTCGCTGCGCGAGGACCCCGCCGGTACGCTCGGCCACCTGCTGCATGTGTTGACCCCGGCGGCAGCCGCGGTCGGCCTCGGGTTGGGCCTGAGCGCCATCTTCTGGCTGCCGGCCTTCCTGGAGTACAAGTTCGTCAGGGCCGACCAGTGGGTGGGCGGCTACTATGCCTACCGCAACCATTTCGTCTATCTCTTCCAGCTATTCAAGCTCAACTGGGGCTTTGGCGTCAGCGTCCCCGGCCCGGATGACGGCATGTCCTTCCAGTTGGGCCTGGCGCCGGTGGCTCTCGCTTGCCTTTCACTGCTCTCCTGGCGCCGCTTGGGCGAGGAGGCACGGCGGGTTGTGCTCTACTTCCTGGTCGTCAGCGCTGCCATCACGTTCCTGATGCTGCCCGCCTCTCTGCCCATCTGGCAGGTGGCCGGCCTGGCTCGTTTCGCCCAGTTCCCCTGGCGTTTGCTGGCCTTGACGCTGATCTCCCTCGCCTTCCTCGGCGCCATGCTCTTCTCGCACTGGCAGAACGATTCACGGGCCGTGGCTCTGGCTGCTCTCTGGAGCCTCCTGATCATCCTGCCCGTCTACCCCTACCTGCGCTCCGAGATCAGGCCGCCGGCAGAGGGAGAGGTGTCGCTGCGCGGCCTCATGCGCTTCCAGCAGAGCGCCGACGAGATGACCGGCGCCACAGCATGGGTCAAAGACGTGCCGCGCTGGTCGCCTCTCGCCGACCAGATCATGGCCGGCATCAAGATCACCACCAAGGTGGACTACGTTTCCGCCTACGCCAGCGGCAAATTGGCCGTCAATTCGATGGCCATGGGCACCACCTATGAGAAAGTGTGGTACCAGGCGGACGATAGCCAGCAGCGGCTGCGCTTCCTCACTTTCTATTACCCCGGCTGGAAGGCCTATATCCTGGACGAGAAGAGCGAGCGCCTGCAGGCGGTAGCGCCCGTGGAGGCCGAGGGCGACCTGGGCCTGATCACGGTCCGCTTGCCGCAGGGGCGGCACATCCTCCTGTTGCGTTTCGAGAACACGCCTGTGCGCGACGTCGGCACGATGCTGAGCGGGCTGAGCGCGCTGCTTTGCCTGGCGTTCCTGGCGGGCGGCGCCTGGAGAAAGCGGGCCGCCAGGAGGCCAGCCTGATGGCTCGCCGTCGCTATCTACTCCTGGCCTGCCTTCTGGCTGGTTTTGGCCTCTGGCCGCTGCTCGCGCCTGGCTACTTCCTGAAAGCGCACGATGCGGCGCACAGCCTCTTCTTCCTGGTGGAGTTCGATCAGGCTTTTCGCGACGGTGCCCTGATCCCGCGCTGGGGCGTTGATCACGCCCTGGGCTACGGCTACCCCACATTCGTCTTCATCTCGCCCCTGGCCTACTACGTCGCCGAGAGCTTCCACCTTGTCGGGGCGGGCATCACGCTTTCAGTGAAACTCACCTACGGCCTGGCGATGCTCTTCTCGGCTGCCGGCACCTTCGTGCTTGCCGAAGGCTTCACGAGCCCGGCCTGGGCTTGTGTGGCCGCCGTTCTCTATGCGTTCGTGCCCTATCGTTTCGTGGACATGTACGTCCGTTCCGACCTCGCCGAGTCCGTGGCAGTCGCGATCTTTCCCTGGGTACTCTGGGCCTTCTGGCGCCTTGCCCGCCAGCCGTCAGCAAGGCGGGCGGCCCTGGCGGCGATCCTGTACGGCGCCCTCCTGCTCAGCCACAACGTCAGTGCCTTCCTGTTCACACCGCTGCTCCTTGCCTTCATTCCCTTCGGCCTTTGGCGTTCTGGCACGTGGCGGCGCTGGCAGGCCTGGGCCTGGTGCCTTCTGGCCGGTATGCTCGCCCTGGCGCTGGCTTCGGTCTCGCTTCTGCCGGCGCTCTTCGAGCGTGCCTATGTCAGCCAACAGCAGTGGGTCCAGGGCAACTACGACGTTAGCAAGCAATTCGTCTACCCTGGGCAGCTTCTTTCGCCCTTCTGGGGCTATGGCTACGCCGTTGCCGGCCCAGATGATGGCATGTCGCTGCAACTGGGCCTGGCCCCTTTGTGCCTGGCGCTGGGCGGCTTCTTCGTCGGCTGGCGGGACCGGACTCGCCGGCCCCTGGTCGCTTTCGCCTTGCTGGGCCTGGTCGCCTATGTGCTGCTCATGCTGCCGGTGAGCACCTGGGTCTGGCGCGCCCTGCCCGCGCTGGCTTTCGCGCAATTCCCGTGGCGATTGCTCGGCCTGGCTGGTCTCTGCATGGCTCTTCTGGCGGCGGGCGGCAGCGCTGCTCTGCCGCGTGGCGACCCGGGTTTTCCGGTGCCTGTGCTCCTGGCCCTCGTCGTCGTGGTAGCATCGCTGCCCTACGCTCAGCCGGAGTACACCGCCCCTTCAGCGCGGTCCGAGACGCCGCTCGCCATCGTGGATTTCGAGATGGCCCACCCGGACATGATCGGCGTAACGGCCTGGGTGAAGCAGCCGCCGCTCACCTCACCCAAACTGGCCGCCTACCTGGAGGGCGAACCACTTCCCCTGGGCGAAGCGAACGTGCCCGGGGCTGTGCTTCAGGCCCTGCACCGTGGTGCTCAGCGCCAGTCCCTGGCCTGCGACCTGCCCCAGCCGGGTGAACTGACCTTCTATACCTACTACTACCCGGGTTGGCGGGCCTACGTTGATGGAAAAGAGGTAGCTCTGCACCCCACGGGGCCTCAGGGGCTGATCAGCTTCGCCGTCCCAGCCGGCAGGCATGTGGCCAGCATCCGTTTCGGCGATACCCCCTTGCGCAGCCTCGCCAAATGGATTACTCTTGCTGCTGTGGCTGTCGTGTTCCTGCTTGCTCTTGGGCCGTACCATCGCGCCCATGGAGGCCAGGCTTCATGCTAAGCGCCCGTAGGCGCGAACGCCGCTGTCCGCGTTGTGGTACGCGCGTCGCACAGCAGTCTGATACCTGCTTGCTCTGCGGCTATCGGCTGGATAGTGGCACCTATATCACCATCCCGATATTGCTCCTCGTCGTCGCGATCATCGCCGGCGCAGCAGTCGCCGCGTTGCGCACCCGGGCACACAAGGTCGCATCGCCGATGGTGGTCGCTGTCAACAAGGTGACCGCCTCAACACCCGCCGGCACCGCAGCGCTCCTGGCTCTGGCTCAGGCGAGCCCTACTCCCACCGCCTCGCCAACGCCCACCAATACGCCGCTGCCCACCCGCACGCCCACACCGGCGCCCACAGCCACGCCGACGTTTACGCCAACGCCTGCCCCTAGCCCCACGCCGGCCCCGCCCACAGCAACCCCTGGCCCGCTGGTGTATGAGGTGCAGTCGGGAGACACGCTCCTCAGCATCGCCATCAAGTACGGCGTCGAGGTCTCGGATATCACCCGTGCCAACAACATCAGCGAATGGACTATCCTGAATATCGGCGACAAACTCATCATACCCAATGCCACAGCCCCAGCCGCCGGCGGCAGCGGCCCCGAGCCAGCGACCACGGAGACGGGCACACCGGTGCCCCAGTTCATCGTCCACATCGTCGAGGCTGGCGACTCACTGGACTACATCGCTAGCAAGTACGGCAGCACCGTTGACGCCATCAAGGGCGCAAACCCGGGCATTGATGAGCATACGACCCTGAGCATCGGCCAGGAGATCAAGGTCCCTGTCGCCACCGCCACACCGGGCGCCACTGCCCAGGCCGAAGCCGAAACACCTCAGGGTGCCGCCTCAGCTACGGCCACCCCCGGCCCTACTGCGGCAGGGACGCAGGTGGCTGCCGCCGATACCGCCGCCTCCACCCCCGCCCCCACTCAGGCATTGCTCTCAATGGGCGGCCCGGCTCAGCCGCACGCCCTCGAGGCCCTCAGCCCGAGGGACAGCGTGCGCGTCAAGGACAGCGAACTGATGCTCACTTGGACCGGCGTCGGGGATATGGCAGCCGATCTCTGGTACGTGGTGAACATCTGGCCCGTGGATCATTACGACGACCGCCTGGTCGGTTGGACGAAAGCGAACTCCTGGCGGCCGGATCAGGACCTGGTGCAACGCTGGGGCCGGAACTGCCACTTATTGTGGAATGTCGGCATCGAGAAGGCCATCGGCAGCAGCCCTGGCGGCACCACGCCCAAGTTCGAGCCCGCCGGCCCGCGCACCGAACCCCAGGATTTCTACCTCCAGGCAAGCGGGTAGCCCGCGAGCGATGTCCCTGCCTGAGCAACTGACTGTGCTGGACGCGGCCGACATTCTACAGGCGCAGGCAGCCGGCGCCTGCACGGCCGCAGCGCGCGCCCGCTGCCACAGCGATTGTTGCCACGCTCTGAGCGGCAGCCACGGCCGCGTCGTCGCTGTCACTCTGCCCGACGTGATCGCCCTGGCGGCGTACCTGTACCAGCCGCGCGATGAGCGGGAGCTACGTAGCGCCGTGGCCCAGATTATGGAGCACCACTGCACTCTGAGCCCGTTCACGGGCTGCTACATGCTCACCGGCGCCCACGGTGACAACTCGCCCTGCCCCTACCAGAGCGACGACGGCAGTTGCAGCGTATACAGCGTCCGCCCGCTGCTCTGCCGTGTCTTCTTCCACTGCGAGTGGATCGGCCACAACCTCTGGCTGGACCGAGCGCTGGACGATCGCCTCACCGCCAGAATACTGGAAATGGCCGAGGAGTTGGGCCGCTACTGGCCCGGTCAGGCAGGGCTCTTGTGGCGCCAGCCCTGGCGCTACGACCAGGTGCTCCTTTAGTTAGTTGGCGCCGCTGCCCGCTCCGTCCCGGCGCTCCCGCAGCGCCAGATGCACCTGCAGGCTGCCCAGAGGCGTGTCCAGAGGAACCACCAGGCGCTGGAAGTCCAGGGTGGAGATCGTGGCGCCCTGGCCGATGATCAGCGTCGGCACGGAGATGTTTGCGTTGTACCCCATCTGGGATAGCTTGGTGGCGGCACGCCCGGCAATGACATTGCCCAACTCGCCGATGCCGCTCTGCACCAGCTCGTCCAGTTCAGTGAACTCCTGCCCCATCATCTGCGAGACCAGGCCAAGGCACATTTCCCGCGACAGCGTGAAAAGCACCATGCCCTCGACGTCGCCCACCAGGCTGATCAGCGTAGTCACGTCGCTGGACGTGGTGGCCGATCGCTCGAGAGTGAGAGGGCCGCGGCTGACTTCGGTGCCCGCTTCGGCGCGTAGCACCTCAGCGGCAGCGGTGACGAAGGGGTTGAGGAATTCTACTTTGACGCTCATCGGCTCACTCCTGCAGCGACGCCCAGGCTTTCGGCTTGCCGGCGGTAGAACGAAATGCGCGCCGGCTCGAGACCCAGTTCCCTGGCCATCGCGATTGGTATTGTCTCAGTGGCACCTATGAAAAGGTAGCCTCCTGGCCTTAACACGGACACAAAACGCCGGAAGAGAGCTTCTTTGGCTTCCTCGGTGAAGTAGATGATGACATTGCGGCAGACTATCAGGTCGAAACGCTCGCGTATCGGGTCACGCAGCAGGTTGTGCTCCTGGAACGTGATCAGGCGCTGCAGGGCTGGCTTGACGCGAAAGCCCTCAGGCACCGGCTCCAGGTAGCGCTGCCGCATTGCCATGGGGACGTTGGCCACTTCGTCGGTCAGGTAGGGGCCACCGGCTCTGGCCTTGGCGAGCACGTTGCGATCGAGGTCGGTCGCCCAGATGTGCGAGTTCTTGCCCGGTGCAGCTGTGTCGAGCAGCATGGCCAGCGTGTAGGCCTCGGCGCCGTCGGAACAACCGGCGCTCCAGACGTTGAGCCCGTGCCCGCCCGCCAGAAGCGTCGGCAGAATTTCCTTGCGCAGGACCTCGAACTTGTCCGGGTCTCGGAAGAAGCTGGTAACGTTGATGGTGAGGTAGTCCTTGAAGCGGAGGCGCTCTTCCTCGCTGGCCTCAAGGCGGCGAAAGTACTCCGCCCACGAACTGGCCTTCACCCGCAACAGGTAAGCATCGAGGCGCCGGCGCATCTGCGTGCTCTTGTAGCAGTCCAGGTCAATGCCGTACAGCTGCTTTATGCGGTGCCCGATTATGGCATACTCGTTATCGTTCATGCCGTCTGCCTCACTGGTTGTTGCTTCGACGCTGGCTGGCTCAACATGCTCACAACTTCACCGGCTATGGCCTCGAGCGGCAGCACCTTGTCCGCCAGTCCGGCCTCCACCACGCTCCGGGGCATCCCGTAGACAATGCACGTAGCTTCGTCCTGGGCAATGGCTCGGCCTCCAGCCGCCTTCACCGCCCGAACGCCATCCCGGCCATCGTGGCCCATGCCGGTGAGGATGACGGCCAGGATGCGGCTGCCGAATACTCCCACGGCGGACATCATAGTGACATCAACCGCTGGCCGCACACCGTTCACGGCCGGGCCCTTGTTCAGTTGCACCTCGCCGCTGCGCGTCAGCGTCAGGTGGTATCCTCCAGGGGCCAGCAGCACCTGCCCCGTTTGCAGGCGGTCACCTTGCTCGGCCTCCTTCGTGGGCAGCGCCGAGAGTTCATCCAGCCGCTCGGCCAGGGAGCGGGTGAAGTTCGGCGGCATGTGCTGCACGATAAGGACGGCGGCGTTGAGGTCGGCAGGAAAACGGGTGACAACTTCGCGCAGAGCTCCAGGGCCACCAGTAGATGACCCGATCAGCACCAGGTTGTCGGGGAGGCGATCGCTTGCCGGCGCCAGCCGTCGCTGGAGCAGAGAGGATGGCTGCAGAGTGCGCACCCGGGCCCGAGCCGCCAGGCGCACCTTCTCACACAGTTCGCCAAGGACCTGGTGTACGCTGGTGGATTGGCCCGGCTTGGTAACAAAGTCCACCGCGCCCAGGGTCAGCGCCTCGACCGTGACCGCCGCGCCCTCTTTCGTGAGGCTGCTCATCATGACTACAGGGGTCGGGTTCTTGTCCATGATCTGGCGCAGCGCCCCCAGCCCGTCGAGCCTGGGCATCTCAATGTCCAGCGTCACCACGTCCGGGCGAAGCGCCTCGACCATGGTGACCCCCTCGAGGCCGTCACTGGCCAGCCCGACCACTTCCATGTCTTCCTGCGCTGACAGGTGATGGCTGACCGTGTAGCGCATGAAGGCCGAGTCATCCACGACCAGCACACGTATCTTCTTCATCTGTGCCTCACCTGCACCAGACTAGGACAGCAGCTTCTGCAGGGCCTCGAGCACCCGATCTTGCTCGAACGGCTTGACGATGAAGTCCCTGGCGCCGGCCTTGATCGCCTCGATGACCACCCCCTGCTGGCCCAGCGCCGTCAGCATTGCCACCCGGGCCTTCGGGTCAATCTGGCGAATCTCCTTCAGCGCCGCCAGGCCGTCCATCTCCGGCATGGTGATATCCATGAGCACCGCATCGGGCCTAACCTGCTGGTACATCTCCACTGCCAGGCGCCCGTTCTCGGCCTCAACCACGTCGAAGCCGTTCTTCTCGAGCAGCTTCGCGCAGCGCATGCGCATGAACTGCGCGTCGTCCACAATTAGCACCTTCGCCATCGTCGCCTCCTCTTGCGTGGTACTGCCCACCATTGGCCTACTGGCCCGAAAATCCTTTCCAGCCAACATAAGCGAACGCGCATGAACGCCGAGGTTCGCAGATCTACGCAGGTACAAGAAAGAACCCGGCTATGATCGGCGTTCACCCGTGTCCACCCTCGTTCATCCGTGTTCTCTCACCTGGCCGCCGGACCTGGCCGGCGGACCCGGCCAACCGTCTGGCTCATCACAGTATCTTCTCTCCTAAGCCCAGCGTTTTCACGGACACCGTCCCATCGCGCAAGTTCAGCTTCACCGTCCGGCCGGCCGTGCCGCCCACGTCAATCACCTTGATGTGCAAGCGTTCGCGCTCCATCACCTGGCGCGCCATCTCGGCATTCTTGCTACCGATGTCGAATTCACTCTTCATATCCGGCATTTTCAGCATCGCCGCCCCGCCGACGACATACCAGACGATCCTTTGCCTGTGAGCGCCGAGGTTCTCCATCTGGCGCAACAGCTCCAGGATGCCCGTGTCAACATACTTGGCCACGTTGTCGCCCGGCCGGAACTGCGGCAAGAGCGCGTGCAGCAGCCCGCCAACCCTGGCCTGTGGGTCCCAGCCGACCACGCCCACGCAAGATCCCAGCCCATAGGCCACAAGCACGTCCTCTCCGTCCCTGCTGACAACGATCTGCCCCAGGCTCGCCGCCTTGACGTGAGCGTCGCCGGCGCTCGGTGGAACAACACCCGCCTTGGTGCTCACGATCGCTGCCATCAGCGGTTCAGCCTTCCGCAGCGATCGTGGCGCCCGGCACCAGCCAGAAGTAGATCTCGATGCTGCGGTCGGGCCCTTCGAACTGCGTCTGCAGAAGCAGGATCTCGTCCGACACGGCACCACAGCCGATCAGGATGACGTCCAGAATGGCCCCCACCATGTCAATCATGACCGCCGGCGGCGAGGGCCAGGCGCTCAGGCCACTGGCATTGGCGATGGCGCTCATGAACAGCGACGCCGACACATTGCCAACCTCTGCCAGAGCGGAACGCTCGATTGGCCCAAGGCTGGCCGTGGTCCCCTCAGGCACCTCCATCAGCATGTCCGTCAGGCGCATGGCGTCTGAGAGTGGCAAGATGAGCATGATATGTCCGGCCAGGTCCCCTGAGATGGCGAGGTAAATGCCGACGGCCTCCTGCTCCGGCCCACCCACGTAATCGGCCACCTGGGCGATAGGCACGAGTTCCAACCGTGGCACCGCCATGCGAATGGGCCGGCCCAGCATAGTGGATAGGCCGCTGGCGGTGCGCGCTGCTGCCAGCTCGGCCATCTGTTCGAGCAAACGATCGAGCCTTGCACCGGCGAATGTTTCTACGCTGTCCATTTCACCTGCTCCCGAAACGGCCTCTGTTCGCCATAAGGAGACGCGGAGGGATACGCAGTGGCGCAGACTGGCTCCGCTAATGGCACCACAGACACTCTCCGTCCTCGATCTGTGTCCATCCTGGCCTATCGGCGTTCATCGGCGTCCTCTTGCCTGACCTCACAGGAAAATGCCCTGGGCGACTCCGTCGGGCGACCGCTTCGCCTCATGCGCTTCGGCGCTCCTGCCGCGCCACCTTGACCAGGCTGGGGACGTCCATGATCAGCGCCACACGGCCGTCGCCCATGATTGTGCCGCCGGAAATGCCTGGCACCTCGCCGATCATGCGCCCGAGCGGCTTGATCACCACTTCCTGCCGGCCGAGCAGCCGGTGCACCGCCAGCCCCACGGTCGTTTCGCCCCAACGCACTTCCACCACATAGCGCGTCGCTCCGCGCTCAGCCCCGGCATAGGCGAAAAACTCGTCCAGGCAAAGGATGGGCAATACCTTGCCCCGGCTGATAATTGTCTCTCGCCCTCGCACCGTCCGGATGTCTTCAGCGCGGATGTGCATGGCTTCCTCGACCGCGCTCAGTGGTATCGCGTAGACGCTGTCGAACACCTCCACCATCAGCGCCGGGAAGATGGCCAGCGTCAGCGGCAGTTTCAGTTCGAAGCGCGTTCCCTCTCCCACTTTGGTGTGGACGGACACCGAGCCATTCAGGCGCTCGATGTTAGTACGGACAACGTCCATGCCCACGCCCCGCCCAGAGACGCCACTCACGACCTTGGCGGTGGAGAAGCCCGGCCGGAAGATGAGTTCGATCGCCTCTGCATCGCTCAGCTGGCGTGCGGCATCGGCATCCAGGAGCCCCTTCCTGACCGCTGTCTCCCGCATCCGCTCCGGATCAATGCCGGCGCCATCGTCCTCAACCAGGATGATGATGTGGTTCTCCTCTGAGCGTGCCGCCAGCCTCAGCGTGCCCCGCTCCGGCTTGCCGGCTCGCAAGCGCTCTTCCGGCGCCTCGATCCCATGGTCAACGCAGTTGCGGACCAGGTGCATCAGCGGGTCCCCGATCTCCTCGATGACGGTACGGTCCAGCTCCGTCTCCTGGCCCTCGATCACCAGGTTGATCTGCTTGTTCAGCTGCCTGGCCAGGTCCCGCACCACACGCGGGAACTTGCTGAACGTGTTCTCGATCGGCACCATGCGCGCCCGCATCACCTCGTCCTGCAGCTGGTCGGTGATGGACGAGAAGTGCGCCAGCGCCTCGCTCAATTCGCCCAGGCCGTTCTCCTCGCCGTAGCGCTGCGTCAGGTTGGCGCGCACCTGCATCAGCCGGTTCCGATCGGTGACTAGCTCGCTCACAAGGTTCATGAGTGCGTCCAACCGCTCCACGCTTGTGCGCACCCATCTGACCTGGTTGGCGTCCGCTCTCCCCCGACCCGCCTCGGCCGAACGTGGGCTACCGGAGCCGCCTGCCTGCGCCTTGGGGCTTTCTGGCTGAGCGGCGCTTTCGGGAGTTCCGCCGCCAGAAGCAGCCAGCCCATCGTCGCTGCCCGCTGCCGGCGCTGTCGGCACGCTGTTGTCAGGCTGCGGGCCCGCCTGGCCCACCTGCCTGGGGATGACCTGGTAGGTCACCTCTGAGATCGAGCCCAGCAGGCTTTGCAGTGGTGCGGCCTCATCGGCCAGGAGCAACGCCTGCACCGCCCGCCCATCCCATTCATCGTTCAGGTCCTCAAGCTTGGGCTCGCTCGCGAGAAGGCGCCCGCACTCCTGCACCGCGAGGAGCACCTGGAGTATGCGGGCGCCAGGGGCGATACTGCTGGCATCAACCTCGGCCCGGACCTCCAGCAAGCGCTGGCCACCCGCCAGAGCTGCCTCCACCTCCGCTGCAAGCTCGGGGCCCGGCTCCAGCGGCGGCTTCTCCTTGGCTGCCTCGGGCCGGCTCGCCGCGCCATCCACCAGCGACTTCAGTTCGGCCAGAAGCGGCGCCGTGTCCAGGCCGCAGTCCTCGCGGCTGCTCACTTCACCGACGAGGAGGCGGACCGCGTCCGCCCCTTGCAGCAGCACGTCTATCAGTTCCGGCGTCACGGCCATCTGCCCATGCCGAACCCGGTCCATCAGGGTCTCCATGCTGTGGAGCACCTCGGCCATGCGCTTGTGGCCGATCACCCCTCCTGAGCCTTTAAGCGTGTGGGCAGCACGGAATATCTGCTGCACCAGTTCCGGCGCGTCGCCGGCGCTCTCCAGTTGCACCAGGCCCTCGTTCAGCTGCAGCAAAAGCTCCTCGGCTTCCTGCAGGAAAACGTCGGCTTCTTCGGGACTGAGATCGAACTCGAGCATGAGCCTCACCTCGCGCTGCGCTCTGGCGTAAAGCTCCGTCTAGTAGCGCTGAACACCCCTGGGCGGGCCAGGCGCCCTTCCTAGGCCGCCGCGCCCACCGCCAGGTCCCGAGTAGCCCGGAGCATGCGGTCCAGGTCCAACAGTATGACCAGGCGCTCTTCGCTCACTTTGGCGATTCCACGGATAAAGTCAGCGTCCACCGAGGCCACCAGTTCTGACGGTGTCTCCACCGTATCCTCGGCGATACGGATTACTTCGGAGACGCTGTCAACGATCAGGCCCACCCAATCGCCTTCCATATTGACTACGATGATGCGCGTATCCTTGGTGACGGGCGCTTTCTCCATGCCGAAGCGGGTGTGCAGGTTGACCACAGGCGTTATCTGGCCACGCAGGTTGATGACACCCTCGATGAAATCCGCTGCACGCGGCACCGCCGTGATCGGCGACATCGCCTTGATCTCCTGCACCCTCGCTATGTCAATGCCGTAGGACTCGCTGCCGAGCTGAAAGACGACTACCTGCTGTTCCATGTCACCGCTCCTTCCTCAGGAACCGGCGGGCCGCCGGGCACCGGCAAGAGATGCAGGCTGCCCCCTACCCTGACGGCCTCACCTTGCCTATATCTATCGGCAGCTGCTGCCAACTCATCCATAAGAAAAGCGTAAACCTTTGCCGGCGCCACCATCGTCGAGGCCTGGGGGCTGTGCTTGTTGCCGCCACCTCCGCCGCGTATCATGGGCGAGTGATACTGGTTACCCAGGCAGCGAAGGAGGCGCCGGTGAAGCTGGAAGGAAAGGTCGCTATCGTGACAGGAGCAGGCCGCGGCATTGGCCTCGCCATCGCCAGGCTATACGCTCAAGAGGGGGCCAAAGTGGTACTTGCGGCGCGCAGCCGTGCCCCGCTGGAGGCGGCGGCCAATGAACTGGCGTCGCTCGGTGGCGAGGCTATAGCGGTGCCCACAGACGTCAGCAAGAAAGAGGACGCTCAGCGCCTGGTACGGGCAGCACAGGCACGCTTCGGCCATGTTGACATCCTGGTGAACAACGCTGGCGTGGCCAGGCACAACTACGTGCTCGACATCCCCGAAGAGGACTGGGACCTCACTTTCGCCGTCAACGTCAAGGGTGCGTTTCTCTGCACCCAAGCTGTGTTGCCACTGATGATGGCCCGCCACAGCGGCCGCATCATCTTCGTCTCATCGGGGGCTGGCCTGCACGGATCGGCGCGCAAGTCCGCCTACAGCGCCTCCAAGCACGCCGTCATCGGCTTCGCCGACTCGCTCGCGCAAGAGGTGGGGCCTTACGGTATCACTGTGAACACCATCGCCCCCGGCCCTGTCGCCACTGAGATGCGCGCCCGTAACTATCCGCTGGAAGATCAATCCTTGCTGCCCCAGCCAGAAGAGGTAGCCAAGCTGGCCCTGTTCCTGGCCTCTGATGATGCTCGCACCGTTCACAACGCTGTCGTGCGCGTGGCCTGTGGCCCGGAGCCGATCCCGATCAACGAGACCCAACCCGAGGATCAGTGAATTCCTCTGTTGGCGACATCACCCACAGGACTTTGAGAGTATGAGCGCCGTCCGGCCGCCAGAGCGTGCAGGGTGGATGCGGCGGCACGCGATGCTGCTCCTCGTCCTGGCGGCCTACTTTATGGCGGCCGTCTGTTACCTCGTCCTGACGCCGCTATGGCAAGCGCCGGACGAGCCGGCTCACTTCAATTACGTGCGCTACCTGGCAACGACGGACGAGTTACCGGTGCTTCGCCAGGGGGATTACCCGGCCCAATATCTGGAGCAGTTGAAGGCTGCCCACTTCCCGCCCGACCAGTCCATCGCTCCCATCCGCTATGAGAGCCACCAGCCGCCGCTTTTCTACGCCCTGGCAGCGCCAGTATATCAGGCCGTGTGGGCCAGCCCGCTCTCCGCTCAGGTGCTGGCTCTGCGCCTTGTCTCAGTAGTTCTTGGCCTCGTGGCCGTCTGGCTCACCTACCTTCTCGGCCTGCGGCTCTGGCCGGGAGGCACGCGCCAGGCGGCAGCACTGGCCGGAATCGCCGCCCTTGTGCCCATGCACACGGCCGTCAGTGCGGCGATAAGCAACGACATGCTGGCCGAGGTCCTCGTCCTGGCGACGGCCTTGCAGTCCCTGCGACTTTTCCGCCGAGGCGGCACGTCACCCGGCCGGCTCTGGCCACTCGGGTTGCTCGTGGGCCTCTGCCTGCTCACCAAGATGACTGCCTTCCTTGCCCTGGGCCTGGCGCTCACAGCTATAGCTCTGGCGTGGTGGCACCAGCGTCCAAGCTCGGCATACGCGCTCCGCGGCGCGCTTGCTTTCGCCGTTCCGCTGCTGGCGCTGGAAGGGCCCTGGTTGCTGCGCAGCATGGCCACCTACGGTCTCGCCGACCCGCTCGGCCAGGCCCGCCACGACAGCATCGTCGTCGGTCAGTTGCGCACGAGCCAACTCCTGGAACAGAGCGGCCTTTGGGCCCTCCTCCGCCAAGGGGCGGTGACCACCTTCCGCAGCTTCTGGGGCGTGTTCGGCTGGATGGGCGTGCCCATGGACGAGAGGCTCTACCTGGGGTTCGCCCTGGTCACCGCCTTGGCGGCCATCGGCCTGCTGCTCCGCCTCTGGCAGGTGAGGCATAGGTTGCGCTCAGCGCCGGAGCTGTTCATCCTGATGTTCGTCTGGGGCGGCTTCTCGACGGCGCAGCTTCTATGGTATAACCTGAAGTTCGTGCAATACCAGGGGCGCTACCTGTTCGTTGCCATGCCCGTCTGGGCGGCAGCCTTGACGGTGGGCCTGATCGAAGTCCGCCGCCATGGGCTTGCTTTCGCGCTGGGGCTGCTCGCTCTCGCCGGCGCTGTGCTCGGAGCGGGCCTGCTCACGGGCGCATGGCACCGCCTTACCGCCGCCGGGTTGGGCCTTGCTGGGCTGGCAATCGCTGCATGGTGGGCGGCCGGCCGCCGCTGGCCGGTGCTGGCCGGCGGGGTGGCCCTGGTGGCCCTCTGGCTTGTGGACTTGGCCGGTGCCCTCTACTACGTGCGCACCTTTCTCTGATCCCTGACCGCTATCGAAGGAGGCTAGGGTGGGGTTCTTCAAGAAGTTGGCGTCATTCTTTTCCGGCGGAGCGGGCAGCGGCGCCTCGACGGGCGACGATGGCCGCACTCACTGGGTCTACGTGCGCTGCAACGTCTGCGGGGAGCCGATCGCCATTCGCGTTGATCTGCATAACGACCTCAGCCCGGAGTGGAACGACAGCAGCGCCTCGGGCAACGACCAGCCCGACTATTATAGCGTCCATAAGACGGTGATCGGTCGCGAGCGCTGCTACAAGCCGATCGAGGTCGAACTGGTCTTCAGCCGTTCTCGCCAGGTCGAATCGGAACGGGCCGTCGGTGGCACCCTGCTCACGGCCGACGAGTATGAAAAGGCCAAAGCCGAGTGGGAGGCGAAAAAGAGTGGCAGGAGCAGCGATAGCGAACACAGCTGACGACCGAAAGGACTGCCCAGCTGGTGGCGGGGCCGCTGCTGGCCCCTGGCCGAACCTGGCCGGGCGCGTGCATATCTTCAGCGGCGCCTCACACCCTCAGCTGGCGGCCGAGATCGCGGCCTACCTGGGCATTCCGCTCAGCCCTTCGCGCACGATCCGCTTCAGCAACGACAACCTTTACGTCCAGTTGCTCGAGACGGTGCGCGAGCAGGACGTCTGCATATTGCAGACGCTTTCGCCGCCCGTGCAGGAGCACCTCATGGAGTTGCTGCTCCTCCTGCACGCTGCGCGCGGTACGTCGGCACGCAAGGTGAGTGCCATCATCCCCTACTTCTCCTACAGCCGCTCGGATAAGAAGGACGAACCGCGCATCTCCATTGCCGCGCGGCTGGTGGCTGACCTGCTCGTGACGGCCGGCGCTCAGCACGCCATGATCATGACCATGCACGCTCCCCAGGTGCACGGCTTCTTCAGCGTCCCTGTGGACCACCTGTCGTCGCAATCCATACTGGTGCAACATTTCCAGCAACTGGACCTGAGCGACACCAGCGTAGTCGTGCCGGATATCGGCAACGCCAAGCGGGCATCTCGCTTCGCGCGTGCCCTTGGCCTGCCGGTGGTCGCCGGCAACAAGGAGCGCGTGGCCGACGACCGCGTAGAGATTCACGGCCTGATCGGCGACATCTCGACGCGCCGCGCCATCATCTACGACGACGAGATCGCCACCGGCGGCTCTGTGATGGCCGTCATCAAGATCCTGCTTGACCTTGGCCTGAGTGAGCTTTACATCGCCTGCACGCACGGCTTGTTCAGCGGCCCGGCGGTGGCCAGGCTGGCGAGTGTGCCGCAACTGCGCCAGATCGTCTGCACCAATACCGTGCCCCAGCGGAACAGCCTGCCCAACCTGAAGGTGCTGTCCGTTGCACCAGTGTTTGGGGAGGCCATACGCCGCAACTTGTCGGGCGAGTCGCTGGCGCCACTCTTCGCCTACTGAGGCCGGTATGTCGCTTCGCCGCCTCTGGCAGGACAGATCGAGGAAGCTCTCCTGAGCCAGAGGCATCGACGTCTTGGCGGCAGGCGCGCAGCATCCCCGGGCGGGACCCGTCGCGCTCGCTACTGCCGGAGCCTTGGCTCGCATTCGCGGGTGATTTGCTGCGCCTGCGAGGCCTGCTATCATATTCGGCATTATGAATACGACCGCCACCTCCGTGGGTATCTCCCTGTACAAGAAAGAAGCGGGCCTGTTCAAGGCGCTGGCACACCCGGCCCGCCTGGCTCTGCTCGACGTGCTCAGCCAGGGCGAGGCCTGCGTCTGCCATTTGACGGCGTTGCTGCGCCTGCGCCAGCCATACATCTCCCAGCAACTGATGATCCTGCGCCGGGCCGGGCTCATCCTGCCCAGGCGCGACGGCACCGTCATCTACTACCGCCTGGCTCTGCCGCAAGTGCCTGAGCTTGTCGAGGCTGCCCGCGCCCTTCTACGGGCCCGCGGCGTGGAGGGCACGCGCCTTACGCTGCCCGACCTTCCCTTGCCAGGTTGCAGCTGCCCGCTGTGCACTATGGCGGCACTGTCCTTCTCGGGCCCTGGCAGGCAAAGAGAGCCCGAGGACAACTGACGCCGACGCCGTGGCCAAGGGCCGCTGGGTTAGCACGTAGAGCCTTTGCGTTGTGACGTCACCTGTAGGAAGGCATATGCGTTGACCGAGGCACAATCCGTCACCCTCTCTGCCGAGAGGCAGCGCGTCTCCCTGTTTGACATTCTCCGCGCCTACCTCCTGGTGGGCGCCACGGCTTTCGGCTTCGCGATCCTGCCCAAGCTCAAGGCCCTCGTGGTCGGCAAGGGCTGGTTAAGCGAAGAAGAGATGAACGAGGGCATCGCCCTGGTCCAGCTCTACCCCGGGCCAATCATGGTGGATTTCACCGCTTACACCGGTTACAAATTGCGCGGTGTGCCCGGGGCCATCACCGCCACGCTCGGCTTCATCGCCCCCTCTTTCGCGCTCATCTCCGCCCTATCAGCCGGTTACTTCGCCTCCGGCAAACTACCCTGGGTGCATCCGCTCTTTTTGGGGCTAGAAGCCCTGGTGATCGGCGTCATCTTCAACGTTACCGTGGATTTCGCTGCCAATTGGGTTCGTGGGCGGATGCACGCCGCCATCGCCGTCGGGGCATTCGTGGCCAGCCTGTACGGGGTGAATGCCGTCACGATCGCCCTGATCGCCCTACTGGTGGGAGCGTTGACCCTGCGCCCTCGACCTGCGGGAAGCGCATCGGTTCGGCCAGCCTCGCCGGCCGCTCCTCGCGCAAGTCCATTGCGCTGGCTTGCCATCTCAGCCGTGGTCGCGGTTATCCTGGTCGTCGCCGGGATCTGTTGGGGGTTGCACTCGGACCTCGGCGACCTGAGCCTGGCTCTGTTCAAGATCGGTTCCGTCGCTTTCGGCAGCGGCATCGCCATCATCCCGCTCGTCCAGGCCGAGGTCGTGAAGGCGCACCATTGGTTGACCTTGAGCCAGTTCGCCGATGGCGTCGCCCTCGGCCAGGTGACCCCAGGGCCGTTTCTGATCACGGCTGCTTTCGTCGGCTACAAGATCGGGGGCATCGCCGGTGCGCTGCTCGCCACCTTCGCCATCTTTTCGCCCAGTTTCGCAATGACGCTCGTATTCACCGAGGTATTCGCGCATTTGCGCAACCTCACGCCTGTGCGCGGAGCCCTGGCCGGGGTCCTGGCCGCCTTTGTTGGCCTGCTGGCAGACGTCTTGTTGCAGCTAGCCAGCGTAGGCATCGCCGGGCCGGCTTCCCTGGCCTTTGCGGCGGGCGCATTCGCCGCTGTGCGTTACTTCAAGCTCGACGTCGTCTGGGTCTTCCTGGGTGGCGTTGCCCTATGGGCCGGCCTATACGTCCTCGGTGTGGCCTGATGTCTTTCGGCCAGGCTTGGCCAGAGGCTGCCGGGCCTGGAGACAGATGCACAGTCTTCTGAGACAGGGTCTTCTGAGGCAGGGCCCTCTGACACAGGGCCTTCTGAGGGAGTTTTCTGAGGGAGTCATACGAATGAAACCTTATCTGATCGAACGCCGCTGTCCGGCTCAGGAGACGATGTGCACTCTCATCGCCGCCTGTCCTGCTGGGGCCGTCGCCTACATCAAGGACGAACAGGCGCCGCTTGGTGGGCGCATCGCCTTCGACTACGAAAAGTGCGATGGCTGCGGCAAGTGCCTTAGTGCCTGTTGCGGCCAGGCAGTGGAACTGCGGTGATCCGGCAAACGGTGCCGCCCAATGTTTGAGAACTACGTTCGCACTCGCCATCTGGCCGGAGCTCACAGCTTTCAAGCTGAGGTTGACGAGCAAGGGCGCCTGGTACTGCCAGCCGATGCCGCGTCCCTCTATGGCCTGAAGCCGGGAGCGCAAGTCCAACTTGACCAAGACGGGGACGGCCTGCACCTGCGCCTGCCGCTCACCCACCTGGCCAAGGTCTATGTAGAGCCCAGCAACCGCTGCAACCTCGCCTGCCGAACCTGCATGCGCAACGCCTGGCACGAACCGCTCGGCGATATGGCATGGGCCACTTTCGAGCGCTTGCTCTCGGGCCTGGAGGAGTTGGACACAGCGCCGCTCGTCTTCTTCGGCGGCCTGGGAGAACCACTCATCCACGAACGCATACTGGACATGGTGTCCGGCGCGAAGGCGCTGGGCTGCCGCGTCGAACTGATCACCAATGCCACCCTGTTGAATGAAAGCATGGCACGGCGCCTGGTTGATGCCGGGCTGGACCGGCTCTGGGCCTCGCTCGACGGCGCCAGCCCCACCAGCTATGCGGACGTGCGTTTGGGCGCCACTCTGCCGACTGTGATCGCCAATCTCGAGCGCTTCTCTCGCCTCTGCAACCGCCGCGTCGAGCTAGGCATCAATTTCGTCGCCATGAGGCGCAACATTGCCGACTTGCCGCGCCTGGCGGAGCTTGCGGAGCGCCTGGGGGTGAGCCGCCTCCTGGTGAGCAACCTGTTGCCGCACAGCGCGCCTATGGCAGAGGACGTTGCCTCCACCTGGGCCCAAACCGACCCCGGCTTCCCCGGGTCCCTGGAAGTAGCGCTGCCGCGCATGGACTGGAACGAGGCCACGGGCGAGCCGCTTTATCAGGTGCTGCGCCTCTATCCGGCAACGAGCATCGCCGGCCACCGTCTCGATGCTACCCGCAACCGCTGCCCATTTGTCGAGGCAGGGGCTACGGCCGTGCGTTGGGATGGCTCCGTCAGCCCGTGCCTGCCGCTGCTGCACGAGCATACCTATGTGCTCAACCGCTACGAGCGGCGCTCGCTGGCCTATTCGGTCGGCAACCTGGCACAAGAGAGCCTGCGCGCCATATGGGAGAAGCCGGACTATCTGGCCCTACGCCAGCGCCTGCGCGAGTTCAGCTTCGCTCCCTGCACGGCTTGCGGCGGCTGCTACCTTTCCGAGACCAACGAGGAGGACTGCTTCGGCAACCTGACCCCTGCCTGCGGCGGCTGTCCTTGGTCCCAGGGTGTCATCCAGTGCCCGTGAGGCCATATTTGACAGGCGGCGGAAAAGGAGTATGATCCAAGCCTGATTGTACCAACCCATTTTGCACGGGCCTGAAACGTAGGTCCGAGCATCGGGGTCGTTCTGGCGAGGCTTTTACTGGCCGTGTTCGTGGGCACAGTGGCGCTCGCTATAGTCATCACCGGCTACCTGTTCAACCTGATACTCTAGCGTCGGGAGGGAGGAATTGGACAAGGCCAGGATACTTGTGCTCTGCACCCATAATTCCGCTCGCAGCCAGATGGCCGAAGGTTTCTTCAGAGCTTACGCTGGCGACCATTTCGACGTCTATAGCGCCGGACTCGAGCCGAGCGAGGTGCACCCGCTCGCGAAGCAGGTGATGGCCGAGGTAGGCATTGACATCAGTTCGCAACGCTCCAAGAGCCTGCTCGAGTATATGGGCAAGATGCACTTTGGCTATTTGATCACGGTATGCAGCCGGGCCGAGAAGGAGTGCCCCGTATTCCCGGATGTCAGCGTGCGTTTGCATTGGCCCTTCGATGACCCGGCCGTCCCAGCCAGTAGCCAGGAGGAGAGCCTTGCCAAGTTCAGGCGCGTGCGGGATGAGATCTCAACCCGCATCAAGGGCTGGCTGGCAGAGCAAGGCATCCCGGTCAGCGCCGGCTAGCAGGAGGAGATAGGTGGAGATCAAGATACTTGGCACGGGTTGCCCGAATTGCCGGAAGCTCGAACAGGTGGCGCTCCAGGCGGTTGCCGAGAGCGGCCTCGATGTGAAGGTCACCGAAGTCACCGACATCGAGCAGATCATGTCTTATCCCATCGCCTCGACACCGGCGCTGGTGATAGACGAGAAAGTGAAGTCTTTCGGCCGCATCCCGAAGAAAGAACAGATCATAGCCTGGATCAAGGAAGCAGCGCACTAACAGCGGTGGGCCATAGCCCGCCCAGGACGCTCCCGCGCTCAACCGGCCGCGAGGTTCGCCCAACGTGGGCTCGTCAAGGGTTGTCTTACACCCAGTATCTATGCCATTTCTTGAATGTACTGCGCCGATCCCGAGGTGAGATCGGCCCGGCCAAGCTCAGACGGAGGTATTGAAAAGCCAGAATGTCAACTACCATTTACCTGGTCAGTGCTATTATAGTGTTTGTTTTCTCTGGTTTGTTAGCGATGGCCGGGATTGGCGCCGCTTTCATCTTGGTGCCCCTTTTCTACTATCTGGGTGTGCCCCTGGCCGAGGCAACGCCGACAGCCCTATTGTTGAACGTAGTCAGCCTGGTCTTCGCCACGGTGACCTATTGGCGCGGTCGCCTCATCAACTGGCGTGTGGGCCTGCCGGTACTGGTGGTGGCCGTAGCGCTCTCCCCGTTCGGGGCGCGCCTTACGCCTTACGTTGACAAACGCCTGCTGCTGGCGCTCTTCGCCGCCTTCCTCGTCTTCGCTGGCTTCATGATGCTCTTCTACCGAGCAAGAAGGAACGTGAAGCCTCTGGGCCGCGCTGTCGAGGTAGGCGCGGGCGTCGGGATAGGCGGCGCCGCCGGCTTCCTGGGTGGGTTGCTGGGAGTTGGCGGCGGCAATTTCATCCTGCCAGTTCTCAACTGGCTGGGCCTCGACCCGAAGGTGGCCGTCGGCACCACGGCCTTGGTGGTTGTGTTCTCGTCCCTGTCCGGTTTTCTCGGCCATGCCACCCTGGGTGGGCTCGATCCGGTCTTTATCGGCCTCAGCGCCGTCATGGCCGCCAGCGGCTCTTTTGTCGGATCGCGCCTGATGACCAGGTTGTCGAGCGCCCAACTCAAGCCTTTCATCGGCGTGTTGCTCTGGCTGATTGCGGCCAAGATGGTCTTCGATCTCATCAAATAGGTCTGACCTGAAACTGGTTGGACAATAACAATAAGAGGAGCAAGTTCCATGACTACACCCTATGTGCCGCCGGAGTGGGCCTTCGAATTCCACGGCCATCGCTGCCCCTTCATGCCTATTGGCTACCGCATGGGCCGTTTGGCCATGCTCGAACTCGGCGTGGAGCGCGAACAGGATCACGGGTTCTATGTCTTTCCTGAACTGGGCGAGGGACATCCGCAGACATGCATGATGGATGGCATGCAGATAGCGACCGGGGCCACGTTCGGCAAGGCGCTGATAGCCAAGACCTTCTACGGCAAGCTGGCCGCCACATTTTACCACCCGAACAAAGGGGCAATCCGCTATTCTCTGCTCGCGGATTTCATTGACGCTATGGGCAAGATGGAGTTCTTTGCCTACCGCAAACGGGGTGTCGAGCCGTCGCAGATCCCAGCAGCAGTTACGCAGGAGATCATCCAGTGGGTGTATGACCAGTCCGATGAGGCAACTTACAAGGTGGAGCGGTTGCCCGACTTCCACTACACCCCGCCGGAGTTCTCGTTCAACAAGGTCAAGTGTAGCGTCTGCGGCGAGTACGTGTTTGAGCGCTACGTGCGTATGAAGAATGGTCAGCCGGTGTGCATTCCCGACTCTGGCTACGGCGCCTAAACGGGTCCTCGCATATTGCCCACACTTGGCAAGAAAGCGTCGACGCCCAGGTTTCCGGGTGAGAGCGCTCATCCGCAAGGACACGATGCCGCTAGTGAGCGAGGCCACGTTGCAGGCCTAGTAGACGACAGCTCGGAGAGGGATTGGCGATGTGTAAGCGACTAAGAGCGCACTGTGGCTGCGCCTGTCACTGCCACAAGTGGCCCCCATAGCAGAAGGGAGCGCGGTGGCGCCTGGCGGCTGTGCCGCCAAAGATTAACCCTACATAACATTAGAGGTAGTATGGCTAGGAATTGGTATCCGATCATAAACGAAGACCTTTGCGCTAACTGCAATACGTGCGTGGAATTCTGCCCGCACGAAGTCTATGAAAGCGGCGACGAACATCCCGTCGTCGTCAACCCGGACAACTGCGTCGAGTTCTGCCGCGGCTGCGGCAGGATCTGCCCTAACGAGGCAATCTCCTATTTCGGGGACAACTAATAAGGTGGAGGTTCACATGGCTAATAAGGGTCTACTGATGTGCGTCTGCCAGGGCAACTGCCCATCCTTCCAGCAGATGAACATCTTCGAGGTCGGCAACGCAATCCGGCGTAGCAAGCTTGTGGACTACGTCGCCATCCATCCCCAGCTTTGCTCGACCGATGGCGACAAGTTCCTGACCGCCCTGCTTCAGGGCAACTCGACCGACAAGCTGTACGTCGCCGCTTGCGACCCCACTATGCAGATCAAGATGTTCCGCGATGCCTTCAGCGCCGCCGGCTTCAGCCCGGAGAACGTCAAAGGCGTTGACATCCGCAACATGGATACGGGCCAGGCTATCGCCGCGATCGAGAACATGATCGCCAACGGTAACGCCTGAGCGACAGACAGCGGCCAGGGGGAGGCAGACTCCCCCTGGTTGCCTTCGGGGGGATTACGATATGAGAATAGCCGTCACCGCCAAGGGTGCTGGCCTGGGCGCCTGGCTCGATGCTGATTTCGCTCGTAGCCTGCAAATCGTGATCGTGGGCGACGATGACCGTTTCGAAGCCTGGCCCAACCCATTTCGCACAGTCGAAGGGAATGCCGCTGGCCTTGACCTGGCCAGGCGCTTGCTCGAATCCGGTGTGAACGCCCTGATAACAGGCGACATTGCCCCAGAAGCGCAGGCAATGCTGGAGCAGGCAGGCGTACGCGTCCAGCACGCCGAGCGCGGATCCGTACTGGAACTGGTCGAGGCATTCCGTGCCGCGGCCTCGATCCACTGACAGGTTGGAGGTTCTGATGAAGATTGCTGCTGTCTCAGAGGATGGCGTCACGATCAGCCAGCATTTTGGCCGCGCCCCATTCTACGTTATTGTCACTGTAGAGGATGGCAAGGTCGTCTCACGCGAGATGCGCGACAAGATGGGCCACGCCCAGTTTGCCGGCTCGCAGCCCGAGCATGAGCCCGGCGAGGACGCGCGCGGGCACGGTTTCGACCCGGCAGCGCAGGACAGGCACTGGCGCATGGCCTCAGCCATCAGCGACTGCCAGGTACTGCTGGCGCGCGGGATGGGCGCCGGAGCCTACGAAAGCATGCAGGAGGCGGGCATCCGCCCCGTGGTCACCGACATTCCGACCATTGATGCCGCCGTGGCGGCCTACCTGGCGGGCACACTCACCGACCACACCGAACGCCTGCACTAAGGCTGAAGTCCTACCGGAAGCAAGGCTTGTAGTTATCGTCTCGGAGAATAGCTATGTCACTAGCGCTGTTGTTGCGAGGCCTGATCGCCGCTCTCATCGTCGGCTTCGTCACCGCCTCCATCCAGTCCTGGGTGGACCGCTTCTTCCTGGTGATCATGCTGGTGGGCATCGTCGGCCTGCCCATCACCCAGGCGATACCGGTCAACCTGATCGTCGTCTCGCTGGCTGCCCTGATGATGGCCTTGCGGCAGAGCGCCGTCCTTGGCTCGGTCCGCCAGGACTGGGCCCTGGTCGTAATTCCGGCAGCGGTGGGCGCCATCCTGGGACGCGTGCTGGCCCTCGCCCTGGCGCCCGCTGTGCTGCTCATCGTGCTGGGCGTGTACGCAATTCTGGCCGGCGTCCGCCTGGCCTTCCTCCGCCCCCTGCCTGAGAGAGAGGCAAAGCCGCACCCGGCCTGGATGGTGCCGGTGGCGTTCGGCTCGGCCATCCTTACTGGGTTGCTCTCCGCTGGCGGCAAGGTGTTTCAGGTGCCACTCTACAATGCCGCCCTGGGCCGGCACCCGCGGCAGGCCTATGCCCTGGCCGCCCTGGCTGTGACCGTGGCGGCACCGGTGGCGCTGGCCACGCAGGTAAGCATGGGTGTGCCGCTAACAGGGAGCCAGATCCTGCTCGCCCTTTACCTGTTCGCCATCATCGCCGGCGTAGCCCTGATCATAGAACGGCTGTGGACGCCCAAGCTGAGCCAGATCGTCACCTGGGTCATCGCGCCGATCCTGGTGCTGGTCGGCGTGCGTTTCCTGGTGATAGCGCTATAGTACGTGGGGCGACTAAAGTGTTTGGAGTGACGGATGGCTCGCCGCCTGGCTCGCTGGGTCTCGGTTCTCTTCGACAGTTCATCGCTCTCGGTACCGATATTCCTGGGCTTGGGCTGGTATGGAGCGCGGCTGCAGGGCATCGCCTGGGCTTGCCTCGCCCTCCTGATCGTCACGGGCATACCTCTGGCTTACTTGCTGATCGGCATCCGTCGTGGCTTCGTGAGCGACCTGGAACTCTCGCGCCGCGAGGAACGCCCGCGCTTCATCCTGGTCAGCCTCAGTAGCGACGTCCTCGCCCTGGCGATCCTCTGGTTGGGGCGCGGCCCGATCATCCTTCGCCTCATCGTCCTCACCTACTTCTGCCTGGCAATCGTCATGCTCAGCATTTCCAACTTCTGGAAGATCAGCATGCACATGGCGGGCGTGGGCGGCTTCTCCACCGTGCTACTGCTCGTTTTCGGTCCGGCAGCGTTGCCCGCCTTCTTGAGCCTACCGCTGGTTGCCTGGGCGCGCCTGCAAAGGCGTAAGCACACACCGGCGCAGTTACTCGCTGGCGCCGTGGCAGGCGCCTTGATCGCAGCGCTCGTGTTCGGCTGGCTGGGCGGCGCAGCCTAACCCGGCCCAGGCCAGACACCGCGGCCGATTTTGACAAATCCCAGCCATGTGCTACCATTCAACCAGTGTTGTACCATCCCTGCGCGAGCGGCTCGCTCGCCGCGCTGGTCACCAATGAGGGGAGAAGGCACATGAATAGGGAAGACTTGCTGCGATTGTTGCGCGCTCTGGCGGACCCAACGCGCTTCTCCATTTTCGAACTCCTGCTTCAGGGCAGGCACTGCAACTGCGAGATCTGCGCTCACTTGAACCTGCCGGCCAACCTGGTCTCGCACCACCTCAGGGTGCTGCGCCAGGCCGGCCTGGTGGATACGGCGAGGCACCCCAACGATGCCCGCTGGGTCTACTATTCAATCAACAAGGAAGCGCTGGCCGAAGCCAGAGAGGCCCTGTCCGACTTCCTTGACCCCAGCCGCATCGCCGAGCGGCCGGCATTGGCCTGCAACTGAAGCCGTGCCCGCCGTGTCCGTGCGCCGGCACGTGCCCGAAAGGCCCGTGGTTGGCGAGCGCTGCCCGGCTAGAGCCAGAAGCGCAGTCTGCTGGGTGGCGCCCCTCGGCTACGCCCGGGCAGGCCGCCGGCGCCATCGCGCCAGTGCTGTCCTCCAGGGGCTAGGGCGCTCTCCTGGGGCAGCAGCCTGACCTTTATGCCAGAGACCAGAATATGACCCAACAACCAAACCGTCTTGAGGAGCAGACAGAGGTGGATAAGCCCAACCGGGCCGCGCCGGCGGCGGCGGTGACTGTCGGGAGGCGGCTCTCGACTCTCGATCGTTTTCTCACCCTGTGGATTCTGCTCGCAATGGCTGCCGGCGTGGCGGCGGGGTATTTCATTCCGGGCGTTGAGCCCTTCATCAACCGCTTCCAGGTGGGAACCACCAACATCCCCATCGCCATTGGGCTGATCCTTATGATGTACCCGCCCTTTGCCAAGGTGCACTACGAGCGGCTAGGCGAAGTCTTTCGCGACAAGAAGGTAATCGCACTCTCGCTGGCGCAGAACTGGGTCATCGGGCCCGTACTGATGTTCCTGCTCGCTGTCATCTTCCTGCACAACTACCCACAGTACATGACCGGCCTGATCATGATTGGGCTGGCCCGCTGCATTGCGATGGTCATTGTCTGGAATGAACTGGCCAGGGGCGATACGGAGTACGCCGCCGGCCTGGTTGCCTTCAACAGCGTCTTCCAGGTGCTCTTCTACAGCGTCTATGCCTGGATCTTCGTAACCAAGCTGCCGACGCTGTTTGGGCTTGAGGGCAGCGCAATTCACATTACGATCGGTGAAATCGCCAAGAGCGTGTTCATCTACCTGGGGATCCCCATGATCGCCGGTTTTCTCAGCCACGTCCTGCTCGTGCGCAGCAAAGGCGCTGAGTGGTATGAGACGAAATTCGTTCCCCGGGTAAGCCCGATCACGCTGATTGCCCTTCTCTTCACCATCGTGGTCATGTTCAGCCTCAAAGGCAACCTGATCGTGCAGATACCGCTCGATGTCGTGCGCATCGCCATCCCGCTCACCTGCTACTTCGCGCTCATGTTCCTGGTGAGCTTCTGGATGGGCCATCGGGTGGGTGCGGACTACTCCAAGACGACGACCGTGGCCTTCACATCTGCCAGCAACAACTTTGAGTTGGCCATCGCCGTTTCAGTGGCCGTGTTTGGCATCAACTCCGGTGCCGCTTTCGCCGCCGTCATCGGCCCACTCATCGAGGTGCCAGTGATGTTGGCGCTGGTGAACCTCGCGCTTTACTTCCAGCGGCGCTACTTCGGGCATGAGCTTGAGGCTAACGCGCTTGCGGCCGCGGCAGCGGCGGTGGCCTGCCCCACGCCTCAAGAACGGCTGGGGCCGGAAGCGAAGTGAGGCCAGCAAGTAGTGAGCACGGCCAGGGATCCACAATGGAAGCCAGCGATGGCTGAAGAAGACCTGCTTTGGCGCAGCTTCCGAATAACACACGTCCTGGATTGCCTCGCCGACCCCAGCAAGAATAGGGTGATCGCTGAGTTTTCGGACCGCATCTCGGCCGTGTTTCCCTACCTGAACGCGATCATGCCAACGGTGCAGTACAATCCTGGCGCTGAGACGATCACACTCAGGCGCGAGTACCGCATCCTTACCTTCTATCCGCACGTGGCGGTGATGGCCAAAGTGGACGGGGCGGAGGATGCGGCGGCTCAGTTGCGCTGGTTCCAGGAACTCTGCAATGAGACCTGGCGGCGGCGCAGTGAGATCACGCCTTGCTACGAGCGGCGGGCAGTGGTCGGGCCGCTCGACCTCTATTTCCTGCTGCCGCGCCTCAACTGCCGGGCCTGCGGCGAGCCTACCTGCATGGCTTTTGCCGTCGGCCTGCTCCTGGGCAAGCACCAACCGGCGGAATGTGTCAAACTAGCCGAGCCTGAGTGGGCCGGGTATGGAAGCCGGCTCAACGAGCTCATACGATAGTGGCGGGAATGCCAGGGGGCCGCTTGTGGCCAGCTACAGAGAGATCACAATAGTGCCAGCACGGGGCTGCCGGCGTAGCCGTGTCCTTCTGGACTATCTGCGTCGCAAGGAAATACCATTCAGGCTGGTCGAGCTCGAGTCGGAACAGGGGCAAGCCTTGGCTGAGCAGTACGATATGCGCGCCTCGCCCGGCATCATCGTGGACGGCACGAGCATCAACCCCTACGATCTCCTGGTTCAAGGCGCGTGCCGGGTGAACGAGCAGGCAGCGCAGCGTGTCCTTCTTGTTGATACAGATTCGGAGCCGGTGCGGCCCGCCGCCGCTGGAGGCGAAGATGGAGCAGCAATCGGGCGATGAGTTCATCGCCGCCTATCGGCTTGAGGTAACCTCGCCGCCCTGCGAGCCAGGAGCGGAACGATACAGCGCCTTCGCGCACCTGACGCGGGACATAAGCGAACTGATGCCCTATGTGAACGCTGTCTGGGCCGGCGCCATCTACGACCAGGACGGGAAAAGCCTGGTGGCCACGCGCCTGGGCAAGCGGGTTGCCCTGCATGCCAATGAGATAGCCGTTGGCAGTTTCCGCGAGAGGCAGGAAGCCGAGAGGACCGTGGCCCAGGTGGTGGCTGAACTCAATGCCATATGGCGCAGGCGCGCCGAGATCACGCCTCGCTACGACATGCGGCAACGGCCGAATCCGCTCAGCCTCTACCGGCTGCTGCCGCACACCAATTGCAAGGCTTGTGGCGAGCCGACCTGCTTCGTCTTCGCCAGCAAACTGGCAGCCGGCCAGGTGGACCTGGAGGCCTGTCTGCCTCTGCAATCCGAGGAATATGCGGAAAAGCTCAAAGAGTTGCAGACTATGCTGGCCAAAGCGCAATGAATGCCGATTCTGCGCTTGTGTCAGTCGAGGAGAGTGAGAGCTTGAGAGAGCGTGATCTTGGGTTGGGTATAGATACGGGCGGTACCTTCACCGACGCCGCCCTGGTTGATGCCAGTAGCGGCGCCGTGGTGGCGGCAGCCAAGTCGCCCACCACGCGTCACGATCTGGCCGAAGGCATTGAGCTTGCCATCCGAGGCTTGCCGGCCGAGGCCTTGGCGAGGGTAGGGCTCGTCTCCCTATCTACCACGCTGGCTACTAACGCCATCGTCGAGGGCAACGGCGCTCCCGTCTGCCTGGTGCTTATCGGCTACGATCAGGAACTCGTCCGCCGCTACGGCCTGGACCGGCTCTTGCCCGTTACCAACGTCGCCTACGTCGCCGGTGGCCACACGTCAACGGGCACGGAAAGCCAGCCACTGGACGAAAACGAGTTGGTCCGCGTTGCCCGGGCCAATGCCGGGTCGGTCGCCGCTTTTGCCGTCAGCGGCTTCTTCAGCGTCCGCAACCCCGAACACGAGTTGCGCGCCCGCGACATCATCGCCAAGCTGACCGGCCTCCCCGTCACCTGCGGCCACGAGTTAGCCAACGAGTTGGACT
>Ga0078972_1002207_pt1 | contig 48672 bp, 51 predicted proteins | sample YelNatPaOPGAMG01_FD_67568 | JGI IMG/M metagenome (GOLD analysis project Ga0078972, IMG submission 67568) | Hot spring thermophilic microbial communities from Obsidian Pool, Yellowstone National Park, USA - OP-RAMG-01 (SPADES assembly) (version 2) | ecosystem: Environmental > Aquatic > Thermal... | reverse complement strand
GGCTGAACTCAAGGGCAGTTGCCCTACCTCTCTCTTCGAGGACCTTCCGAACTTCTTCGTTTTGCAGGAGAAAGACGAGAGCATAAGCAAGCGAATCCACGTCTCCCGGTTCGGCAAGGAGGGCATTGTAGCCCTCCTGAGCGTAGGTTCTGATCCCGCCACAGTCTGTGGCAACCACTGCCGTACCCGAAGCCATGGCCTCAAGAGGGGGAAGGCCAAAGCCCTCGTACCAGGAGGTAAAGAGGAACACCGTGGCTTCCCGGTAGTATCTGGCAAGTTCATCCTGAGGGGGGTTGAGGACGATTTTGAGGGGGAAGGAGATGCCGTACACCTTTGGGCTGACCTGACACACCCAGTGGACTTCAAAGTTGGGGTAGATGCGCCAGGCCTTTTCAAGGGCCTGCAGAGCGATGTCGAATCCTTTAAAGCGAAGTTGAGGGTTTCCCACAAGGAGCACGGTGTTTTTTCTCTTCTCTTCCTCTGGGTGGTAGAAGTTTGTATCAACACCATTCGGCACGACCGTAGTTTTCCGGCCATACCGGATCCTGAGGATGGTGTCAAGGAGAGGAGAGACGGTGATGATGGGCCAGGGAATGGTGTAGTTCCTCTTGAGGAGCTGACGCACCGGAGAATCGGGGCGGAGGTCCTGGCAATCTCCAAAGAGGAATTCGCTTCCCTGTTCGAAGAGCACCACAGGGACAGGCGATTCGGCGAGTTCTTCCATTTGTTGAAACCATAAAGCGATAACCACGTCGCATCCTTTGACAAAGGGCAGTATCGGCTCATGGGGGAATACGGGGATCTCCTGTACCTCGCCTTTGTCGAGAAGACTCCATTTAGGGATAGCGCTTTCGTTCCTTTCTCCTCGCCAGAAGAGTACGATCTTATGTCCTCGTCTTTTGAGAATTCGAAGGTATTCAAAGAACATTTTCATTCCCCCGGTGAGGTGCTTGTGGGGAATATAGGCGCCAATGGTGAGGGGACTGCTACTGTCTTCTTTTTTCTGCGCCTCCGGTATACAGACGGCATCATCCTGCTCCCGAGGGGCAGATTGTGTAGGGAAAAGGTGGAAGACCTCCGCACCGTTGTTTCCGATAGGGATGTGGAGGTAACTGAAATCAAAATCCACAAAGTCAAGGATGTGCCACCTGCTTCTGTGGGTCTCAAAGGCATTCCCGAGATACGCACCTTGAGGGGCAGGGAATCGCGGTGTTGCAACAAGGAGGGATTTTCGGGCATGGAGCAAAAGGTCCCGGAGGAGCTTTCTTCCTTCTTCCTTTTCAAAGTGTTCGAGGACGTCTATGAGGAGAATGACGTCGTACTGGCCTAAAAAGGGGAGGATTTCCTCAATCCTTCCGTAAAAGATACGGTTGTAAGCAAATTCGTGTATGGGATTCCGGTACCCCTCAAAGGCCTCAACGCCGTCAATTTTCACCTTCCACTGGCTCTGGGCATATCTCTCGTAGGGGAGCTCCAGTACTTCTCGTAAGAGAAGTCCATACTTTCCAAAGCCTATTCCCACATCGAGAATAGAGTCTGGCTTGAGATGGGCAACCTGTTCAATAACAACCGGTATGGCCTGAACAAAGCTCAAAGGCATAGATTTCCATCTCCTCTTTGCCTGGTTCTTTTCCAAACCCTGAGATGAAATTTTATGCCGGGGCATCTGGCACGGATTTTTCTCCAAGCTGAGGGGGTTAAGCTTTGTGCATTCCTGTCGATAATCTCTGAGGGGTGGTGCAGATGCTCCAGATGGGGGCAGAAGAGACTCCCTCTTTTGAGGAGCTCCTCGAAAGAGGAGATGCGCTCCTTCAGGAGGGGCGTTTCGCCGAGGCAGAGGAGTGCTTCCGAAGGGCTCAGGGTACCGGGAGAGAACACTTCATCCTGGCCAATGGCCTTGGGGTTCTGGCCTATCACCGGGGAAAGTACAGGGAAGCGGAGAAGCTCCTCAGGAAGGCGGTGCAACTCAATCCGGAGTACGCCGAGGGGTGGAATAACCTTGGAGCGGTGTACGTGGCACAAGGTAAGCTCTCTGATGCCAAGGCTTCCTTTGCCCATGCCCTGCGGCTTTTCCCTGACCTCCGGGATGCCCAGGAAAATTACCTCTTTCTGTGCGAGAAAATGGGGGTTCGCTTCCCTTCCCTGAGCCTCTGCATGATTGCGAAAGATGAAGAGGCCAACCTCCCCCGGGTTCTGTCCTCCGTTTGTGGTCTTGTGGACGAGATCATCCTTGTCGATACCGGGTCTTCGGATCGGACCCGGAAAATTGCCCGCTCTTTTGGCGCCCGGGTGTACGATTTCCCCTGGTGTGACGATTTTGCTGCGGCAAGGAACGAGGCCCTTCGCCATGCCACCGGAGAATGGATTCTCGTGCTCGATGCCGATGACGAGGTGGATAGAGCGGAGTTCCTCCGGCTTAAGGCACTCCTTGGGGTGACGGATTGCACGGGGTTCATGCTCCCCATCCGAAGTCCCCTGGACCGTGAGGGCCGCAACGTCATGACCAACTACCTCGTCCGGGTGTTCCGTAACGACCCCCGCGTTCGCTTCCGGAGAAGAGTCCACGAGACGGTTGAGGGTGCCATCCTCTCCATGGGCGGGAAGATTTTCCGCCTGACCACGATTACCATCCTCCACCACGGCTACAGGGAAGCAAGGAAGGTTGCAGAGAAAATCAGCGACCGGAATTTCCGCCTTTTGCTTCTTGCCCTCAAGGAGAACCCGAAAGACCCCGATATCCTTGCCTACCTCGGGCGTTCGTACCTCTTCCGGGGAGAGCAAAAGAAAGCCCGGGCACTCTTTGAGAAGGTGCTCCGCCTCTCGAAGGGCTTTGGGTTTTCGACGCTTTCTGTGCACCTTGATCTTGCTTTCATGGAGGGCATGGAGGGGAATACGGAGAAAGCCCTGGAGTACCTGGCCCGGGTTGAAGAGCACGACCCGTATCTTCCGGACCTCTGGTACGTGTACGGCAAGGTATACGAGAAGGCTGGAGAATGGGAGAAAGCCCTGGAGTCCTTCGAGAAAGTCCTCACGGTCGATGCCACAAAGAGTACATCTCTCATGGTCTTTTTCCGGGTGGACTTTGCGGACCTCCACGTGGCCCTCGCCCAGTGTGCGGCAATGACGGGAGACGAGGAGAAAGCCGAGCGCTACGCCCGGAGAGCTTTCGAGCACTGTCCTGAAGACCCAGGAGTGCTCAACAACCTCGCAGTAGCCCTGATTCGGCGGGGCCGTGCTGAAGAGGCTGAAGAGTACCTCGAGCGGGCCCTGCGCCTTGACCCTGGAAACGGCACGATTCTCGGCAACCTCCTCCAGCTCCTTGTGGAAGAGGGAAAAATCGACAGGGCGAAGTCGTACCTTGTGCGGCTTCGGGAAAACCTCGGGTAGAAATTTTTGTTTTCCCCCTAAAGTTCTGGGAAACCCGGTCGATATATTAGGGTGGAAAGCGGGAAAAGGAGGTGAACGGGAGGAGAAAGGGGAAAAGGGAAGAACAGGAGAACTCAGTTGGGCTGGTTCGTGTGTTTTAGTGTGAGGCAGGGATGCCTTGAGAATACCTCAGGAGGAGGTTGAGTTCAATGGGTCTTCGGATTAACCAGAACATCACGGCGCTCAACGCCCACCGGAATCTGGTGGCGACAGACAGCGCCCTCTCGAAATCCTTAGAGCGGCTCTCTTCGGGCCTTCGCATCAACCGGGCGGCGGATGACGCCGCAGGACTGGCGATTTCCGAGAAGATGCGGGGGCAGATTAAGGGGCTTGCCCAGGCCATCCGGAACGCGCAGGACGCCATATCGCTCATCCAGACGGCTGAAGGTGCCCTAAACGAAACGCACTCTATTCTCCAGAGGATGCGGCAACTTGCTGTCCAGGCGGCGAACGACACCCTCACTCCTGACGACCGGGAGCAGATTCAAAAGGAAATCAACCAGCTCATCGAGGAACTCGACCGCATCGGCAACACCACCGAGTTCAACACCAAAAAGCTCCTGAATGGCCAGGCCGGATACGCGGTAACGGGGCAGAACGGCTTGGCAAGTGGTGGAGCGGTAACGGTAAATGAGGTCGCTTACAATGCAGGTAGCGCTATAGCCGCTGAAGACCTCAATGCCCTTGTCACCCGCATGACCCCAGGGACGAACACTAGGGCCGGAGTGTACACCGTCGTCATCACCCAGAATGCCACCAAGGCGCAGATTGGGGGGGAAGATGCGGGAGACACCACGGTTGACTATAGTGGTACCATTGTCCTCAACGGTGTTGCCATCAACGTGGTATCGGGTGAAAACCTGGACAACGTGGTCCTGAAGATCAACAATGTCAAGAACCTCACCGGTGTCGAGGCAGCAGTCAGCGGCAACAGCATTGTCCTCACTTCCATCAACTACGGTAGCAGTGCCACCATCAACGTCTCTGGAAGTAACGAGCTTCTGAAAGATCTCGGTCTTACCGGTGGTGACGAGACCGTCCTCTCCGATGCCGGAACGGATATCGTGGGGACCATCAACGGGAAAGCAGCCATAGGAAAAGGTGGAACGCTGACCCTTGTGGCTCCTGGAGATGATGCCGATGGGCTCTCCATCACCATTGACCCCTCAAAGCTTGAGCTTGGAAGCGGTGCTGAGTTACAGTTCTCGGCGGTGGTTGACGCAAGCGGCGCGGTGACGCTCCATATCGGTGCCAATAAGGACCAGACGATGACCGTGAGTATCCGGGACATGCGGGCCAAAGCGCTGGGCGTTGACCAGATTAGCGTTCTGAGCCAGACTGAGGCTGAGGAGTCCATCGCCAAGATTGACCTTGCCATTAACGACGTCTCCACAGAACGATCCAAGCTCGGTGCCTATCAGAATCGTCTCGAACACACCATTGCTAACCTCGGAGTGGCAAAGGAGAACCTGGCTGCCGCCGAGTCCCGTGTCCGCGACGTCGATATGGCCGAGGAAATGATGGAGTTCACGAGGTCGCAGATTCTCCTCCAGGCTGGTGTGGCCATGCTCGCCCAGGCCAACACCCTGCCGCAGGCGGTGCTCCAGCTTCTCCGATAAAGAGGACGGAGGGGGAAGGGCCAGAGCCCTTCCCCCTTTCTTTGTTTGAAGGGTAGGGGTGGCAGCGATGAGGATTGAAGGACAGAAAATGGAGAGCCGGTTTCTTCTCTCTTCTCCTGCGCTTCAGCGAGAGGAAGAGGCGGCAAAGCCTCAGGAAGGGGGAAAGGAAGCGACGCTACGGGTGTCGGCGCTCCTTGACCCTGAGAAAGTCGAGGAGTTTGGGAAGGTTCTGAAAAGCCTCTTTGAGGTCTTCAATTTCGAGCTTCACTTCACCATCCACCGGCCCACCGGAGAGGTCATCGCCCGTATCGTGAACCGGGAGACCGGCGAGGTCATCCGGGAGATTCCCCCGGAGAAGTTCCTCGATATGGTGGCGAAGCTCCAGGAGCTTGCGGGAATCCTTGTGGATGAGGTCGTCTGAGGAGGGAGAACATGGCCGGAACGCTAAGTATCGACGGGCTCATTTCAGGGCTCAAGACCTCGGAAATCATCGAGAAGCTTGCCGAAGCCGAGCGGGCTCCCATCGCCCGGCTTGAGGAAAAAAAACAGACCTACGACACCAGGCTCTCCCTCTGGCAGACGGCAAACACTAAGCTCCTCGCTTTGCAAAATAGCACCCTGAGCCTTTCCCTTTCCTCTACCTTCCTGGCCAAAAAAGCCACTACCACAGGCGATGCCCTCTCGGTGGCCCTAAGAAGCGGTGCTCAGGAAGGGACCTATGTCCTCACCGTGGAACAGGTGGCCACTGCCCACCAGATGGCCACTTCCCTGGCCTATGCTGATACCGATACCACCCACTTTGGGGAGGGGGTTATCACCATCACGGTGGGAGGGAAGGTCACGGAAATCACCATCGATGCCACCAACAACACCCTCTCGGGGATCCGAGACGCCATCAACCGGGCAAAAGCCGGGGTTCAGGCCACCATCGTGAAGACGCAGGAAGGGTTCCGGCTTTTTCTCGCGAGTGAGAAAACGGGGCTTGAGAATGCCATCACGGTCAGCGTGGCCCTCTCGGGGGGGGAGGCAGAGATCTCGAGCTGGACTGAGGTTCAGGCAGCCCAGAACGCCCGGGTCCTCCTTGGTGGGACAAACCCCATTGTGTATGAGGGGCCCTCAAACATTGTCACTGACTTCATCCCTGGCATGACCCTCAGCCTCCAGAAAACCGGAAACGCCACCGTCACCGTTTCCCGAGACCTTGAAGCGGTGAAAAGCGCCATCCTGGACTTCACCGGCGCCCTCAAGGACTTCCTGCAGTTTGTGAAGGACAACACCTCTTACGACCCTGAGACGAAGACCGCTGGGGCCCTCCTTGGGGAAACGACCCTCACCCGGGTGGCAGCAGAACTCGTACGCCGCCTCACCGGACGGGTTACCTCGGAACGGTACCAGAGTGTCATGGACCTGGGCATGACTCTCGACCGCTACGGCAACCTCCTTGTGGACGAGGGAAAACTCGCGCAGGCCCTTGAAAATAACCCCGAGGCAGTGCGGGAACTCTTTGCAGGAGAAAAGGGCGTAGCGGTATCGCTCAAGGAGTACCTCCGCTTCGTGACCGACCCTTACGAGGGGATCATGCGGAGCACTGAGAAGCTCTACGAGCGGGTCATCGAGGACCTCGACGAGCGTATCGCTCTCATGGAAGAGCGTCTTGAAGCGCAGAAGGAACGGTGGCTGAGACAGTTTGCAACCCTGGAGAGTTTCCTTGGCACCATGCAGACGCAGAGCAACTGGCTCACCCAGCAGATTGCCAATCTCAATAAACTCGTGGGGAGGAGCTGAGGACAATGGGCACCTACAGCGCGACCATGGCTAGGCGGTTTTACGAAGAGCACACCGTGAACACCGCGTCACCGGTGAAGCTTGTGGTTCTCCTGTACGATGGGGTGATCAGGTTCCTGAAGCTTGCCGAACGGGCTTTTGCTGAGGGAGATCGGGTTTTGGCCCGGATGCACATCGGAAAAGCGGAGAAAATCATCCTCGAGCTTCTTGGCAGCCTCAATTTTGAGGACGGAGGCGAAATTGCGGAGAACCTCTTTGCCCTGTACCGGTTCGTCCTTCGGGAGTGTGCCCGGATGAGCGGGGAAAACTACGAAGAAGTGCTCCCCGGGGTCATCCGCATTCTCTCCGGACTGCGCGACGCCTGGAAGAACCTTGAGGCCTATGGGCAGAGAACCTCTTGAGCTCCTTGAGGAGCTCCTCAGGGTCACTCTGGCAATGCATGGTGAGGTTCTTGCGGGAAGTCTCGACCATCTTCCAGAATATCTTACCGCTCGCCAACACCTCATCGATGCCCTCAGTCCACTGCTTCAAGAACTCGGAGATGCTGACCGTTCCCGGGCCCTTACCCTGCTTCGGGAAATCGTGGAAAAGGACGAAGAAGTCCGCCGCTGGGTTGAGGAACTCCTGAAAAGGGAACTCGTCTCTCTAAAAGAGGGACAGAAAACCATCCAGGCCATACGGGCTTTCCGCAAAAGCCTGGGGGATTCGGCATCTTCCCGGTTTATAGAGGAAGAAGGGTAGCAGGTTCCTGTGCGGTTGTTACCCTGGCTGCACGATGGAGCAATCCGTCTCCCCAGGTTGCGAAGTGGTAGAGAATCTCATTTTGGCACACCAGGGGCTTTCGAAAGCCTGCAGATTTTGCCCTTGGGGAAGCTTCCGGCAAACTTTGGTCAGAGTTCTATCCCTGTTCTCAGAACTTCCTCGATGAAAGGGTTCTTCGAGGCCTTCATGGCTTCGAACTCTTCAGGAGTGTAGACCAGAGGCTCTACCGGGAGGTCTGTGAGCTCAAGGATGCGCCCGATGCGTTCGAAGAACCGCTCCCGGAAGTCGCCGACAATAATGAGGTCGATATCGCTTCCTTCGTGGATTTCCCCCGGCAAAGGAGCCATAAAGGGAGATTTTCTCTATGGGGAAGCAAGACCTGAGCTGTGCCGCAAAGGCCTTTATTTCCCCAATAAGTCTTTCATGGTCTGCAGGATCGACTCGGCGGAGCTTAGGCACTTCCTCGCATCCTCCTCCTCGTAGAACTCGCTTGGAGCAAGCTCCCCAGAGGCCATTTGGATACCTTTAAGCGCCTTCTCCCCACTTTGCTGCGCCTGAAAGTAGCTCCACTCGTAGTGCCGGGCTCTGTAGCTATCCCAGGCCGCCTGCAGGTCGGCTTCAGCCTGTTTGAGCCATTTGAGGCTCATCCTCCTCATGGCTTTATTGTACCAGATTCCCGTTGACCCCCTATCTTGCAAGGCGATTTTTCCCTCGAAGACAGGGAATTCTTCGACTCTCGCGGTGAATCCCGTTCTGCCACTGCAAGCCCGTCTTTTTGCTCTTTTCTTTGCCACTGCAAGCTTGTGGTTTCGTCCTTTTCTCTTGTCACTGCGAGGTCGTATTTTCGTCTCCGAAGCAGTCTCGCCTTTTTGCTCCGACAAGAGAGTGTCACTGCGAGCCTCGTTTGTTCGTTTGGCGAAGCAGTCTTAGAGATTCCTCGCCGCTTCGCGGCTTCGGAATGACCGATGAGGGGTGTCACTGCGAGGTCGTCTTTTCGTTTCCGAAGCAGCCTCAACCACTGGATTGCTTCGGGCCTTCGCCCCTCGCAATGACCGGTCAAAAGAGTCACTGCGAGCTCGTCGTTTCGCTTGCGAAGCAGTCCTGTTTCCTGTGGTCCTGAGACTGCTTCGTCGCTTCGCTCCTCGCAATACGGTGACAATGAAAAAAGGGTCCTCGCAACGACAAACAAAAAGAGTCATTGCGAGCTCGTCTCTTCGTCTGCGAAGCAATCTCATGGGACTGCTTCGCTCGCAACGGCGAAGAAAACGTCCGTCGGGTTGCTTCGGGGCTTCGCCCCTCGCAACGACGGGGGAGAAGTCACTGCGAGCTCGTCGTTTCGTCTGCGAAGCAGTCTTGCTTTTCAGAATCTGAGACTGCTTCGCTTCGCTCGCAGTGACAAGAAAAAGGAATCCTGCGGTGACAGAAAAGGGCTCGCGATAACTCCCATTGTGTCACTGCGAGGTCGTATTTTCGTTTCTGAAGCAGTCTCTCCTTTCCTCACCTCATGGAGATACGAGACCGCTTCGTCGCTGCGTTCCTCGCAGTGACACTGAAAAAGGCTCCTTGCAGTGACAAAACAAAAAGCTTCTCGCAAATGATCCTTTATTTGTCACTGCGAGGTCGTCGTGTCGTCTCCGAAGCAGTCTCCTTCTCTACCCCGTGGAAATACGGTACTGCTTCGCTTCGCTTGCAGGAACAAAAGAGGGGGCCGCTTCGCCGCTTTGCTCCTCGAAGCGGCAAATGGGGGTCACGGTCTCGTTTCTGAGAGGGGGAAAGCTTTTGCAAGGCCGTCGCTTTATATCTCCAGAGTAATCCCAAAATCCTTCTGGGGTACTTGCTACCCCCCTTGGCTTGGCAATGGTTGACAATAACCCTTTTTCTAGAGTCCTGAAGCAGAACAGTGTGACAGGGGTAGGGAGGAAGTGGCATAATAGGAGGGGAGGGAGAAAGATGGGTGACGACCTTCAGAGTCTTTCAAGGCGCATAAAGAGGCTGGAAGAGGAAAACCTCAAACTCCGAGTTGTCCTTCTTTTTGTACTCCTTGGCGTGTTCGCTCTGGGCTTCCTCGGGTTTGTGCGGTGGAATAGGGAAATCGTGGCGGAAAGGTTTGTCCTCGTTGATTCCCTGGGGAATACCCGGGCAACCCTGTCGTCGGCTCCCGAGGGTCCGGTCCTTGCGTTCCTTGGTCCTGATGGGAACATGCGCATGGCCATGGTCCTGACAAAAGACATGGCCGGTATCGCCCTCTGCGACGTCCATGGAGTGCCCAGGGTGGGTATTGCCCTTGTGGAGGACGTCGCTGGTATCGCCTTTGGGGATCCCACGGGGGCGCTGCGCATGGGAATGGCCCTGGCCGAGGGAGAACCGGTCATCGGTTTCTACGATGCCCAAGGCAATATCATTCGCCAGCTTCCGTGAGGACCTCAGAAGGTTTGCCAGCGGAGAACCTCTGCAAGCGCTTTCTTCTTCGGTGCCGGCGGGATTTCTTCCGGATACCCCACAGCAAGGATGACCGCAAGCTCGAGGTGCTCCGGACAGCGAACCAGCCGTTTCACCGCTTCTGAGTGTGCTTTTCGATACGAGTTGACCCAGCAGGTCCCAAGGCCATAGGCTAAAGCGGCGATGATGATGTTCTCTGCCGCTGCGCAGGCATCCTCCAGGGCCGTTTCTACTTCTTTTTCGCAGAAAATCAGAATAGCTGCTCCCGCCTCCTGCAAGAATCTCTCCCACTGGCAGAGTTCGGTGAGTTTCTTTCGGAGCTTCCTTTCGGTGACTACCGTAAAAACCCATGGTTGCCTGCTGTACCCTGGAGGAGCCAGCCTCCCGCAGTCCACAAGGTCCTCGAGAGTTCCCCCAGGTTTTTCTATGTGTCGTCGTTGGCATTTAGCCTGTTGTCAATACGGGCAGAGAGCCTGTCGTTGCTCATCGAGTTTTTCTTAATTGTTTTGTTAATTCCCCTTTTTGTATGGTTTCGGAAGCTCGGCCTTGACAACATCTTTGGCGTGGTCATCATAGCTGTTGGGTTGTCATTACCCTTTTCCATGATGTTTTTACGTTCTTTCCTTGTAACCATACCCCGAGAACTTGAAGAAGCAGCTTCACTGGACGGGGCAAAGGGGTGGCAGATTTTTTGGAAGATTGTCCTCCCAATTGCCAGTCCCGGTTTTCTTACGGTTGGGTTAATGAACTTCCTCGGAGGATGGAATGCGTTCACTATTCCTGTGACTTTTCTAAGCGATCCTGGACAGCAGACAGCAATAGTGAGAATCTACACTCTCAGTGGGCAATATACAGCCCCTTGGGAACAGATATTTGCCGCAATTGTGATCATGATACTGCCCTTACTGGTATTATTCCTTTCTTTGCAAAGGTATTTCGTAAAGGGGATAATTGGTGGTGCTTTGAAATAAAGCATGTAGGGAGGAGTTGCCACATGATCTTCGAGGATCCAAGGATTCTCGTGAAGGACGAGATTCAGCAACTCGCGGAGGAAGGGTACGACGTTTCTGAACTCAGGGAAACCCTCAACTGGTATCTAGTCATGAACCGGGGCTTTGATATTGACGACGCCAGGTACTTTTTCTACGAGGTGTTCAAAAATCTCCCGAAAAAGGACGGTTACCATTATCACGAACCTTCGGAATGGGATGAAATCGTTGCAGAGAGTTCTTTTGCGATCCATGAGAGACCTGAGATTGCTCAGGAGGAGTTATTTGATCGGCTCTATGGTGCGCTTCTTGGTCGCGCAGCCGGTTGTATGCTGGGGAAGCCCGTAGAAGGGTGGACTCGAGAAAAGATTCTGGAGTATCTGGCGGAGGCGGGAGAAGAGCGCCTTGAGTACTACTTCCCTGACATTGGAGCCAAAGCGAACGAATTCGGAATCCGATTTAAGGAAGCGCTTCGGGGGAATCTGAACCGGGCAATTCGGGACGACGATCTTGATTACCCGATAATCAACTTGAAAGTGCTGGAGCAATATGGTTTCCATTTTCACCCTGAGAACGTCGGTCACGTTTGGCTTGAGAATCTCCCCTTTGGTCAAGTGTACACGGCTGAGCGGGCAGCGTACAGGAATCTGGTCATGGGTCTTCGGCCTCCGCTGACGGCAACCCATATGAACCCTTACAGAGAGTTCATCGGTGCTCAGATACGGGCAGACATCTTCGGTTGGATATCTCCAGGTGTCCCCGAAAGGGCGGCGAAGATGGCCTACAATGATGCAGCACTCTCTCACGTGAAGAACGGGATATACGGTGAAATGTTCGTTGCCGCTATGCTGTCTGCTGCATTTGTCTCCGAAACGCCCAAGGATGTCGTCCTCACGGGGCTCCAGTATGTTCCCAAAAGGTCCAGACTCTACGAAGCCATAAGCTATGTGCTCCAGATACACGAAGAGGTCCCGGAGTGGGAGAAGGCATGGGCGAAAGTTATGGAGAGGTACGGCAAGTACCACATCGTCCACACTATCAACAACGCCTGCTTTGTTGTCCTTGGCTTGCTTTATGGGGCAGGAGATTTTGGGAAAAGCGTCTGCATTGCTGTGGAGTGTGGGTTGGACACTGATTGTAACGGAGCGACTGTAGGGTCTATACTGGGTGTCATGCTGGGAGCTTCAGGGTTACCGCGTCAGTGGGTTGATCCACTCAACGATACAATGGAATCATCCGTTCCAGGGTTTCAGCGAGTGGAGATTTCGGAGCTCGCCAGGAGGATGTTCAGACTGCTACAGTAGCGCCTGGGGCATGCCTTTGGGGTGTCCTGGTGTTGTGGTTGGGGAATGCAGCTACCGCGCTGGAATTCCAAGAGCGATGGACGACAAATAGGTTGCATGGTAAAGGAAGAGGGATTCTCCTATGAGACCGGTCCGTCGTGAAACACTGGCAGTGCTTGTGGCCGAAGAGATCCGGAGGGACATCATCCACGGGACGTTCAAACGGGGGGAGAAGCTCCCTCCTGAGAATGAACTCGCCCGTATCCTGGGTGTGGGAAGGCCTACGGTGCGAGAGGCCCTGCGGATTCTTGAGGGTGAGGGATGGGTGCAGTTCAGGTTTGGAGGAGGTGCGTACGTGGCGAGAGACGGCAAAAGCCCTGAGGGGAACCTGACCCACTTCCGGAAGGAGGAGATGCTGGAGCTTTTGCGGTATGAAATCCTCGAGCTTGAGGAGGGGAAGGAGATTACTTCTTCTGTACCACCATTCCTGCCCAGCTTTTTATTATTCCTCTGTATCTTGCCTTTTCCCGTTTTGGCTTGACGAATTCGCTGTTTGGGCTTGTGCTTGTCTACATTGCCATTTTCTCGCCCTTTGCCATTCTGTTGATGCGTTCTTACTTTATGAATATTCCAAACGAATTGCTTGAAGCAGCGTTGATTGACGGCGCCTCCATGTTGCAAGCATTCTGGCGCATTGTCTTCCCTGTGGCTCGTCCAGGGGTTATAACAACGGTGGTCATTGTAGCCATGTGGAGCTGGAACAATTTCCTGTTGCCTTTAACCTTTCTGAATCAGGAAAGGGTTATGCCTGTTACCGTAAGACTTGGTATGCTTATGGGGAAATGGAGTGCAGCCTGGGAACTTATTATGGCAAGCGCGATACTCGGAGCCTTGCCTGTTGCTCTTTTGTTCGCGTTTCTCCATAGGAGGTTCATAGCGGGATTGGCTGGGACCGGATTAAAGGGATAGAGGCTGGTCAAAAACTTCCGCCAAACGTAGCATTGCTGTCGCTCGTTTGCTTTCTTGGGGAAAAAGAGAAGATTTTTTGTTGCTGGTGTGGTCTTTTCGAGCTCGTCCGCCCGAGAAAGCAAGCTCGTGCTCGGACAAGGTAAAAACACAATGTCATCCTCCTTTGACATGTGCAAAACCCTGAAGGGGTTCAAAGGACTTCTCAACTGTTGTCAAAATAATATGGGTATCTACTGAGGCAATCTTCAGGCGGTCAAAGAGACTGTTGATGTACTTCCGCAAAGAGGCCTGGCTCAAGCCCTCCTGGTTCACAAAGGCAACCAAGGGCGTCAGGATGTCCCTGTACCATCATAAGGTCGTAGGTTTCTTCCTTCGACTCTCCCCCACAGAAGGAAGTCTTCAGGGTAGGGTTTCCAGAGGGTTCTTCTTCTGGCTTTCATGGTGAGTGCCTGACTCGCCAGAAACCGGGGAAATGAGCAAATACTCCAGAAGCGGGAACGAGCTTCTTCCAAGGCTTTGTGCATCTGGTGGGCGAAAGAGGATTCGAACCTCTGACCCCTTGCTTGTAAAGCGGGAAACCTGGAGACGCAATTTACTCTCCACACCCCTGTTCCCCGGTTTCCTCACAAGTGCCTCGATCTTCTGTTTAAGGTCAGGAAGGTCCTTTTCTACCGTTTTCCAGACCTCCTCCAGGTCCACCCCAAAGTATCTGTGAACGAGCAAGTTTCGCATAGCGACAATCTGTGGCCAGGGTACCTCGGGGTAGGCTTCGTGGAAGGCTTTGCCGAGTTGTGCGGCTGCCTCTCCGACGAGTTAGATGTGGTACAGGACCCAAACCTGAACCAGTTCGTCCCGCTCAAACGTCTCTCGCCCACAAGCTGCGTAGCGCTCGATTCTGGTGATGGCATCCAGAATGTCCTGCAGGAGCTCCCTTGCGCTTCTCACAGGGGAACGGCCTCCTGCAGTACTCGCTCACGGATGCGGGCCTTGATGCCACGGCTACTCACCACGTCCACCCTGACTCCCAGAAGCTCCTGGAGTTCAAGCCACAGCCCGGCGTGGTCAAGGAGGCTCCGACCTGGTTCGAAATCAACAATGAGGTCGATGTCGCTTTCTTCGGTGGCCTCACCGCGAGCTACCGAGCCGAAAACGCGCACGTTATAAGCACCGTATCTCGCGCATACACGGAGGATCTCCTCACGTTTTGCCTTCAGCAACTCCTCAAGCGTCATACCCAGGCCTCCCGGGGGTTTCTCCGGATTGCTCCACCAGTCCAGGGCCTTTTCTGGAAACCAAGGGAGAGACATTGCCCTCCCAGGAGAGAGTATACCAAAATCCCAGCCCAGAGAGTAAAAAACCCCGGGTTTTTATTTTTCAGCTGCAGGACGTCAGCGCCTTTCGCCCTGCTATAATGGAGAGGACGGGGTCAAGCGAACACTAAAAAAGAGAGGAGGGGAGCTTCCTTGTTCTGGAAGTAGGAACGAGCTTCTTCCGCAGCTTTCGATGTCTGGTGGGCGAAAGAGGATTCGAACCTCTGACCCCTTGCTTGTAAGGCAAGTGCTCTCCCCCTGAGCTATTCGCCCACCGTTTTTCATTATACCACACTCAGACGTTGCCAAAGCTCGTGTGGTACTCAAACCGAAAGCCGTGCCTTTCTGCGATATCTGCGAAGGCCTTTCGGATTGCCCCATAGTCGAACCGGTACTCGTACCTTGCCCCAAAGAGGTTCGATTGCTCCTCAATAGTGCCGCTTCTTAGGCTAGAAGTGGCCCGTGTGACTTCCTTTTCGACGCCAAAGCCCTGGATGCCTTCACCGGAAGAAATTCCCGAACCCCGTTCTTTCAGCATTTCGGAGAAGTGGAGTGCTTTAGTGTCGTCATCGATGCGGAAGCGGGCGACGTACTCAAGACGGTCTTTCCGCAAAAACCCCCTCCGTTCGGCAACGGTAACGGTAAGGGTGAAAACGCCCTTCTTCTCTTCGAGTTTCCCCGAGAACTTCTGGGCGAGGTCCCTGATGTCATCACGAAGCATAGCATTGCCTTCTTTCTGTTTGAGTGTAGAGTACATTGTACCACGAAGTATGCTATACTTATAGTGGTTCGTTTCAGGTGGACGTGGTCCTTAATAGGGAAGCCGGTGAGAATCCGGCGCGGTCCCGCCACTGTGACCGGGGAGCAGGGTGCATGTGCCACTGGGGAAACCCGGGAAGGCGCGCTTCAAGCGATGATCCGGAAGCCAGGAGACCTGCCTGAAGCGTGTCCCAACCACTCTTCGCGGAAAGAGGAGGTGGGAAAGTGTCCTGGACTCCGCCCCAGGCATGGAGCATAGCCCTCCCTCTCCCCCTCCTCCTTCGCGAACCCGAAAGGAGGCATGGGCGATGAGGCAAAGGATTTTCCTGTTTTCCGTTCTCTGCTTTTTCCTTTTGCTCTCTTCGGCTTCTGGGCTTGAGGTCACCGACGATACTGGAAGAACGGTCACGTTGTCTTCCCCTGCAGCGCGGGTTATTTCCCTCACTCCGGCGAACACCGAGATCGTCTTTGCCCTGGGGGCGGGAGAGAGCCTTGTGGGGGTCACGACGTACTGTGACTACCCTGAGGAGGCGAAGAAAAAGGAGAAAATCGGGAGCATTACCGAAGTCGACCTTGAGGCGATTGTTCGCCTTGAACCGGACCTTGTGCTTGCTGGGTCCCTGACGCCTCCTGAGGTCGTTGAGCGGCTGACACAACTTGGGTATCCGGTGTTTGTCCTTGATGCAAAATCCATTGCCCAGGTCATCGAGGGCATCCGGAAGGTTGCTCTGCTCCTTGGGAGGGAAAAGGAAGGGGAGGCTCTGGTGAAAGCCATGGAGGGGGACGTCCGGGAAGTTCAGGCCAGGGTTTCCGGTCTTTCTGAAGAGGCAAAGCCCCGGGTGTTCCACGTCATCTGGCACGACCCTCTCTGGACGGCGGGAAAGGACACCTTCATCCATGAGTTCATCACCCTCGCCGGAGGGAAAAACGTAGCAGAGGACCTCTCAGGATACGTGACCCTTGATCTTGAAGAGCTCCTCCGCCGAAATCCCGATATCATCACCGTGGTCAGCGCCCACGGGGAAAATCTCCCCTACAACTTCATCGTCTCCGATACGCGGCTCAGAGTCCTCCAGGCGGTACAGCAAGGCCGGGTGTTTGTGGTCGACAGCGACATCGTCTCCCGTCCTGGTCCCCGGGTGACCCAGGCTCTGCGCATCTTTGCCTCCATTATCCATCCGGAGATTTTTGGACCGTACCAGTCTCCGAAGGAATGATCTCGTCTTCCTCAAGAAGCTGCCATTCGGCGTACCCTTCCTTGCGAAAGGGAAGCCGCACTCCGGTGAGGACCATCCGCGGCTTTGTCGGATGCGTTGTGACGGTTATGTAGGCCCGGACGAGATTTGCAACGGTGGCTTCCTGGAAGGTCAGGGTGGTGCCATCCTGGAGGACGATGGTGGTGCGGAGGTGTTTGTGGCCTTCGGGAATCTCTAAGACAATGGCTTGGATGTCCTCGTTCCGGAAAACCAAGGATTGCCCGCTGGGCATGCTCTTCTCCTCCCTTCTCTTTCGGGAGTATAATCTGAGCCATGAAGCGGCGGAAGAGGTTCCGAAAATCTCTTCTTCTTTTCGGCTTTATTGCCCTCTGCGGGGTGAGCCTGTTTTTCGCCCAGGGGGTGGGTCAGGGACGGTATGCGCTCTCCGATTCCCTGGCCCTCTTCCATCCTGCAGGACTTCCCCTGAGTGAACGAACCATCCTTTTTGCCATCCGCCTCCCCCGGGTGGTCCTTGCCCTTCTTGTGGGGGGAGGACTGGCTCTTTCCGGGACCGTACTCCAGGGGCTTTTCCAGAATCCCCTCGTTGACCCCTATATCCTCGGAGTAAGTTCAGGGGCAGCCTTTGGAGCGGTGGTGGCAATCCTGACCAGGGTGTACTTCGGGCTTTTCACCGTCCCCCTTTTCGCTTTCCTGAGCGCGCTGGGGACGGCGATTCTCGTCTTTCGCCTTGCCCGGGTGGGGCGGAGGATTCCCCTGGAGACGCTCCTTCTTGCAGGACTTGCGGTGGGCTTTTTCTTCTCCGCCCTCATCACCCTCGGGATGTTCCTTTCGGGAGAAAACCTCCACCAGGTGGTCTTCTGGACCATGGGGGGGTTCTGGAACCGGGGGTGGGAAGAGGTCAAGATGGTGCTCCCCTTCTTCGCCTTCGGTGTCTCCTTTCTTTTGTCTTTCGGGCGGGAACTCAACGCCTTCCTTTTGGGCGAGAAAGCCGCCGAGAGCCTGGGGGTCGATGTGGAGCGCTTCAAGCGCTGGGTCCTTTCTGTGGTGTCGCTGCTTGTGGCAAGCTGTGTGGCTACAAGTGGCGTCATCGGGTTTGTGGGGCTTGTGGTGCCGCATATCTTGCGGCTTCTTGGGTTTCAGGATCACCGGTTGCTTCTGCCCCTGTCTCTGTGCACCGGGGGCACAGTGCTCCTTCTTGCCGATACCCTGGCCCGGAGCGTCATCCACCCTGTGGAGCTCCCCGTGGGTGTGGTGACCAGTCTCCTTGGGGCTCCCTTTTTCGTGTACCTCCTCCGCCAGAGGAAAAGAGGCTTATGAGGCCCTATCTTGAAGCCGTGAACGTTTCCTTTGCCTACCACGAGGGCGAGAGCGTCCTGAGTGGCGTGACCTTCGCCCTGGAGCGTGGGGATTTCGTGGGCGTTCTGGGGCCCAACGGTTCGGGGAAGACGACGCTCATCCACCTTCTGGCAAGGCTTCTGCCGGTGGAGAAGGGCACCATTTTCCTCGAGGGGCGGGATATTGCTACCTTCCCCCGCCGCCTCTTCGCCCGAAAGGTCGCTGTAGTATTCCAGGAAATCCCGGGGCGTCTGGACCTCCCCTGTTTCGATGTGGTCATGATGGGGAGAATCCCCTACCTTTCTCGTTTTCGGAGAGAAACAAAAGCCGACGAAGAAGCCGTGCTCTGGGCCATGGACGTGACCTCGACGCTCCCTTTTGCCGAGGAGCCCTTTAGTGAACTCTCCGGTGGAGAGAAGCAGCGAGTCCTCATCGCCCGGGCCCTGGCCCAGAAACCCGAGCTCCTTCTCCTTGACGAGCCCACGAGTCATCTCGATGTGGCTCATGAACTTGAAATTCTGAACATCCTGCAAAACCTCGTCCGGCTGGGTATCACTGTCGTTGCCGTGTTCCACGATGTGAACCTGGTGGCTCGGTTCTGCGAAAAGGCGCTGCTCCTCAAAAAGGGTCTGCTTTGCTCTTTTGGGAGAGTTGACGACGTTCTGCATGAGGCTACCTTGAAGGAGCTCTTCGGTGTGCCCTTCGCGAAAGTTCCCTATCCCCTGTCCACCCGCCCGATCTTTATCCCCCTGGGGGAAAGGGTCCTGAAACAACAGCGAGGGTGGGTCCACCTGATCTGCGGTGGGGGGAGCGGCATCCCTGTTATGCGCTTCCTCTCTGAGGAGGGGTTTTCAGTGAGCGTGGGGGTGGTAAACCGGTTTGATTCTGACGAGGAGATGGCCGAGCGTCTCGGATTTCCGGTGGTGCGGGAGAAGCCCTTTTCCCCCATCGGAGAGGAAGCGCTGAGAGAAGCCTTAGAACTTGCCCGGAGGGCAGATGCAATCGTTGTTGCTCCCACCTTCTGGGGGTGGGGCAACGTCGCCAACCTCGACCTTGCCCTGCGGCTTAGGGAGGAGGGGAAACCGGTGTTCGTTTTTGCGGAGACCCTGCGGAAAGAGCGGGACTACACCGGTGGCGAGGCCCAGGAGAAACTCTCTGAACTCTGTAGCCGGGGTGCCGAGGTTGTGCACCACTTGCGGGAACTCCTCCAGGCCCTGGAGCGTCGCTTGTGGTATAATGCTTGAAAAGGTGAAGGAGGAGACAACAATGCAGCGGAGGGGTTTGGTGGTTCTTGCGGTTGTGCTTTTTGTGGGGAGCATGATGGGCCTTGCCCGTGCAGAGGTTCTCCTTCGTTTCACCCTCCATCCTCAAGTGTACATCTCCATCCCCCGTTCGGTAGACGTCTCCGTCTCTGTGGATCGGGGAGAGGGTGCGACCTATGATATCGGTGACCCCATCACCATTCGTTTTCGGGCGACCCGGGATGGCTACGTGAACCTCATCGATTACCTCCCAGGTGGCGACGTACAGGTTCTTGTGCGGAACCGGTTCGTTCGTGCCGGTATCAGCGAGACGTACTCGAAGAGCGTTACGGGTCCGGGAGGAACCGAGCGGCTTGTGGTGCTCCTCACCCGGGATCCTGTCTCGGACAGGGACCTTGAGCGCTTCATTCAGGCCCCGCACCAGGCAGATCGTATCTTCCACGCCCAGTACGCGACCGACCGAACACATTTCCAGGTGGCGGCCCGGATGGAGGGAACAGTCCTCACCCTGGAACCTCAAACGGTTCAGATTGGTCCCTCCAGTGCCCTCGTGTTCACCGCCTCGCTTTCGACTGCCTCAGGTCAGCCTCTTGAGGGACAGGAACTCGTCTGGTCGACAAGCGACGGTTCCCTGGCTACAGCTCGCACCGTGACCGATGCTCGCGGGATGTCCCGGAACACCTTCTACGCCCCTGCCTTTTCGGGAACGGTGACCGTGGAGGTGCGTTTCCTGGGAGGCGTTCGCCTTGCGCCCTCTTCGGCGGTGGCCACGGTTGAGGTGGGCCAGAGAATTGTCGAGACCTACCTCAGCCTCGAGCCAGCAAAAACCGTCCTGGCCTCGGGAGAGCGGATACGGGTTGTGGCCTATCTCCGGGACCGGGAGGGGCGGGCTCTGGCCGGTCGCACGATTGAATGGGAAGTCCCTCAGGGAACCCTGAGCGCCACCTCCAGCGTCACCGATACCTCCGGTCGGGCCTGGGTGTTTTATACTGCTCCCAGGGTGGCGACCACAAGAGATTTCGACCTTGTGGCCCGCTTTCCGGGAAGCGCCCAGTACGCTCCTTCTGAGGCATTTGTCACCCTCACGGTGGAGCAGGCTCGCCCGATGCTCTCGGAAGCCCTCTTCTTCGTGGATTTCTCAAGCGGTTCCCCAAAGCACAACGGGAGCCGCCTGAGCTACCAGGGGAAGGTAGTGTCCGGGTTCTCGGTGAACGACGTTTCCCTCCTTGAGATGCGCCGTGGAGAGGTGTTAGAGTTCTATTTCTCTCCCGGAGGCGTGCCTGAGGAAGGTGCCGTATACCTCTGGGTTCAGGGGGATCCCAATACCCGGGTGCAGGTGACGCTCAACGGGAAGGACCTCGGCACCGTTCCGGCGGTGACTGGTCTCCTTGCTCCGGGCACCGAACAGCGGCTCCTGGCCGTAGCAGGGGATTTCCTCGAGGGGACCAATATCCTGAGGATTACCGCAGAGGGCCCGGCAAGAGGCGTCGTTCGCCTCCAGCGGGTTGTGGTGGTCTTCTGAGGGAGAACGGTGGGCGGCAAGAAGTCGCAATCCGAGGTTCTTCGGGAACTTACCCGACTTTTCCCGCTTCCAGAGGGTGAGGAAGGTCTTTTCAGGATTTTAGATTTCGCCCTGAAGGTTCTCGGAGCGTCGGGTCTCCTCTACGTCAGGGGAGAGCGGCGTTTCGTCCGGGGAACCGGTCTGGAGCACGATGTGGCAAGCCTTGCGGGGTCCTGCACCCTCCGGCGTGGAGCGGTCAATTCGCTCCGCTTCCGGCGGTTTACCATCGCCCAAAAGGCAGAGCTTTTCGTCTTCTGGGAAGAAAATCGGGGACGGACTTTCCATTTTTCAGTCCTCTCCCTCGTTGTGCGCCTTTTTGAACTTTTTGAGCGTCTGGAACATGAAAAGAAGCGCTTGCTCTGGCTCTTTGACGAGAACCCCGACCTTCTCTTTTTCCTCGATGAGCAGGGGCGCATTCTTGAGGTCAATGCCCGGGGAGAGCGGTTCCTGGGGTGGAAGAAGGAGGACCTTGTGGGGAGAACCATTGCCGAGTACATCGGCGAGGAGGCTTGGTGGCTCCTTAAGGAAGAAGCTCAGGGGAGTCGGGAGCCAGCGAGAATAGAGCTCACCCTTTCTGGTTGCGGGGCTCACCTTGCGCACTTTGAGGCCTTGCTTTTCGCCTTTGAGGATGGACGGGTTTTCTGGCTGGTGCTCCGGGATATCGGCGAGCGGAAGCGGTACGAATCGGTGCTTTTGCGTTTTGCCCTCTACGACCAGCTCACCGAGGTGTACAATCGCCGGTTCCTTGAGGAGTACCTCCGCAAAGAACTCGAGCGGGCTCGCCGGGAAGGGTACCCTCTGGCCCTGGTGATGCTCGATATTGACGCCTTCAAGGCCATCAACGACCGGTACGGACATGTCTTTGGGGATGAGGTCCTGCGGATGGTGGCACGGCTCCTTCAAGAGAGCCTGCGCTCAAGCGATGTGGTGGCCCGCTACGGTGGGGACGAATTCGTCCTCGTTCTCCCCAGGGCAAAGGAGGCGGACGTCCACAAAATCATGGAGCGAGTAAGCCGCAATCTCCGGGGAGCCCAGGTGATGGGCGAGCCTTTTCCGGTCCGGATTTCCTACGGGGTGTGTCTCTGGGACGGCCAGAAGAACGTTTCAGAGCTCTTCCAGGAGATTGACCGGAGGATGTACGAGATGAAAAAACAAAGGAGTGGCATTTCGTGACTTTTCTCCAGGGTGTGGTGAACCTTCCTGCGGATACGCCGTTCAACGAAGTGGGGTTTTGGGAGTACACCGTATCAGGCGAAGAGGAAGCTCCAAGCATTCCGCTTTCGGGGGCAAGGGTCCTTGTGGTCCTTGCCGAAAGCGGGGTACCGGTTACCCAGGCCGTCACCAACGACGATGGGATGTTCGTTGCCCGGGTTCCCTCCGGAGAGCGGTATTTCCTTGAAGTTTACGTTGAGCATGACCTCGTGGCGTTAGCCTTTGTCGAGGTAGGTGAGGAGAAGCACCACGATGTGGGTGTGGTTGGCGATGCAAGCACACTCCTTGCAATAGGCAAGAGGCGGGCCCTTGCTGTGCCTGGAGCCGAAGAAAATCCGAGCGAAGAGGTGCTCAAGGCCTGGAGGGAGGACCTCCTCAGGCACTGGCGAAAGGGGAAGAGCCTCGTGCATTTCCCACCCCTGAAAGAGGTGGCGAAAAAGAGCGTGGCTACGTCTTTGGACCCTCTGCGTCTTTTCACGAAGGTCGAGCACTTCTTTGGCGAAGATGGACATTACCTGGTGGTCCTCTGGGAGGCTCAGGAAGAGGTGGAGACCACGCTGTACCTTCGTCCTTTTCGCCTTCCGGTCTTCCAGAAGGAGGGCCCTGTTGAGGGGAAGACGGGCCGCTTTGTCATGCCCGTTGAGGAGTTTGAAGGGTACCTCTTCTTCCTTGAGGCCAAAAACAAGGCTCACCTTCTCGGTCGTACCCCCACCTATGCCGTCCGGGCTCCCTTTACCCCGCAGATTCGGGACGCGACGCTTTTTGGGTACCAGGAGGGGCCGGTGACGGTCCTGCGGCGGGAGACCCGGGGGCGGAGGGTCATCCACTTTCACTCCGACCGGGATGGCATCATCGTCCTGACCCTTCGGGGGGCCCAGGAGCGGGGTTTTGAAATCGAAATGGAGTTCGATCTCACCCGGAAGCGGATTTTCCCCAAATGTTTCATGCAGGAGGGCTTCAAGCACCTGACACTCGCCATGTACTTCTCTGAGGACCGTTCCTTCTTCTGGGGTCCGGTAGGACGGGGGGTGAAGGTCCGGGATGAGGAATGGGAGGAGCTCCTGCGGCTGTGGCGGGAGGAGACTCCTGAGGTTTCCCTCAAGGACCACTTCGTGGAGGTGGGGTTTGGTTTCCCCTTTGTGGAGGTCATCGGCTTTTTCAGGGACCAGGAGTTCCGTCTTTTCGCCAACCGTTACCCCGAGGATGGGGTGCTGCTCCTGTCCTGCCGCTGCCTGAACTCCCTTGAGGTGGAATCCACAGTGTACTACCGGGGTCGGGTGAGGCTGTGGGGGGAAGGGGTGTTTGAGGGGTGTTTCCTCGACGTGGACTTTGAGGGGAAATTCGTCGAGGAGACGGAAAAAGAGGACGAAGACGCTTCCGCTCCTTTCCAGAGCTCGGTGAAGGGGCCGGTGACGCTCCGAGCGAAATTCTGGGTTGGGCAAATCAGAGGGTTTTCTCCAGATACGCGCAAAGGTCCGTGATGGGGCAGGCGCGGCAGCTTGGTCTTTTAGCCTGGCAGATGAACCGCCCCAGAAACCCCAGAAGGTGCGATGCCCGGATCCACTGACTCTCTGGGATGAGCTTTCTGAGGTCCTCCTCGATGCGGTCGGGGTTCTGGGCTCTGGTGAGGCCGATGCGCTGCGCCACCCTCCCCACGTGGGTGTCCACGGGGATAGCGGGGATACCGAAGGCGTTGGCTAAGACCACATTTGCCGTTTTCCGCCCCACTCCCGGAAGCTGCACGAGTTCCTCCAGGGATGCGGGAACCTCCCCACCGAAGCGCGCGACGAGCTCCTGGCTCACCTTCTTGATGAAGGCGGCCTTTTTCCGCGCATAGTTGAGCGGTTGCACGAACTTTGCCACCTCTTCCTCAGGTGCTTCGGCAAGATCCTGAGGTGTGGGAAAGGCAGAAAAGAGTTTCCGGGTCACCTCGTTGACCTTCTCATCCCGTGCCTGGGCGGCAAGGATTGTGGCGATGAGGAGTTCAAAGGGGTTGCGGAACTCAAGGAGCAGGCGTGCATCGGGAAACCGTTCCTCTAAGCGGTGAAGGATTGCCCCAATTCTCTCCTCCATTGTGCTCCCTCCCTCCGATGATATAATAGAGGAAGCTCTGGCGGCGAGGAAGGGATGGGCATGAAAAAAATCCTGCTCTGTCTTTTGACGTTCCTTCTTGTTCCTTCGATGTGGGCCTTCGGTCAGGAAAAAGCGCCTGAGACGAAGGAGGTCATCCTGGAACGGGCTGAGAAAATCACCTACGACTCGAAGAACGAGGTGTTCAACGCCTCGGGGAATGTGGTCATCATCCAGGGAGAGAACCGCATCGAGTGTGGAGAGCTCTCCTTCAGCCTCAGAGAGAACCGGGGATCGTTCCGGGGAGGGGTGCGGGTCACCCGGGGGAAGACGGAAATCCGCGCCCTCACCATGGAGGGGGACTTCGACCGTGAACTCTACACCTTCCATGAGGGTGTGGAGCTCCGGAAAGAACGAGAAAGCGAGGGGGAGACCTCGGTGATTCTCTGGAAAGCCGAAACCCTCTCCTACAACGGGAAGAACGAGGAGGCCTGGAGCGAGGGGGGAGTAGAGATTGCCTGGAAGGAGGTGCTCCTTCGGGCAGACCGGGCCCATTACTTCCCCAAGGACGAGGCAAAGGGTGAGGAAGAACGGATGGTCCTTGAGGGGAATGTCGTCATTACCGAGAAAGAACGGGAAATCCAGGTGGCTCAGGCGGTGTACTTTCTGGATACTGAGAAGCTTGAGGCCTCGGGCATTACCCGGGCAAAATTCGTCATCAGGGAGAAGGAATGAGCCCTATCAGGTGGTCTGGGGTTGCCTGTATTGTCCTGGGAATTCTTGCACTGTGTCGCCTTGCGTTTTCGGGCGAGAAGACCATAGAGCTTGAGGGGGAACGCCTCGTCTACCTTTTGAAGGACGAGGAGGTCCTGGTCGTTTCGGGGAAGCTCACCTACGAGGACATCACCCTCACGGCCTCCGAAATCCGGGTGTTTTTGAGGGATGAGCGGCTTGAGGCCCGGGGGAATGTGCGAGTGACGCGAAAGGACGAAGGGTTCACTGCCGAAGAAGTGGTCTACAGCTGGAAGGAGGACTGGTGGCGCTCGAAAAAGGTCTCTTCGGAAATCACCGGAAAGGGTATCGAGGGTAAGCTCTTTTTCCGGGGAGAGGTGGTCGAGGAAAAGGATGACACCATGACCATTGAGAGGGCAAGGCTCACAAGCTGTGACCTCCCCGAACCCCACTACTACATCGAGGCCAGGCGCATCGTGATTTACCCGAACAAGAAGGTGGTCCTCTACCATCTCTCCTATTTTGACTTTGGTCGGAGACTCTTTTCTCTTCCGTCTTACGCCTTCTTCCTCAACCAGAAAGAGCAACTCCCCCTCCTCCCCATGGTGGGGTATTCCCGCTCAACCGGGTACTACCTGACTTACTACCACAACTACTTTCCGAATGACACCTCCTTCGGCACGGTGGAGCTGAGCTTCTGGGAGAAAATCGGGTGGAAGCTGAGCATCACGCACTACATTGATAACGAGAAGGAGAACGAGAAAGGGAAAATCAGCATCGAGTACCTGGACCGGAAGGGTACTCCCCCGAAGGTCACGGCAAAGGGTGAGTACTCCCGGAAGTTCGGCAAGACCCTCGACCTCTCCTCGAACTTCTCGTACGCCCAGACGATGGGGGAGAACGATGCGATTCTCTCGGCCCAGGCACTTCTCACCTATACAGAGAAGAGGCTCCAGAGCAAGCTCATCGCAAACTACACCGAAAACTCTCTCCAGGAAAGCAGCACCCTTTCGGCCACCTGGGTGACGTCTTATGACCTTGGAGGAGTCACGGCAAAGACTCAAGTGGTCTTTCGGGAGGACGCCCGCTTTGGAGCGTACACCGACGAGGACCTGCAGTACGAGATTGCCCTACAGAAGGCTGCCGGAGTGTACACCTATACCCTTCGCTACACGGGCCATGAGGACCTTGAGGGCGATGTCTATACCGGGGATTTCGTGCGGTTTGTGCGGAAAATCCCGGAACTCGAGGTGGTCCGCAAAAAAGAGCGTCTGGGGAAATCGGACTTCACCTGGCAGGCAGGGGTCCTTCTTGGGCACTACGCCGAGGAGGACACCGGGGTGATGGACGAGCGCCTGCATCTTTTCCTCGACCTTGAGGGAAAAAGCACTCTCGCGAAAGACACGACACTCGCCTCAAAGCTCCGTTTTGAGCAGAATTTCTACGGGAACGGGTTTGCCCGCTACGTGTTCTCGGGGTCGCTTGCTTTTGAAAAGCAGCTTTCTGAGGCCTTCAGGTTTTCCCTCTCCTACAACCGGGCAGGGTACGCTGGGGCGACACCCTTTCGTTTTGACTACACCACCCCAAGAACGGAGTTTCTGGGGCTTGGGGTGGTGTACGAAGAGGGCCCCTGGAGTGTCCGGTTTGAGTCAGGGTACGATACCCTGAGCGGGGTGTTCTCGGAAGGGGTCCTCAAGGTGAGCTACGAAGAAAGCGCGGCCAAAAGCTTTGAGGTTCGGGGAAGCTACGATTTCAACGAGGGAACCTTTACGGGAGTGGTGGTGGAGCTCGCCTGGCCTCTCTCCCGGGAATGGAATGTCGGCCTGAGCGGGGGATGGGATCCGGTAAGTGGTGAACTTGAGGCCCTTCGGGTCCGGCTCACCCGGGACCTCCACTGCCGGGAAATCAGCCTCTTCTACGACCGTTCCCAGGACACCTTCTGGGTAGAGTACGGCATCAAGGCCTTTCCGGGGCAGACAGTGAAAATTGGGGGTGAGTGAACGTGCGCCGGCTTCTGCTTTGCATGCTTCTTGGGTTTCTGTGTGCGGGGTGCGCTTTTGGGGAACAACCCCAGTGGGGTGAAGCAGGGAAGACCGTCACTTTTCGGATCACCTGTAAGGAGAATCTCGACCCGAACCTCGTGTACCGGGTGGCCGTTGATACCGACGGGAACGCCCTCACCGGTCCCTCGAATGATCCCGGGGAGTGGACCGGGCTATACGTTCTTGAGTGGCGCAACGGCACTCCCCGGCTTTTGCGCCCTGATGGGACGCAAGCTTATATTCCTGTGGGGAGTTTCTTTGGTCAGACCGCTGAGGCCACGGTGAACCTCGAGGATTTTGGGAACCCCGGGCAACTTGAGGTGATGGTCGTCGTTGAGGATGGCGGAGGGAATGTCGTTGACGCTTTACGGACATTCTTCACCGTTCGCCTCAAGTACCAGCGGTTTGTGGAGCGGGGCGATGAGGAAGGAGACGCGAAAGACCCCTCGGGAGACCTCCTCCGGGTGAGTGTTGAAGTGAGCTTCTGAAAGGGGGAGAACTGTGCGACGGAGAAGCGTGCTTTTTGGCAGCGTGGTGCTTCTGCTTTTCCTTTTTTCCGGATGTCAGCTTCCTCCTCCAGGGGGGTCTTTCCCGGAAAGCGGAAGGCAATGGACGGTCATGGTCTACATGGCTGCCGACAACGACCTTACCGGAGAAGCCTGGAAGGATATCGATTCTATGGAGCTTGCAGGATCAAGTGGCGACGTGGCCATCGTGGTCCAGGTCGATACCCCTTCGGGAGCCTGGCGGTACCTTGTCGCCAGAGACGCAACCCCCGGCGTCATTGCCTCTTTGCCCCTTGGGAGTCTTGGAAGGGTGGATTCGGGAAGCGGTGAAACCCTCCTTGACTTTATCCGCTTTGCCCGGAGCAATTACCCTGCAGCCCACTACGCTCTGATTCTCTGGAACCACGGCTCAGGGGTGAAGGCTACCACAAAGGACATCGCTTTTGATTTCACGACCCAGAGGGCCATCGCCCTTCCTGAACTCCGGTCTGCTCTGACCCGCTCGGGGATGTTCTTTGACTTTCTCGGGATGGATGCCTGCCTCATGCAGATGGTGGAGGTAGCCTACGAGGTGCGGCACAACGCCCGGGTGCTCGTTGCCTCCCAAGAAAACGTCCCTGGGGAAGGGTGGGACTACGAGACGGTGTTCCGGGAACTCACCCGGAACCCTTCCATGGATGCCATTACCCTTGCCCGAATCGTTGTGGAGAGCTATGCCGCGTACTACGGCCAAAGGGATATTCCGGGAAGGTACACCCTCTCAGCGGTGGACCTTTCAAGGGTTTCAGGGCTCGCCTCGGCTATTGACGCCCTGGCGCTTGCCATCCTCAATGACTTCCGCACCCCTCCCTGGGTGTACGTGGCTTTGGGAGACTCGGCGCTCTATTTTGGTGACCCGGACTTTGTGGACCTTGGGGATTTCATGGAACTTCTTCTTGCCTATCCCGGGATCAGTCCTGGGGTGCAGGAGAGGGCGCAGGTTGTCCTTGGAGAGCTCAGAAGGTGCGTGCTTTACGCCCAGAGCGTGGGAAGTGATATAATAGGAACATCCGGGCTGAGCATTTACTTCCCCTATACCGAGTACGTGCGGAAGTACGAAAGCCTGGAGTTCGCTTCCGCCACATCCTGGGATGAACTTGTACGGTATCTCATACCATGGCGGTACAAGACGGAGAGGAGGTGGAAGTATGCATCGCTACGAGGTTCAGATTCTTCGGTCGCTCAAAGAGGGTCCAAAGAGCTTCTGGAAGCTCCTTGACGAACAGGACGAGCACATTAAGGGATTCGTGGAGCGCCTGAAAGCGCTTCTTGAAGCGGGAGTTGTCGAGTACAGCGACGGAAAGTTCTCTCTGACCCCTCTTGGGGAAGAAAGGGCCGCTTCCCTTCTCCCCCGAAAGGACGTTCGCTGTCCCCACTGTCAGGGAGGCTACACGTTCTCGGTCTTTTCCGAGGCCTTTGCGCTCTACCACAGGCTCGTTGAGGGTCGTCCCCTTCCTAACCTCGATTACGACCAGGGATTCATGACAGAAAGCGACGTGTTTTCCCGGGTGGCGTTCCTCTATGAACGGGGAGACCTTGAAGGACAGGACATTCTGATTCTTGGGGATGACGACCTTTTGAGCCTGGCTCTGGCGAGCACTGGCCTTCCCCGGTCCATCACCGTCCTTGAGGTCGACCGGCGCATTGTAGAATTCATCACAAGAAGATCACAGGAACACAATCTTGGCATTACCGCCTTGGAGTACAACGCTGCTTCTCCCTATCCCCTCAAGGAGCATGCCTTTTCTGTTTTCATCACTGACCCTGTGGAGAGCGAGAAGGGCCTCAGAATCACCCTCTCCCGGGGAGCCCAGGCACTCAAAAGGGGCGGAGCGCTCTACTTTGGTCTTACCACCATTGAGTCTTCCTGGCACAAGTGGTACAACGTGGAGCGGATGCTCCTTGAGATGGGGTTTGTGGTGACCGATATCCTGCGCCGCTTCAGCGCCTATCCTGACTCGGATAACCACTTTGATGAAGAGTTCTACGACCGGACCATGATGCGCCGGCTCATGGATGTGGAATTCCCTCTTCCTGCCGATGCGGACTGGTTCCGCTCGAGTTTCATTCGCTGCGAGGCGGTGGAAGAACCACGGCCCCTCGTTGTGGGTGAGGTGGTCTTTGATACTGACTTTTACCTTGATGAAGAGACCATGGCCACCCCGAAATTCGTATGAAATTTTGAGAAAATCCCTGAAGGGGTGTAGCCAAATGGGCGTTTTTGGCGTATATTATAGGTGAAGGATAGGTGGCTATCCTGTCCCGAACTCCTGGGTGAGGAGAAAGGAGGTGAAACGGAAAAACTTGGTGGCCCGGGAGGAGGGATATGTGGTGGCGGCCGGAAGTCCGGAAGGAGGAAGGGGAGGAAACAGGGAAACTCTCTGACCCCTCCTTGGGAGGACGGAAGGCTGAAAATCCAAACGACCAAGGAGGTTTGTGTATGAAGAAGCTCATTTTAGCCCTTGCTCTGGTGCTTGCCCTGGCGCTTCCTGCTCTGGCGGCGAATCCCTTTGTGGATGTACCCCTGAACCACTGGGCCTACGATGCCGTGCAGAGCCTGGCGGCCAAGGGCATTATCGTTGGGTATCCGGATGGGACCTTTGGTGGCAACCGTGCACTCACCCGGTATGAATTCGCCATGGCCATTGCCCGTGCTGTAGGATACCTCGAGCAGAAGATTGGCGAGGCCGGCTACGCAACTCAGGAGGACATCGCTACCTTAGAGAAGCTCGTCCAGGAGTTCGCCGATGAGCTCAAGCAGCTTGGTGTCACCGTTGACGACCTCAAGAAGGCCCTGGGTGAGCAGAGCGCTGCCATCAAGGCCCTTGAGGACCGGGTTGCAGCGCTTGAAAAGTACGCCGAGCCCGTGAAGGTCACCGGAGAGTTCGACGTCACCTACACCGCCTATGCGCCCACCGCTTCCGGGAAGACCGATGCCAAACTGAGCGATGAGACCACCCTCAACGTTGTTGCTACCATCAATGACTACACCACTGCCGGTGTTGAGCTCAAGATCACCGATACGCTCAACACACCTTCCGTCTCGGCCGATGAATTCTTCATCGATTACAAGAAGGACGAGTGGTACATCCGGGTTGGCGACATCGATCAGCCCAAGGTAGACCTCGGTCTTGTCCTTGGTGAGTACCAGCCCGACGATGACGACAACGACTTGAGCTACGAGGGTATCTACGTCGTCTACGCTCCGGAGGACAGCGACATCACCTGGAAGATGTACGCCGATGTCAACGAATTCTACACGCTGCGTATGGAATGGGAGAAGGTCGCCCTCGGCGTCACCTGGATGCCCGAAGGTGCCTCGCTCTACAACGCCAATTCTGACCTCATCGTCAGCGCCAGCGGATGGACCGATTTCGACAAATCGGATGTTACCCTGAAGCTCGAAGGTGCCTATGGGGTTCTTTCCGGAAGCTATGGTGTTGCCGGCCAGGTTGACATCAAGGCGAGCGAGGATATCACCCTGACCCTTGATGGGCACTACATCACCGCCGGATTTACCCCGGCCACCTCTTCGGCGTCTCCGAGCTCTTTCAACGCCGACGAGATGGGCTTTGGCGTCGCCGCAACCTTCGACCTTTCCGCCAAGGACAGCGCCGAGAAGTGGACGCTTGACCTTGAGTACGACTACGCCCAGGCCATCTCGAGTGGCGCAGTCACCACGAACAAGGTCAGCGGCACGGTGACCTACATCCCTGAGGATGCAGCAAAGGGCGTCAAGGAAATCACCTACGAAGGCACTGAGGAGAAAGGCGTAGCGAAAGTCACCTACGACCTTCTCACAAGCGGCATCACCCTCTACGGTGCCTACCTCAACTACCCGCTTAACCTCGACAGCGAAGAGAACGCTGCTTACCTCTCAGTGGGTGCCGAGTACAACATGGCCACCCAGGGGATTACTGCTGTTGGCCAGTTCAAGTACCAGTGGCTGAAAGAGGGCACCACGGCAACCCTTGAAGCTCGCTACGACAGCGTCACGCCTTCTGGTGTTCCACCCTACAGCGTCCTGGCTCGGCTTGACTGGGAGATGGCGAAGAACACCACCCTTACTCTGAGCTATGAGTGCAACACCTGGCAGAATTATGACCTTGATATCTGGGGCAATAAGGACACTCGCGACTTTGGCAGTGGTGAAATCATCGACAGTGCCGGCACCGTCACTGCAGAGCTTACGGTCAGCTTCTAAGCACTGGATACTGCGCCCCCCGGATTTCCGGGGGGCTTTTTTTATGCCCCTCTTTCCGGTATAATGCCCCTGGGATGTCTGTTCTTGCGACCCTGGTTCAGTGGAAGAACACCCTTTTGGGGAAACTCTGGCGGAAGTTTGATCCCGTCTTCTCCCAGTACCCTGTGGACGTCTTCTTCCCGCAGGGGGTCTTTTTTGATGGGGAAGTGGAGAGCGCATCGCTCATCCGGGTTGAAGGAGAGGTCAGGGGGAGCATCCGCTGTCCTGTGGTAGTTTTTGCGGCAACTTCTAAGGCCACGGTGGAGGTTGAATCCCGCTGCCTCTACATCGAGGGGTATTGTCGGGGAGTGTTCCGGAGCGATATGCTCTATCTTGCACCCTCAGGACATGTGGAGGGGGACATCCATACGGAGACCCTGTACATCGAAGATGGCGCGCGGATGCGGGGGAGAATCTGTGTGGGAGGACACGGCAAAACCCATGCAGCTTGGGAAGCTCTCACCTCATGAGCTTGAGAGGCTTGTGTTCCCCTTCCAGGGCAGAAAACGTGAGGAGGTCCTCTTTGGGGCCCATCTTGGCAGGGATTGTGGTGTGCTCCATTTCTCGGGACTTTTGCTCTCCCTCACCTGCGATCCGGTGACGGGGACGGCAAAACACGCAGGGGCTCTGGCCCCACACCTTGTGGCCAACGACCTCGTTGCCTCCGGGGCAGAGCCAGTGGCGCTCCTTGTGAGCCTTCTCTTCCCACCAGCAACCGACGCCTCGGCGATTGAAGACACCATGAGGGAACTCGATGCTGCGGCCTCTTCCCTGGGTTTTGCCATCCTTGGGGGACACACTGAGGTCACCGATGCCGTTTTGCGTCTGGTCATCCACTGCACCGGGATTGGGAAAATCGCCTCTTCCAGCCCTCCTGATGTGACCAGGGTTTCTCCAGGGGACTTCATCGTGATGACCAAAGGAGCAGGAATTGAGGGAACGGGGATTCTCGCCCTGGAAAGGGCAGAAGAACTCCGTGGGGTATTCTCGGAAGAGGAGCTCAAAAAAGCTCAGGATTTCCTCAAAAAGGTCAGCGTCCTCCCTGAAGGACGGATTGCCCTTGCCTTTTCTCCTCACTGTCTGCACGACGCCACTGAAGGCGGGGTTCTGGGAGCTGTCTGGGAGGTCTGTGCTGCGAGGAATCTTGGGTTTGTCATCGACGAGTCGAAGGTTTTCGTGTTTCCCGAAACCGAGCGGCTTGCCTGTCATTTCGGCCTTGACCCCCTCCGCCTCATCTCAAGCGGGACGTTACTCATTTTCACCCCGGAACCCCAACCCCTCATTGCCGCACTGCACGAGGCGGGTATTCCTGCGGGAATCATCGGGCAGGTAACCGAGAATAGCCGTGTGCTCCTGCGCCGAAACGGCCGGAAAGAGGAGATCTTCGAGTGTCCTCAGGACGAGCTCTGGCGTATCTTCGAAAGGGAAGGATAGGGAGGGTGCTTTTCCCCCACCGGGGGACCATCTGGGGGGTGATGGGGGCAGCAGTCTTCCTCTTTGCCCATCCTCAGGTGTCGCTTTTTCGGCTCGGCGTGCTCTGCATCCTTGGGGGTGAGCTTCTGCGCCTCTGGGCCTCAGGGTACATCAAATCTTACCGTGGTCCCATGGAGGAGGTTGAAGAACTCGTCACTTCCGGCCCCTATGCGTACCTGCGGAACCCTCTCTACCTTGCTAACGGCATCATTGGCTGTGGGGTAGCACTCCTTTCGGGAATCCTCTGGGCTTTGCCGCTATTTCTTGGGAGTTTCGTGCTCCTTTACGGGTCCATCATCAGGGCTGAAGAGGCGTTCCTTGAGGAGAAATTCGGTACAGCCTACAGGGAGTATGCTGCTTCAGTTCCCCGTTTTGTCCCCCGCCTCTTGCCCTATCCGAAACGAAAGGGAACCTTTGCCCCAAAAGTCCTGTGGGAAAAGGAGTCCACAACCCTCCTGACCCTTGGCCTTACCGTCCTTCTTTTCTACCTCCGGGGTTTTGGTGTCCTCCGGGTGTTAGACCGTCTCCTGGGCCTTTAGGTCCACAAGAAGCCGCACGTTCTTGAGGACGATCCCGGTCTGGCGCTCAATCCGTTCCCGGACCTTAGTCTGCACGAGGTTCGAAAGCTCAGGAATAGAGGCATCGGTCCGCACCACAAGATGCAAAACCATACAGGCTTCTTTCCCCACCTTTTCCACCCGGGGGGTCACGGAGACGATTTCCTGGAAACCCCGGAGGGCCTCCCGGGCGAGGGCTTCCAGGGAGTCGAAAGAAACCCGGATTTCTCCCTCTTCAGTCCGGTAGGTGAGGAACCTCCCGCCCCGGGGAACGAGAAGGCGCAGAAGCGCCACAGCTCCTGCCACAAGGAGCACAATCCCCACAACGCTCAGGGCTTTAGTGAGGAAACTGAGGTGGAGAAGGGCGTAGAAGTTTACCATCCACTCCTGGAGGGCAAGGAGGGACACGACGTTGAAGAAAAGCACCCCCACGCCCGCGGCAAAAAGCAAAAGCAGAATACCCACGACTCCCAGAACAACCTTCCCCCAAAGGTACATGGTCATCCCCCTTTATTTCCTCGTGGTCTCCTCGCGGAGTTTGTCGATGAATCTTGAAGCTTCTTCTGCCGAAAGGCGGGCAAGGAAAGCCTCGTCCACTGGTTTCCCCTGGCTCTTGAGGAGATCCCGGATGAAACTCTTCTGCCGTTCGGTGGCAGGACGAAAGGCCTCGACCGTCTCTTCCTCTTCACCCTCGTAGAGGTACAGTCCCACACCAAGGAGGGTAGCGCACTTTTTCAAGGCGTCGGAGGCCGCAGCCTTCAGGTCGTCCCCAAGGTCCACGAAGGACCCATCGGGGTTGTAGGCAATAGCCTTGGAGCCGAACTGCTCCTTCACCACTCCTCCGCAGCTTAGCCTTCCCAAAACCCATACATATCCATTCTCCAGGTCAACATGCTTCTCCTTGATCTCGAAGGACCAGTCTCCATCGAAGGCTTCGTTCAGGCGGCGGATAACCGAGGCCGTCTCCACATAGAGGATGGTTCTTCCCCCTGGTCCTGGCCGGCTCTTCACCTCTTTGCGAGAGAACTTCTTTTCAAGGATTTCCCGATTTTTCATGGGCATCACCACCTTCTACAACCAGAAAGTCCCCGTTTTCTTCCGCTCTCACGGGGATGAAGCCTTCTTCAGCCACGATGTATTGCCCTTCCTCACTCAGCGCAAAGGCGATGAAATCTCCGACACTTCCCTCAGGAGGCCGGGCAAGGTAGAGGTAGAGGGGCCGGGCAAGGGGGTATTGCCCCAGGCAAACGCTCTCTTTCGTGGGGAACACGCCCTCAAGGGCCACGACCTTCACCGTTTCCCGGACGTATCCAAGGCCCACATACCCGATGCATCCCGGGGAAGAGGAAACTTCCTGGAGAATGGTGAGGTTTGAAACGAGCATGAGCGCTGAAGGGGTGAGCTCTTCTTTCTGGAGGACAACTCTGTTGAAGACCTCGAAGGTGCCCGAGGCGAACTCCCGGGAGATGGGAACAACGGGCACCGGAGGTCCCCCAAGGTCCTTCCAGCTTCTGATATCCCCGGTGTAGATTCGCCGAAGGTTCTCAAGAGAGAGGGTATCGATGGGGTTCTCCGGGTGAACGATGACGGCGATGGCGTCATAGGCGATGACCACCGGGATGAGGTCCTTGCCCCGGGCACGGGCTTCCGCGACCTCCTTCTCCTTGGCCTCTCGAGAAGACATGGCGATGTCCGTTATGCCGTCAAGGAGCGCCGTAATGCCAACGCCTGAGCCGCCACCGCTCACGCTGATGTCCACCTCAGGGTGCTTCTCCATGTACTTTTCCGCTAAAATCTGGACGAGAGGCAAAACAGTAGTGGAGCCCTGGATGACGATGCGCTCCCCTGCCCAAGCGAAGGAGAACAAAAGACTCAGGATGATTCCGACACAGAGAGCATTTTTTGGTAAAAGCATACATCTATCCACCTGCCGAACTTGAATCCCGCCTCTTTCAAAACACCCCGGAGCACAAAGCCGAGTTTCTCGTGGAGCCGGATGCTTGCAATATTCTCACTGGCGATGATGGCCACGATGGAATGGTAGGAGAGACGTCTGGCTTCTGCAACGAGGTAGCTCAAAAGCTCGTACCCGATGTGCTGCCGGCGGAATTCCCGGCGCACGTATATGGAGTCGGTCACCGTGTACTGATAGCCTTCACGGTCAGAGTACGGGCTCAGACACGCCCAGGCAACCACAAGCCCTCCTTCTTCGGCGACAAGGAGTGGGTACCGTTCGTTGTGGCTTTCAAACCACCGAAGCTGCTCCTCCAGGGACCGGGGATGGAGGTGGAACGTGGCAATGGTGGTGAGCACCGCCTCGTTGTAAATCTCCGTTATAGCAGGGAGGTCTTCCTGTCGAGCCCGCCGGATAACCAGGGTCTTCTCTTTCATGGCGTTCATATTGTAGCAGAGCGGGTAGTATAATAAAAGAAACGGAAGGGGGGAAAAGCGATGAAGTGGATGTTGTGTTTTGTGTTCGCCCTCAGCCTCTTTTCTGCGGCTTTAGCCTTTGCCCAGGACGAAGCGAAACTCCTTGAAGAGGCTATTTCGCTCATTGAGGCGGGGAAAGTTGACGAGGCCCAGAGAATTCTTGAGGACGTGCGGCTTGCCCTCTGGAACAGGGCCCCCATGGTCTGCCCGGTGTACTGTTTTGTGGAGGAGAAGCCTGAAAGCTTTGGTGTGTACCGTAAGCGCGTTTCCAGTACTTTCGTTGCCGACGAGACCATGTATGTCTACGCCGAGCCCAAAAACTACACCATCCTCAAAGAAGGCGATATCTACCACATTTTCCTCACCGTGAGCTATGCGGTGTACGATAAGGACGGCAATTACCTCGGAGGCGAGGACCCCTGGGAGAACTTCCGGTATCTCGTCCAGAGCCCCGTATTTGAGCTCTTCCTGTCGCTTTCCTTTGACTTCACCATTGACCCCGGGGAGTACGTTCTTGAAATACGGGTGAAGGACCGGCTCTCCGATAAAGCAACGAGCTTTCGGCTTCCCTTTAAAAGAATCTAAGGTTCTTTTGGCGAAAAAGGGCTGTCACCGGTCTTTTCCGCTTGAGGAAGATAGAGGAGGGCCGGTGATGCAGCGAGAAAGAACGGGTTCCTGGGGGTGAAGAGTCACAGTTCCGTAGGAAAGAGAGGCTGGGTAAGTCGAGCTTTCCGGGAGCGCAGGACGGGAATGGTTAGAACTCTACCCTTACCCTTTGCCGTGCTTCCTCCTCAGCCTCAAAGTAGTCTCGCTTCGTAAAGCCGAAAGCGCGGGCAAAAAGGAGCGCAGGGAACTTCTCGATGGTGGTGTTGTACCGGTACACGGTTTCGTTGTAGAACTGGCGGGCATAGGCGATTTTATTTTCGGTTTCGGCGAGTTCCCCCTGGAGGCTCTGGAAGTTCTCGCTGGCCCGGAGTACCGGGTAGGCCTCGGCCACGGCGAAGAGCTGGCGCAGAGCCTGGGTGAGGGTGTTCTCGGCTCTCCCCTTTTCCTGTGGTCCTTGGGCGGTGATGGCTGCCTGGCGGGCCCGGGCGACGGCCTCGAAAACCTCCTGCTCATGGGTGGCATACCCCTTCACGGTTTCAACGAGGTTCGGGATGAGGTCGTACCGTCGCTTGAGCTGCACCTCAACCTGAGCCCAGGCGTTGTCCACACGGTTGCGGAAGGTGATGAGGCGGTTGTAGAGGGCGATGAGGTACACCAGGACGATGACGATGATACCCAAGAAAGCAGCCAGAATCATGCGAAAACCCTCCTCGAATTTCCCCCGAAAGGATTTTTCCCCTTGCTAACCATATCAGGTCCTGGAGTACCGCACAAGTCCTTTCGGGGTTTTGCCGAGGAAAAGTTCTCGTCCTTTGGAATGACGAAGTGTCCTTGTTGTCCCTGTGCGGGGTGCTTTTCCTTTACGAGGGGTTTCTTTCTTTGTTCTTACGTGGGCCTCGTTCCGGTCTCTGCAAGGAGTAGGGCGACAGAGTACTCCATAGAGGTTGCTTCGCCAGGTGGAAAAAGCAGGGCTTGTAATGACGCGTGAAAGAGAGTCACCACAAGGGTTTTTCTGTCACTGCAGTCCTTCTTCCCGTCACCGTGAGGATTTCTTTGTTTTGTCACTGCAAGGATTCCTTTCTCTGTCACTGCGAGGAACGAAGCGACGAAGCGAAAGTCGGCGGACGTATTTCCCGCCGTTGCGAGGAACGAAGTGACGAAGCAACCTCATAGTTCTGGTTCGCGTGAACACCAAAGAAGCTGAAAAAGCGAGACTGCTTCGGAGACGACACGACGACCTCGCAGTGACACTCTCTTGTCGGGACAAAAAGGCGAGACTGCTTCGCAAGCGAAAAGACGACCTCGCAGGGACTTCCCCCTCTTGTCATTGCGAGGGCCAAAGGCCCGAAGCAATCTCGCAATTGAGACTGTTTCGGAGACGAAAAGACGACCTCGCAGTGACTCTTTTTGTGCGTCACTGCGAGCGAAGCGAAGCAATCCGGCGGCATTTTTCGCCGTTGCGAGCGAAGCGAAGCAATCTGAGATTGCTTCGCCAGACGAACAAACGAGGCTCGCAATGACTCCTTCTTCAGTCATTCCGAGCCCTTTTTCTTTGGTTATTCCGAGCCCTTTTTCTTCAGTCATTCCGAGCCGCAAAGTGGCGAGGAATCTCTGAGATTGCTTCGCAAACGAAAAGACGACCTCGCAGTGACTCTTTTTTTGTGCGTCACTGCGAGCGAAGCGAAGCAGTCCCACGAGATTGCTTCGCCAAACGACCAAACGAGGCTCGCAATGACCCCCGAGAGGTGAGACTGCTTCGCAAACGAGACTACGAGCTCGCAGTGGCTTTTTTGTCCTTGCAAGGAGTTGCAGGGTCCTCAGGGTAGTCCACACCCTGGGGATACTTCGCGAAGGCTGAACCTTCGGTTGATGCTTCCTGTACCTGCCGGGGTTCTCCGGATTTGACTTCTTGCGCCTTTCCCCGTACAATCCTAAGAAAACGCTACAAGGAGTGACGACCCCTTGGAGAAGCAATCTCCCCCCTGGAGGGTCATGTTAGGCAACGAAGCCTTCGCCCGGGGAGCCTATGAGGGCGGTGTTGAGGTTGCCGCAGGCTATCCCGGAACCCCAAGCACAGAAATTCTCGAATTTCTGAGCCATTACCGCGAAGTCCATTCCCGCTGGTGCCCCAACGAGAAAGTGGCCTTTGAGGTAGCTGCCGGGGCAGCTATAGGAGGGAAGAGAGCCCTCACCACCATGAAGCACGTGGGGCTCAACGTGGCAAGCGATGCCCTGATGACCCTGGCCTACACCGGGGTGAATGCTGGCTTTGTGGCCATTGTCGCCGATGATCCGGGAATGCACTCCTCTCAGAACGAGCAGGACACAAGAAACTACGCCTTCTTTGCCAAAGTTCCCTGCCTTGAGCCGGCGAATCCTGCCGAGGCCAGGGAATTCGTACGCCTTGCCTTCGCCATTTCTGAGATGTTCGACACCCCGGTGCTTGTCCGCTCCACCACCCGGGTGTCCCACAGCCGAGGCGTGGTCGAGGAAGGAAAACGGGAGAGTGTTCCTACCCGGAGGTATGAAAAGCGGGCGGAGAAATTCGTCATGATTCCTGCTTTTGCCCGGGAACGGCGAAAAGTTCTTGAGGAGCGTCTGAAGGCCCTGGAGCAATGGGTGGAGGAGACGCCCCTCAACCGGATAGAACTCCGGGACCGGAAAATGGGCATCATCACCGGAGGTGTGCTCTACGAGTACCTCCGGGAAGTTGCTCCCGAGGTCTCGGTCCTGAAGCTTGGGGTAAGCTTCCCCCTCCCCAGAAGGAAAATCCGGGAATTCGCCTCGCAAGTCACGGAGCTCTTCGTCCTTGAAGAACTCGACCCCGTCTGGGAGCGGGAAATCAGGGCCATGGGGATACCGGTCAAGGGCCGGGAGGTCTTCCCCGGGATTGGGGAGATTACCCCCGATGTCCTCATCGAGTGCCTCTTCCCCGAGAAAAAGCGTGACTCTGTGGACCTGAGCCACCTCCTCATCCCTCGTCCGCCGACGCTCTGCGCCGGCTGCCCCCACCGGGGGGTTTTCAAGGTCCTGCGGGATATGAAAGCCGTGGTGTGCGGGGATATCGGGTGTTACACCCTCTCGACGCTCCCACCGCTTTCTGCCATGGACACCTGCCTCTGCATGGGGGCTTCCATTTCCGTCGCCGAAGGGATCAAGCTCGCCCACCCCGAGCTCTTTGTGGTTGCCGCGCTTGGCGATTCCACCTTCGTCCACGCCGGTATCCCACCCCTCATTGACGTCGTGTACAATAAAACCCCCATCGTGGTCCTTGTCCTTGACAACGGTACAACGGCGATGACCGGGGGACAGGACCATCCGGCAACAGGGAGGACCCTCATGGGAGAGGAAACGCACCGCCTGGACCTTGCGCAACTTGCCCGGGCAGTGGGCGTTCCCTTTGTGGAGACTATCAGCGCCTACGAACCCAAGAAAATCCGGGGAGTCCTTGAAAAGGTGCGAGAGCTTTCCGAGCCGGCATTTGTCCTCATCCAGGGTCCATGCCAGCTCAAAAAACCCAGAGGCACCGTGCGTCGCTTCCGTGTTCGGGAAGACCGCTGCCGGGGGTGCTTCGTCTGTCTGAGCGCCGGATGCCCTGCCCTGGCGAAGAACGCAAAAACGGTGGTCATCGTCCCTGAACGCTGCAATGCCTGTGGACTGTGTCGAGAACTCTGTCCTTTTGCGGCGATTGAGGAGGAGAAAGTATGAAAGGGAGCATGGTCCTTTGCGGCGTTGGAGGCATGGGCATTCTCAAGGCCAGCGAGGTGATTGCCCATCTCGTCGTTCAGGAAGGGCTCTCCGTGCGCCAGTCGGAAGTCCACGGCATGGCCCAGCGGGGAGGGAGCGTGGTGACCCACCTGCGGTATGGAGAAGAGGTGTTCTCACCCCTTCTTTTCCGGGGCGAAGCTGACTTCATGGTCGCCTTTGAGGAACTCGAGGCCCTGCGATACCTCCCGTACCTCAGGCGGGGTGGAACCGTCATCCTGAATCGCCTCACCATGTGTCCTCCAGGATTCGACCCATCCCGGTACCCGAAGCACATCCCCGAAACCCTTGAAAATGCGGGATTCACGGTCCTTGCCGTTCCCGCAACGGACATCGCCCTCGAGCTTGGGGACATCCGGGTAACGAACTCTGTCCTCCTTGGGGTGCTGAGTCGGGTGTTTCCGGTGGGGACGGAACATTCCTGGGAAAAGGCTCTGCAAAAGGCCTTCCGGGGGAAAGCGCTTGACCTCAACCTCGAAGCATTCTGGAGGGGACGGGGATGAAGCGCATCGGGTACATCGTCCTGGGTATGCTCCTGCTCCTTTGCCTCGGGACCGTATACGCTTACAGCGTTTTTCGAAAGCCCCTTGAAGCGACCTTTGGGGTTGGGGCGACCCTGAGCGGTCTTCCGTACATGCTTGCGCTCTTCTTCTACGCGCTTTTCATGCCCGTTGGGGGGAAACTCCTCGGGAAGTACTCCCCGAGGTTTGTTGCTCTTCTTGGAAGCGTCATGACGAGCCTTGGCTGGATTGGCGCCGGATTCTCTCGCTCGTACCTTGGTCTTTTAGCCTTTTACGGTGTTCTCTGCGGCATCGGGGTGGGTATTGCCTACGGAGTGCCCTTAGCAGTCTCGGTGAGCTGGTTCCCCGAAACCCCCGGTGTCGCCCTGGGGGCTACTGTCATCGGTTTCGGTCTTTCTCCCCTCGTCACCGCCCCTATAGCCCGGCGGCTTGTGGAAGCCGCAGGGCCTCTTTTTGCCCTGCGGTCTCTTGGGATTGCGTTTCTCTTTGTGACCGTTCCGATTGCTCTGCTCCTCCGCTTTGCCGAAAGCCGGGAAACGTCCACCCAGAGTCCTCCTCCACCCCGTACTAACCTCATCCGGCAGGGGAAGTTCTGGGCCCTGTGGATGAGCTTTTTCCTCGGAACCTTTGTGGGCCTCTCGACAATCAGCATCACAGGGCCGGTGGCACAGGAGGTTGTGGGACTTTCGTACGAGAAAGCCGCGCTGAGCGTCTCCCTCTTTGCCATCTTCAACGGTGCGGGACGCCCCCTTTTCGGGTACCTTGTGGACCGGAAAGGGTTCAAAACGGGAGCGCTCCTCTCGTATCTCTCCACCATCGTCGCATCGCTGCTTTTCTTCGCCTCTCCCCATGCGGTGACCTATACTTTCGCCTTTGCGGTCCTCTGGATGAACCTCGGTGCATGGCTTGCCATGGCACCGGCAACGACGTACGCTCTTTTCGGGAGGGCAACGTACGCCCAGAACTACGGGATGGTGTTCACTGCGTACGGTGTGGGAGCCATCGTAGGGACCTTTGTCTCGGGGATACTTCGGGATCTCACGGGGAGCTACCTCGCTGCTTTTCCTCTCAACGCTCTTCTTGCAGGAGGAGGCATCGGCGTAGTGTTCCTTCTTGAGCGCTTTGCCAGGAAGGAGAGATGCGCATGATGCAAAGCGCCTGGACGGTTGTTTTCGCTGGACTCGGTGTCAACCTCACCCTGGGATTCCTGTACGCCTGGGGCGTTATCGCCGCAACGCTTGCCAAAGATTTCGGCTGGAGTGCGACACAGACGCAGATTCCCTACATACTCGCCTCCCTTATCTTCGCCCTTTCCATGGTCCCTGCTGGACGGCTCCAGGATAGAAAAGGGCCCCGCACGGCTCTGTGGCTTTCGGCGCTCCTTGCAGGGGTGGGGTTCCTGGGGGCCTCTGTCACCCTTACGGTGCTCGGCCTTGCGTTCTTTTTCGGTGTCCTCTTTGGCCTTGCCATGGGCTTTGGGTACGCCGCACCAACGCCAGCAGCCATCAAGTGGTTCCACCCCCAGCATCGGGGATTCATTTCGGGAATCGTGGTCAGCGGCTACGGCATTGCCCCGGTGTACATTGCGCCTCTTGCCCACGCCATCATCGCACGCTACGGGCTTTCCCGTGCCTTCCTCATTTTCGGCTGCCTCTTCGCCGGGGTCATCTTCGCCCTGTCCTTTCTCATCGCCAATCCCCCCGCATCCTGGACCCCCGTGGTGTTGCCTTTTGGGAAAAAGCACGTAGCTCTGAAAGCTGCAAAAGACTTCACCCCGAAAGAAATGGTAAGAACCAGGGCTTTCGCGCTCCTTTGGGTGCTCTTCCTTCTTGGTACCTTTGCCGGGCTTCTTGTCATCGGGCAGATGCCGCGTATTGCCGAAGAAATTGCCGGGCTTGAGTACGGCTTTGTCCCCGTTGCCCTCTATGCGGTGGCGAATTTCCTTGGCCGTATGAGCTGGGGGACAGTTTCAGACCGCTTGGGACGGGGGAAGGCGCTGAGCCTTGCCTTCCTGATCCAGACCATCGTCTTTTTCGTCTTTGAGCAGCTCACCAATCCTGTGCTTCTTCTTGTGGGGAAAAGCCTTGTGGGGTTCACCTTCGGAGGGATGCTCGCCGTCTTCCCCGCGGTCTGTGCGGATTTCTTTGGCCTCAAAAACCTCGGGGTGAACTACGGCATCCTCTTCACTGCCTGGGGCGTGGGGGGCATCATCGGTCCCCTCCTTGGGGGTCTGAGCCGGGACATCACAGGGGGGCACACGGTGAGCTTCCTCGTGTCAGGATGCGCAAGTCTTTTGGGGGTATTCTTAAGTCTTCTTCTCTTGAAGCGGGGGAAAGACGATGTCCCAGGAAACACTTGAAGAGTACCTTGCCTTTCTCCTTTTGGGGAAAGTTCGGGGTTTCAGGCTCATCGACCCTCGTGAGGTCGTCACCGGAGAGTGGGTCCGCCTGAAATGCCAGTACGGATGTGACGGGTATGGAATGTGCCTTACCTGCCCACCCTATAGTCCTGAGCCCCAGAGAACACGGGAAATTCTTGACGCCTACACCCGGGCGGTTCTCCTCTGGCAGCCCGAAAGCTGGCGGGATCTCCGCAGAATCTGCGCTGACCTTGAGCGGGAGCTCTTCCTTTCCGGATACTACAGGGCTTTTGCCATGCCCTCCGGACCCTGTGAGCTCTGCGACCCATGCCCCCGGGAATACCCATGCCGTCATCCGGAACTCGCCCGCCCCTCTATGGAGGCCTGCGGCATCGACGTGTACGCCACGGTGCGGAAATTCGGCTTTCCGATTGAGGTTGTCCGTGATAGAGCCTGTCGGGCCAACTACTACGGCCTGGTGCTTGTGGAGTAGGCTCCCCTGGGGCCGGTTCTCTGCTCAGAGGACTGGAGTGTCATTGCAGGCCTTGTCTTTCGCTTCTCAGGCGGTCATCGCAAGGTCGTCTTCTCACCCTTTTCTGTATTGCTGTGACCCCGTCTTTTTGCCCCTTTCTTTGTCCTTGCAAGCTCGCATTTTCGCCTCCGAAGCAGTCTCAACCACCAGATTGCTTCGGGCCTCTGGCCCTCGCAATGACTGGGGAAAGTCACTGCGAGGTCGTCTTTTCGCCCCTTTCTTTGTCACTGCGAGGTCGTAGTTTCGTTGGCGAAGCAGTCCCACCTCTCGGGGGTCATTGCGAGCCTCGTTTGTTCGTCTGGCGAAGCAATCTCGTGGGACTGCTTCGCTTCGCTCGCAGTGACAACAAAAAGGGTGAAGCAGTCCCGCTTTTTACCCGAGATTTGCCACTGTGAGGCCGTAGTTTCGTTTCCGAAGCAGTCTCAGCCTGAAATGCCCGGACGAGACTCGGCAAAAAGGAAAGGCTTGGCGTTATGCCTCTTCTAACCTCTGGGCAAGCTCGCGCAAAAACTCGCCAAAACCGCTGAGTTCCTCCCGGAAGGCCCAGTACGTACCCTCCAGGTCTTCAAGAAGCGGGCGCATCCTTTCCCATTCCAGGAGATACCCGTAGACATTCCGGAACACGTGCCGAAACCTCAGGTACACCTCGAGCCTCCTTCTGAGCTCCTCAGAAATCACCGCAGGACGGACCTCAGGAATGGCTATACTCATCCTGAAAAGGAGCCTTTTGTGCCATCCAGAGTCCTCTCTTTCCCTTACACCGTCGATATCCTGGGAAATGAGCTCAAAGATATCCTCAACGATGGTGTAGAAATCATGAAGCAGGCTCCCCAGTCCCCTGAGGGTAAAGCGGTCGGGTTTTTGAGAGGTGTAGCAGGCGATTTTCTCCCTGGCCTCATCGACCACGGTCTCCAGGGAACGCGAGAGATTCTCGATTTCCCCAAGAAGCGAAAGCACCGCTTCCCTTTTCCCCATAAAGCAAAACTCCATTCCTCAGGATGGTTTCTTTGAGCAAAGGCAAGCAGGCATCAAGGTCCACAAGGTCCACCTCAAAATCGCCCATCCGGTTGACCTCGGCAAGAAGGCGGAAGTACTCTCCGGGGGAAATTCCCTCTGCAGCCAGGTCGATGTCTGAGGAGGGACCAAAACTCCGCCGGTGCCTTAGCGAAAAGGCCAGCGACCCAAAGAGGTATACCCTTTTGGCTTTTCCCTCTTCAACCAGAAATTTCGCGGCAGCAAAGGCCACCTGAAGGGCCTTCTCCGCCCTCTTTCTTTCCTCTTCCTCCTCGACCTGTATTCTCCTTTTCCAGGCGCAGAGATACGGAGCAATGTCAGGCGTTTTCACAGGGTCCATTATACCACAGTCCGAATACGCTCGACTTCCTGTGCCCTGCCCCTTTTGGGGTGCTGAAGCGTCTCCAGCATGAAAAGCACTTGTTGAGAGGTGGAACCACTTTCTGAGATTCCTCGCCGCTTCGCCGCTCGGAATGACTGGAGGAGAGGGGCTCGGAATGACTGGAGGAGAAGGGCTCGGGATGACTGAAGAAAAAGGGCTCGGAATGACTGAGAAAGGAGCGGCTTTGGAATGACAAAAAAGGAGGCGGCTTCGGAATGACGGAAAAGGAGAGGCTCGGAAGGGTAGGAAAAAGACGGCTCGGAAGGACAGAAAAAAGCGGCTTGGAAATAGCAGGAAAGAAACAGCTCGGAATATACGAAGTGACCTTCAAAGAGAAAGCAACATCAACGGGGTATCCTCAGAGTTCTATCGGGAACCTCCGAATCCGGACGGCGTTCTCCTCCACAGTCACCGCGCAACCCCGAAGAAGGAACGACTCAACCTGAGGAACCACCTCAAGGAGCCTCCGGGCAACGGTTTCAGGCTCCGGAAAGGGCAAACGCAGGGTAATAAGACTCGGAGAGGAGTAGCCCGAAAGCGCCAGAAGAACCGAGAAGTCCAGGTCCTGGGTGATGACAACCCGTCTTTCCCGGCGAGCGAACTCGAGAACCTCAAGGTCCTTTGCGCTGGCAGGTAAAACCTCCGATACCCGCAGGATATCTCAGCCCTGTTCTTAAAGCACCTTGATGGTTCGGGGAGAAGGGTGCACCTCCATTACAACCGGCGGAAAAGTAGCCGATAGATGTGAGAATGAGGTACAATAATCGCAAAGGGAGGACAAATGGTTCGTTTTGGTCCTTTCGGGGTATGTCAATACTCTCAGTAAATAAAGCCGGGGTTGATTATTGTGGAAATGAAAAAGTCCGGCCTTGAACTCGCCTGGCAAAGAAAGGAACTTCTCACTCGAGAGTTACAGAAAATAGTGAGTTTTTTGATCAAAAATTACCAGCCGGAGAAAATAATCCTCTTCGGCTCGCTGGCAAGTGGTGAGGTGAAAGAGGAAAGCGACATCGACCTTTTACTCATCAAAAACAGCAACAAAAGACCACTGGAAAGAGCAATGGAAGTCATGGCACTGCTTGGGTATCCCCGCATTGCTCTGGACATCTTCGTCTACACCCCGGAAGAAATCGAGTACCTGAGAAAAGAAGGAAGCCACTTCATCGAAGACATTCTGGAGCGGGGCAAGGTCCTCTATGAAAAGAATCACTGAAGTCTGGTTATCTTATGCCCTTGAAGATTTCATCATGGCCCAGAAGGCCCTTGAAATGGAAATATATCGCCAAACCTGTTTCCATGCCCAGCAGGCCGTGGAAAAAGGGCTCAAGGCCTTCCTTCTTGAAAAGGACATAAAAATCAGGAGAATTCATAACCTTCTGGAGCTGAGCAGTGAGTTCGAAGCTCGCGGTATACATCTACCCGTCGAGCCTTCAGAGCTGGATTTCCTGAATCGTGTGTACCGGTTTCGCTATCCACCTGACATTGGTCTCTTACCACAGGGGCAGCCAACCCAGGAAGACGCTCAGAAAGCCCTGAGGATTGCCAGAAAGGTCATCGACTGGATCCAGCAAACTCTCACAGAGAGCCGCTAAACCATAAACGGGACCTTACCACACCCCCTCACATTGCTTTCGAATAGCGCTTTGCAAAATCTCTCGAGACCCCCTGGTGTTCATACGTTCTGCGCTGCAGGCTCCTGGTCACTCCAGACGTAGAGAACCCGGCTGCCTTTGTTGGTGAGAATGCAAACAGAGTACTCTCTGTCCTGGATGGTTCTTCCACTACGGTAAAATCCGAGACTCTCAAAGCAAGTTCGGGGATTGCTTCGGGGGCTTCGCCCCCTCGCAATGACCAGCAAAAAGAATCACTGCGAGGTGGTCGTTTTGCCCTTCTCCTCTGTCACTGCAAGGTCGTAGTGTCGTTTCCGAAGCAGTCCCGCCTTTTTGCTCCGACAAGAGAGTGTCACTGCGAGCCTCGTTTGTTCGTCTGGCGAAGCAGTCTCACTTTTCGCCCTTTAGGTGGTCATTGCGAGCTCGTCTTTTCGTTTGCGAAGCAATCTCAGAGATTCCTCGCCGCTTTGCGGCTCGGAATGACCGGTCAAAAGAGTCACTGCGAGGTCGTCGTTTCGTTTCCGAAGCAGTCTCAAAAACTCTTGTCCAGGGGCAGGATTGCTTCGCTTCGCTCGCAACGGCGAAAAATGCCGCCGGACTGCTTCGCTTCGCTCGCAGTGACAAAAAGGGGGACTGCTTCGTCGCTTTCGCTCCTCGCAGTGACCCCTGCCGTGTCACTGCGAGGTCGTAGTATCGCCTCCGAAGCAGTCTCGCTTGCTACGGTCCTGCAAGAGGTGTTCCACAAACTCCACTACTTCTCTGGCCATGGCCACCGCCTGCTCAGCGGCCTCTTTCGTGTACACCCGGGCGGGAATGTTCTCAGCGAGTCCGTTGGGGTAACGGGTGGGGATGTAGTAGCTATCGAGGATTGCCCATCGCCGGCCTTTTTCAAGAAACAGTGGTTCAGAGCTCCCTGCCGCTTCACAGAGTCGTCCTATGGAATGCCCGAGCACAACTTCTTCTCCCCGGGCGTAGAGATAAGCCTTGATGGCTTTCTCGGCCACCTGCTGGGCAAGGAAACAGGCCAGGTAGTACCCACCCCGATCGGCAAGGTCCTCGGCCCATTTCAGGTCTTCTTTAGCCTGTTCGAGCCATCGCCGTCCCTCTGCTTCAGGAGTCCCTCTCATAGAGCACCTTCCCCTCCTCAAGGACCCTGCGAAGGAAAGGCTGGTCCTTCAGTCGCTCGAATTCTTCCGGGGTGTAGACGAGGATATCGCAGTCCACCGGGAGGAAGAGCTTTTCGTAAAGCAGCGCACTCCGAGCAGGAAAGTCAAGAGGCGTTTCCATAACCACCAGGATATCAAGGTCCGTCAAAAGGTCTCTCCGTCCCCGGGCATAGGAACCAAAGAGGACAATCCGCCTGACTTCAGGGAGAGCGGCAAGAACCTCAACGACTCTCTGAAGCGAGGTTTCGAGCTTCTTACAGTACTCCTCCCGTTTCTGCGCGAGGTCCAAGAAACCACCCCCAGGGCCTCTCCTATTATAGTCTTTCCCAGGCTCACAGAGTCAACCTTCTGTAGAGGTCCACATCATGTGGGGCACTCGGAAAGTCCAGCGTCTTGACTCCTCCCAAGGCTCCTCTCCCTCACGCTCCAGTGCGGTCTTGTCCTATGCTCCACTTCTATCCACCTTTTGAGGTGGAAATTCATGGGGTCACGATCCACCTCCCTGGAGGACAGAGAGAACTCCTCCCGGAAGGTCCGGTTGCACCGTTCCACCATTCCACGGATATGGAGACCCTGGAGGAAGGACGAAGAGCGTGATACCGTATCCTTGCGAGGACCCTCAAATTCCCCAGAGCATCAACGCCCTCCAGTACCTTGTGGTTTGAGCGGGAAAGGGGGGACCTTTCGGAGTTCCTCG
>Ga0078972_1003320_pt1 | contig 48673 bp, 59 predicted proteins | sample YelNatPaOPGAMG01_FD_67568 | JGI IMG/M metagenome (GOLD analysis project Ga0078972, IMG submission 67568) | Hot spring thermophilic microbial communities from Obsidian Pool, Yellowstone National Park, USA - OP-RAMG-01 (SPADES assembly) (version 2) | ecosystem: Environmental > Aquatic > Thermal... | reverse complement strand
TCGCCAGCGTGTCCCGGACCGGAGATGTCTGTCCTGCCGCAAAGTATTCGCGCCGCCGAGCCGTTACCGGTTCATGTGCGACTGGTGCGTTGAGCACGCTTAGATCGTCGCCAGCGCCTCCTTAAGCGCGTCCCAGTTCACGCCTGCCGGGTCAAACCCGTTCGCGCGCATCCAGTCCGGCGATAGAAGCGCATAGGCTTCCTCGCCGTATTTCTCCCACCAGTTCCATGTCATTTGCTTGAGCGCCCCCCAGGTGACGCAAATCGGGCCGGTGGCGTTGTATCCGACGAGCGGGACGCTGTGGCCGCCCCATGAACCGACTGGGTCCGAGGTTGATGACCAGACATCCTCGTTCTGCGCGGAGAGCGGCAGGCCGACGCCGGCATAGGCGTTGCCGAACGTCGCGATCGCTCTGCGCAGTTCCGCAACCGTGCGCAGCCTGGCGAACGCGCTCAGCGTGTCTGGCCCCCCGTCAGGCGTCTGAACGCCAGCCGTGCGCCAGTATTGCAGCGCGGCGAGGCATGTCGAGCCCTGGTCGGTGGCCGGATCGCCAGGTACGTAGCCAGAGAATGCGCTGTATGCCGCAACTACCTGATCGGTGGACATGACGATCGGCGCTGGATCGGTATAGGCCGTCCACTGCTCGATCGCGTGCGCTATGGCTGCGGCAGTGCAGTCACCGATTTGGTCATTGCCCATCATGCCCCAGTCTGCCGGGACGCGCGAATACCAGTCCACCACGTCCGGGACGACGGTCGGTATCGTCCACACGTCGGCCAGCATCGGGATGCGCGGATCTGGGGTTGCGCGGATGCGGCCTAGTTTCATCATCGAGTGGTCGGTCATCTTATTGCCTGGCTGTGCTAATGGACCAGTTCGGGTCCGCCTGATATTCCGCCGTGTTGGTGTAGGGCAGCCCCTCGGCCTTCGCCTTCGTTAACGCCGCGCCGGTGAGCACGTCGGGGCCACCGTCCGGCGTCGGCATACCGGACATCCGCCAGAATCGCAGCGCGTCCGAAATCAGGCCGCCGCGATCGGTGGACGGATCGCTTGGACGATAGCCTGTCACGGCGCTGTATGCGCTGATCACTTCTTCGTCGGACATAACGACCGCATCATGGTCAGTGTATGCCGTCCGCGGCTCGCGGATTAGGCCGAGTTTCATCGCGGAATGATCGGTCATAACGCCTTCTCCTCTCTGCCGCACCGCCAGGATGCAAGCCTATAAGCTGGATGGCTGGCGATCCAGCGTGCCGCTTCGGTCTGTGCCGCCATGAGGCAGCCGGTAACGATCTCGAATAGCGCCGCCTCACGTGTCTCGCACCGATCCGGCGCAGCCAGTAGGCACACGGTCAGCGTCAGCGCGATGGCATCCATAGCGGCTCCAGCGGATACGGTGCGTCCTCCAGCCATGTGCCAGCGGTGATCGCGCCCCAGGTGATCGGATCGCCGGCAGGAAGTGCGGTGCGGAATACCGTGCGCGGCGCGTCGACCATCGGATCGTTGACCGGCGCTGGTGCCGGGGTTTCTGGCTGCCTCTCGACGCGCAGTTTCTTTCGGCGCTCGATGATGGCGCTCCGGGATCGGCCAAGGCGAGCCGCGATCTCCTCATAGAATAGGCCGGCGCGAACGGACTGGGCAAGATATTCATCTTCCTCCGGCTTCCAGACGTAGGGCCTAGGCATCGCACTCCAATGCTCCGAGCGCGCGCTCATAAGCGCCGATGTGATGGTCGGCGAGCGGGTCATCCGCCGGCGTGCCGATCTCGATTTGACGGCGCGGGTGAAGATAGATGCCTGGCAGCCAAGGAACGTCCGGCACCGGATCGTCGCCGTTGCGATAGCTGCGGACCGCGATCGGCGAAAGCAGGCGGCGCAGTTTCCACGAGCCGCAACGCGGCGCGCCGAAGGTGACGACGGCAGCCGGCGGCGTCCGCCGTGCTACCAGAATGCCGGCGAGGAGGAGCGCGAGCGCGCCGCCGAGGGAGTGACCGACGATCACCGCGCCGCTGAAATTGACGGAAGCCATCGGTGCGCGCCGGTAAAGTTCCCAGGCACCGGCGCAAAAGCCGGCGTGGCAGATCCCGAGCGTTCCATCCCACGTCGGCCACGCCGCAAAATCGCGCAGCCACTCGCCGAGTTCGCGCTTGGTGCCTGGAATCGCGATCACGCGCGCGCCGTCCGCGAGAGTGTAGAGCCCCGATAGCTCGCCAGCCCACCACGTCGCGCTCGTGTAGCTCTGTGCGACGAGGCGGCACAGATAGGCGTCAGACGGAGGCATCCGGCATCTCCCCCGTCTCCATGATCGTCGCGAGCACCTTCGCGCGGTCGCCGACCTGCACGGCCCATTTGCTCGCCCGCATCTGGCGCGCAGCCTCGGGCCAGTCCTTCGCCTCAATGGCGGCGATCATGTCCGTGAAGGTCAGCACGCCGCCGACGCCCATGTTGTAAGCCATGTTCTCGATGACGCTGCGCCGCACGGGATCGAGGCCAGCGAACCACGGGAACGCCAACAGCGCAGGCTCGTTCGCGTCCAACTGGCATTGCATCAGTGCCGCTGCCTGCACGCGCGTGATGCCCGCATCGAGATTCGTGCCGTTGCCAATCGTGAGAAACCCGCGCGAATCACGGAACGGCTTCGCGCTGAATCCTTCCTGCTGCTCCAGCAGCGCTTGCATTGCGGGGATCATCAGTGGACTATCCCGACGCATGTGCCGATCGTGGCGTTATTCGTTGGGATAACGCCTTGCGCCCATGCGAACGCCGGCATCGCCGCGAACACGATCTCACGAAATCTCATCGCCTATCTCCGTTGATTACGCGCCAGCCAGACGGCAGTTTAGCCCGGCGCGGCGGCAGATACCACCAGAACCACCAGGGCCAGAGCCACCACATTATCGCGCCTGCTTCATCCAAAGCGGCCACGGGCGCGGCTCGCCGAACGTGTCAGGGTCTGTGTATCCATACGGGACTGTCGCCATTTCTTCATCGGTGAGGCATCGAACATGCAGGGCATACCCTTCGCCGTCCTCGGCAAAGACATCAGCAAAGCCGGTGCCGGCGTCCGACATTGCGGCGTCTAGCGCCTGCCTGAGGAGCTTTAATGCTTCCAGATTCCCGACAATGAAGGCCGAATCGTGCCACGCTTTCTGTGCAATGATATGAAGCAGCGGGACGGAATCTGCCACAGTGGTCTCCCATGATGATCGGGCATTCGGTGCGGACTCGCCCGGCGTTTCCGGTGAGGGGAAGCGGCCCGATCGAGCGCGGCGCTCGGGCCAACACGCCTGGGTGCTAAGGCGCTCTGCCGGGCATCCGTGAGGACGCGGCCCGGCTCGCGCAGGAGGGACTAGGAGGAACGCCCCACCTCACGGATCAGGTATGCAGCCGCGCCGCCTCGCTCGACAGGATCGTGCTCGCCTCGTCCGGCGTCATCGCCGTTGCGCTCGCGGACGCCGTGACCGGTAGTCCAGCCAGCGCCTCGATCGTCGGCAGAAGCACCTGCGCCGCGGTGAGCACCGTCACCACGTTCGTCGGCATGCCCTTGGCGCCGGCGAGCGCCGCCGTGACGGCATTGAACGCCGCAACCGCTTGCTGCGTCGCGCTCTGCTGCGCAGTGGCAGTCGTCGCCTTGGCAACAGCCGTGGCGGCGGCCTGGAGCGCGCTCACGGCGTCATCAAGCTGCGCCTGTTGCTGCGCCGGCAGCATCCCGCCATGGCGCAGAGTCTGTGCGGCAGCCGCGACGCCGCCGGCTAGGTTCGCCACGTCGGTGGCAAGCTGTGCGGGCGTCTGGCTGGCGCACGCGACAACGAGGCCGGGCGCCATGAAAGCCATGAACTTGAGAAGATTTTGCATCTGTCACTCCTTGGGGGCTGCGTTTGCCCAGATGAAGGTTGCGATCCAGCCTACTGCGGTCCATCCGAGCAGCAGGTTGAGAAACACGATCGCGCCACGTCCGCGACAATGCCGGCCGATGGCGCAAATCGCCGGCAGGAAATAGACGGCAAACAACGCCAGCAGTATGATTATGCCAGCGCTCGAATCACCTTGCATCTCGATTCCCTCCCATGAACAACGCATACACAACGAACCCCGCTCCCGCGCCGGCGGAAAATGCTGCCCACGCGATGAGCAGGCAGTGCGTCACGTCTTGAACCGCTCGGCGAGTCCAGCCGGCGCCGCGACCAGACCGCGCATTGCTTGCGCGGCAGCTTGCGCCATCGCGTTCGCAAGAACGGCCATGATTTGAGCGTCCGCACATGTGACGCGAGCCGTGCCGACGGCTCTGTTCCCCGCTGTCGCAACGAATATCGTCGATGCGCCGTCGGCGATGGCAGACACCGAGACCTCGATTTGCTGCCCGAGAATAGGATTGCCGTTCATGTCGCGTCCTTCTGTTCTGTATGCGCCGCGCACTCGGGACACGGCCTCTCGACCGGCAGATAAGCCCAGCCGTTCGGCCCAAGCGACCGATAGCCAACCGGCTGCGCGTCATAGACGACGCCATGGTTGACGCAGCGCGGGCAGATTTCGGGACGATTGCTCATTTCGGCGCGTCCGCCGGCTTCTCCGGCGCTACCCGCGCGTGATTGATCTCCGCCGCGATCACGTGCGCGGCCCAAAGCACGAGCGCCGCGATCGCGCCGGAGACCTCGGGCGGCATCGACAAATGCGCGAGGCTGGCGAGCCACTGGACAATGCTGGCGATCATGCCCGTGCTGACCGCGACAGCGCCGGTGATGACGGGGGATGAATTCACTTGCGCTTTCCTTTCGTTGGCACCTCAGCGTCCAGCGCGCGTTGCAAAAGCTCGCGCACAGCGTCGGACAATGTTGACACACGATTGTCATGCCGCCAATCCGACACTCGTTGGTGCAGGCCGGCGGGGATTTGCACGCTGATTTTCGTCAGCGCTTCTTTCCGTTTATCTTCCATCGTTACCTTCCGTCATCGCAATATGCCTGCCGTTCCACGCCGGTCCTTGCCTTGCCGCGCCATTCCACGCCGCGCCTCGCCATGCCATCGAGCAATTTCCGCAAATTTGCTCTTGCGTAAAATCCGCTGATGCGCTATTTCATACATTCCGCAATCGGCGGTGTCAAGGCAGACTACCGATTATCGGACGACGCTCTCCGGTTTGGCCGGCGCGTCGGAGGCGTGGCGCATCTCAATCAGGCGATCGAGCCGCGCGGTGATTTCGTCGAGTTGCCGCATGATCTGTGCATCGGTGGATGTCTGCCGGAGAGCGGAATCTGATAGTTCTTTCTCAACGCGCTGAATGTCAGACTTGCGGTTTAGTGTTTCCTCTGCGACGAGAGCACGCGCTTCAGCGCGGAGCGCCGTTGCGTCCGTGTCAAATCGTTTTTGCTGATCCTGAAGCTGCGACATGGTTTGTTTGATTTGTCCGAATTGCTCGAAGCCGCCGCCGATCGCGCTGATGATAAGAGCGGCATTCAGGATGTTGCCCCATGTCCAGTTCATTATCTTCTTCTCTCGTGTCGTCATGTCGGTCATAGCCCAAAGCTGCCAATCCTAGCGAGTGTTACCGCAGGAGTTGACCCGACGTTTGTGAAGACGCCGCGCCACAAGACCCCGTTCCTCGCTTCAATGATCCCCCAATCCGAGGAAGCAATCGCCGATATTGCCGATATTGTAACTCCAGTTCCGCCAGTGAGGGTCAACTCGTAACTTGTGCCATTGGCAATGAAGATATCAAATGTGGTATTTATCGAAGCTCCGGCATATGCGTTCAATATATTTTGCGCTGTGTCGGTGTAATCTGAAAAATTTGCGGTTGGCCCAGTTCTCCATATTGCACCCTGGAGCATTTGGTTTGCCGAATAGGTCGCCCCCGTGGAGGACGTAATTGGCGTTGGCAAACCGAGATAGCTGCCATTAACCGGGACGGGGCGCCCCTGCACGCTGAGATTTTGAAAGTTTGCGGAGCCGCCAGAGATAGCAGGATTGACGAGATTTTGGTTGGTGCTGTAGCCGCTCGTCGCATCAACCTTTGACGACCAAAGAGAGTTCCAGTGCTGGGCCAAGGGTCTGGTTCCGGGTTGTCCGTTTTGCGGATCTACCCATCCCGGATGGCTGTTTTGTCTGCTCACGGCGTTGCTCCTTGTCTATCTGCTGCAATCCGGCCGCGTTCGTCCGGCGTCAGATATCCTGATGCGCGCTTGATCTGCCGCGCCGTGGAATGAGGATGCAAAGCCTGCTGGATTTCAAACCTTTGATAGCCCGGTTCAATCCCTAGCCTCGTCATCGCCTCTCGCGCCGCTTGGATGTTCCCGTTTCTGATCTGATTTTTTATGCCCGGCATCGCTTCCTGCATGACGTATTGATGCTGGGCGCGCGCCGCATGCATCTCACCTTCCGCTGGGCCGCCTGGGTAGCCCTGCGAGACGGAAAGCCCAAGACCGCCGCCGACTATGCGCCCCGCATCAAGCAGGCTGCCGTGGCCGGTTACGATGTTATAGAGTGCGCCAAGCGCCCCCGATGGCGTCACCCCTTGCGCAATCGCCATCGCAAGATGAGTGACCGCCTGCGTTGCCGCAGTGCCGGCGCTTGCGTAGGGGTCATACATGGGATGACCCGGCGACATCTCGTTCGTCAACAGCGCCACGGCAGGACGCACGAACGGGCTCTCCATCGACTTCAGTTGCGACATGAGGCCCGAGAAATACCCAACCATGTCCTCGACGCTCTTGCCGAACGGCATCCGCGCATAGAGCGCCGTGCCGTCTTTCTTGAAGCCGATCAGGATGCGGTCTTTCTTCCCTGGCTCATGGGCGCCCATGGGCGTGAACCCAAGAAGCGTGTCCATTATCGAAAGGGGATTCAGCTTCTCGATCGGATGCGCCGAGATGGCGCGCGTCTCCTCGCCGATCCGATCCAGTTCGTCCTTCCACTGCTGACTCAAGGATTGTCCGCGAGCAAGATTGATGCCCGTCTGCACAAGGCTTGAGCCGATGAAATAGAATCCGAGGTCGGACACCACAACGCCGATCGCGGCGCGGCGCGCGGCGCTGTTGGCGTTGAGCATGGCTTGCGCGCCGGCGTCCCGCTCGATCTGCGCCCGCACATCGAGAGGAAGGCCGGCGACGGCCCGCTTGATGACGCCCAACCCACCGAAGCGGTAAGAGCGCGAGAACAAGAGAAGGTTGGCGGCTTTCCGCGCGCCCTCACTCATCGCCTCCCGCGGGATAGAGCCGGTTATCATGTTCGACATGTCAGCGGCGATCCGCGCCGACTCGGACTCCCCCAACCCTTGCTTCTGCAATTTCTGGCTGTAGTGCTGGAAAATACCCATCTGCAGGTCGGCAACCCGATCCCAGAGGAGGGTTTGATGCATGAATTTGCCGGCGGTGTCGATCGCGCCTTTCGCTGCGTTCGATGCGCCCTCGCCGAACGGTCGCGCAATGGCGCCAGCAATCTGAGCGGTCCACGAGTGGCCCAAGCGGAAGTCTGGGTTTTCCTCGAACGAGGAAATATCCTGGCGTCCGAAATCGCGTCCGATCGGGCGCAATCCGTGCATCGTCGCCCATGCCATCATGTCGGCGTTCATGCGCGCGGCATGACCGCGCATTCCCATCCCGATCAGGTTCGGGTTCACCGGCAGCGCGCGGGACGCAATGACGCCAAGGTGCCCGACGCCATACATGATGCCGGTCATCATCTTCCCCTTGAGCGCCATCGCGCCGCGGTAGATCATGCCCTCTTTCCCGGACAGGATCGCCCGGAGTGGCCCCTCGTAGTCGCCCCGGATGTAGATGGGCACCGTCTTGTAGATCAGCGCGCCATCCGCGTCTGTGCCAACGACGATGCGCTTGGAAAACGCCGCGTTCTCGGGGATGGTGAACCACGTCTCGCCGTCAGATGTCTTGACCTTCTTCGCCGCCTCCTCGGTTTCCTCGACGGTCAAATGCTTGCGGTGGATCATCTGAGGCGTTGATTTGCTAAATCCCACCCCGAACGGATTGAGCGGACGCGCGCCATCGGGGATGCCGATATGGACGGAGTTCCGGCCTGCGCCGAGGCCGGCGCGCTCGATGTTGTTGAGCAGCATCCGCGCCGCGATGGCCTCCTGCAAGCGCCCCGTGGCGATCGCCAGAGTCCTCAGATCGCGCACCGTGCGTGCTTTCTCGGTGCCGACATCAAGCTGCATCCGCGTGACGTAGGACGGCAGACCTTCGGAATTTACAATCCCCAGCGACTGCGCCATGCGCCACGTTCTTTCCGCAGAGCGCGACATCTTATCGACCACTGCGCGTGTCTCAGGCGCGAGCCCTGCGATCCCTAGCTCTCCGGCTTCGCTGCCCATCTGCCGATGGACGCTCTCGGTGTCCATCCGTTCCCAAGCGTTCTTGAGTTCTTCGCGGCTGAAGCTCTCGGTGAGATGGCGCACCGTCTCGCTGGTGGTATGGCGGATGGTCGCGACAAGATTGGCGTAGTCCTTGGCTTGCGCCCGCGCCATCCGAACGCCCTCGCCGCGTCCAGCCGCCATCGGCGCGACCATCATCTTCACCGCATCGGCAAAGTCGCTGACTTTATGCGCCGACTCGGCCAGCCGCTCCCCTACTCGCGGGATGCGCGCGATCCGGTCGAACAGGTCATCCCGATCCTTGACCGGCGTCAGGTCGAGGCTTGCTTGCCTTTCCGCGAGGCCATCTTCCTGTGAAACTCGATCGACAGCTTGAGCATGTGCCGAGCGTTCCGCATTGCGCTCCTGACCGTCAGATCGTCCTGCGGCAGCTTCGCGAGCTTTTGCAAAAGTTTCTTGAAATCCTCGGGCTCCGCTGACGGCGGCGGCACGTCGATCAAGTATGGCATGGGAGAGTTCCTTTGCTACCCTCTCGGCAATAGAATCTGATGCCTTGGAAAGATGGCCTTCTATCTCGGCGTCGTGAAACCCAGAAACATAATCGATGACGCCGAGCTTATGAAGCGCGCGGCTCACCACGTCGTAGAACGACTTCTGATATTGGTCCAGCGTGATTTTCCCGCGACTCACGAGATCGGACAATAAATCTTGGGTCACGTCGGATGCCTTACTCATCAAGCCGTTCAGCCGAGTGGATTGCTCAAAAGAGTTCCCGCGCGGCCAGTTCGGTCCACGCGAGGCGCTGTAAATCGAACCGTCATGACCAACGGCAAGAACGCTATGCAAACCCGGAAAGACAAGTGTCGATAGGTCGTCAGCGGAAAGCGAGCTTCCGCCGGGATGGTTGTGGACCGCCACGATGCGCTCGGACGGATCAGACATCCGCGCAACCAGTTCCTCAGGAAATTTCACGAACCCGCGTTCGCCACTCGTCGAGGCCGATATGACGCGCCGGGTTGCAGCGTCATACATCGCCAGATGCTCGGTCCCGGTTTCATGCCCAGCGCGGAACACATATTCAACCGCCGCTTTCTCATGTTGAACGCCAGGCGCCGAAATCTCCGAGAACCTATCGGCGTCATTCCCGATAGGACGGTTTTCTAGTGGCAGTTGCTCGGTCGTGTCGCGATAGGCGAACAGGCCTTCGTCGGCGCGCTTCTGCTCACCTTTCGCCAAGAGCGCGCCGCGGCCAGCCTGATCTCGCGCCGCCTGAGCCTGCACCGCCGACCGCTCCATGCCGGGGAACGCCATCTGCTCCGTCGCCGGCTTAACGCGGCGCACGAACTCTTTCTTCGGCGCAAAGAGGTCATCCTGTCCCGGCGCTTGCCGGGCTGCGCTCAGACCAGGCGGCTCCGTCTCCATGAGGCGTGCAGCGCGATCCTCCTCGCTGATCGGACGGTCCATCGCCTCGATCTCTTGCTCTTGGATGCGCGCCGCTTGCTTTGGACCAACCCCATCCTCGCGCTGGATTTGCTCTAGGGTGCGGATGCCACGCCTTGGCGCTTGGCCTTCTCCCTCAGGTCGCGCGCCGCCAACAATATCGCTTGCCGGTATGCCTGCCGCTTCTCCTCGTCGCTCAAGGGTGCGTGCGGTGGCGAGGAAGATGGAGGCTGCTGATTTTGCGTTTCCACCGGACGCAAGTTTCCGGGCCGCTGCGGTGAGGGCATCAGAGAGGTCTCCTTTCGAGCTTGCATTGGCGGCAATGTAGGCGAGCAGTTTTTCGTTCGAGACTTTCCCGCTCTTATTGCCTTCGGCGTTCAATTTGTTGCCAGCGCCGGCAAGCGTATCTTCGCCTTCGATGGCAGCGCGGAACACGCTACGATTGCCGCGCAACACCTTCATCGCGGCATCCAAAACCTTGGCGCGCTCAGGGATCAAAGACTTGGAAAATTCCTCGGGGCCGAAAAGGCCGTTCTCCTGCTGCCGCTCAAACCCGCTGTTGCGAATGTCGCGCACCATCATCTCGGCTTGGCGCGCATTGTCCGGCGGATGCTTTGCCAGCATGTCGAGTGCGGCGACCTGCTCGGCAGGATCGCGGATCAAAGCGCCGACGTGCGAGGCGTAGTTTTCCGGCACGATCCCGTTTTCGACCATGCCGAACGCTTGATCACCAAGTGCCGCAAGACCACGCGCATCCTGCACCAACTGACTGCGCGGCGGCAGTTCGGGAAGTCTCATATCTTCCGGGAGAGCCCCCTTGCCGCGCAAAATCCTGGCCGCATCGAGCGGTGTCCCAGACCCTTCAGCGATATTCTGATAAGCGCCGAGCACGCGCGCATATTCCGGGGAATGATCCTCGCCGTTGATAACCCGCACAGGAAGCTGGATTCCTTCTTGTCCAGCCTCTTGCGCGCGCTTGGCGAGGTCAAGCCGTTGGTGACCGTTAACGACGTAGAGTGACCCATCCGCGTCGCGGTAGGCCGTCAGCGGGTTGGCAAGCATCGGCTCCCATCTCTGCACCCCCCGTAGCGCACCCGTGACGCCGTTTTCATCCTGGGTCGTCTTGTATTGGAAGCGGGATGCGTCCGTCTTGAGATCATCGGGCGAGAGGTATTGGATTTTGTTCGCGCTCCCTACGCCGGCGTCCGCCGCAGTCAATTCGGCGCGCCGGCTCTGCACTTCCTCGGGCGTCGTCACGTTGACCCTCCCGCCGGGGACTTGCGGCGAAATCGCATTGATCGCCTTTGGAACACCGGCAGGAGATGCGGCAGCCTCCGTTACGATGTTGCCTTCCTGGTCTGTCCCTTGGACGGCCAAAGGACGCCCAGAGGCCGCCACCTGGGATTTCGATTCTGGGAGCCCGAGCAGACCTCCGATGAGGTCGTCAGTGAGCGCGCCGTTGTTGCTTGCGTCGCTGAACAGTCGCGCCTTGTTGGGGTTCGTGGTGAGCAAAGTCCCGCTTACCGAGGGCACCGCATACACCCCATGAGGCAGCCGGGCGGGCATCTGAGTCCCCGCAGCGACGAACATCGCATCCTTGGGATTGTTGGGATTTGCGACGGCCTTCACCTGGGCCTCAATGTCGCTCTGTGGTTCCGGCGTGGTCGGGGTCACGGGAGCGCGCTCAACTGGCGCCCGCGCCGAGTGGACCGCGCCAGGCGGCGGCGTGACGCCCCCATATTGGTCAAGCAGATCGAGGGCCATATCCTGCGGCATCGTCGGTGTGACGGCCTGCGGTGCCGCGACTGGCCGCTGAGGCGCGGGCGTTGGCGTCTGGGGGGTCGGAGTCGGAAGGGGTGCCGACGCCGGCGGTCCCGGTGCCGCCGCTTCGGGGGCTTGAGGCGCGGCGGCGATGCCCTCATCTGGCGTTCGCGTGGCAGTCGATGCCGCGCCGCGCGCGTCCAAGGCAGCGCGCACGGCGCGGCCTGCGCCTGGGATCAGCGCGCCTGTCAGCGCGGCAGGAGCGAATGTCTTAGGGTCAATGCCGTCGCCGAGCTTGCGCGTCGGGTCGTAAGTCATGCTCGCAATGAGGTTATCCGCCATCTGCTGCGCCGCCGTGACGCCGACCATTGATCCAGCGTTGACGGCAGCGTCGCGACTGATGTGGGTGAGCGCTGCCGTGATCGGCCCGCGCGCCGCCGGCGCAACCGACTTGAGCAACTGCGCGCCGGGTATCTCCAGCAAGCCGCCAGAGACCAGACCCCCGAGGAGCGCCGCCGTGTTGGCCTCCTCCGGCTTGGCGCCCTTCTCTGTCGCCGCATTAAATGTCTGCGTGTAGCCTTGACCGAACGCAGCCGCCGCCGCACCGGGCAAGCCTCCCACCATAGTTCCGACGACCAACGGCGCCATACCGCCGACCATCCGCGCTGTTTGCACGGGGACGCTATTCGCCACACGCGGGTCGATGGGGAGCGACGCCATCATGGACTCAGCGGTGGACTGCACTTTCTGAGCCGCCGTCCCGAGCGCGTTCTCGGCGCTGCTCGGCCCTGGCGGATTGGCAAGCTGCGCGCTGATCTGCTGGCGGATGATCTGGCGCTGCTCAGGCGATGCGTCCTGATACCCGAGGGGGTCTTGCATCGCGGGCACGCGCTCGCCGCGATCGATCTGATCCAGCGTCCCGAGAACCCCCGCTTGATGCGCAAGCTGCGCGTTCGATGTCTCTCGCGCGCCCCGGAGAGCTTGCTGCGCCAGGCGAGGAACAGCCGCCACAGTCTCGCCCGTCGCGCCAATCGCACCTTGGAGCGCGCCGGCTATCGCGCCGCCTACATATTGCGGCCCAGGCGGCAAGCCCGGCTCGCCGCCGCCCGCGTAGAGGGGATGCGAGTCGGGGTTATAGACGGGAAACGCATCCCAGCCCCCCGAAGGCGTTGATCCTGTAGCGCCGGATGCCGGCGTGCTCGGCGCCGGTCCCTCTACGGCAGGAAACGCATCCCAATTTTCAGCCGCATCCGTCACGGCACAAACGGAATTTGTGGCGTCGGAACCGTCCGAATAATCCCGTTGGGGTCTCGGAATTTAGTTCCGGGCGGTAGCTTCGCGGCTTCTGCGGGTGTCGCTACCTGCGGCATCGAAGGCGTTTGGGCTGCCTGAGTCGTCGGAACCGTCGTATCCAGCGACAAAGATGCGTCCGTTTTTGGCGCCGCTGCACCGGGGACAGGGCCAAGCACACCTTGCACGGCAGCCGCTATTTGCTCGTGAGACCAGTCAGGATGCGCGGCGGCCATTTTCCCATAGACATCGCCATAGGCTTTCCCGTAGGCGATGCGATCAACGCCGGGGTCAGACGTGCTCCCTTGCATGTTCTGGATGCGCGCCGCGGCAAGCTGTGCCCGCGTTTGGGCGTCAAGCTGCCGAACCTGGGCTTGCGTCAGATCGGTCTGATTCCGCAGCGCGATCCGGCTGGCGTAATCCTGCTCCCGTGCGGCGCCCGTGTCCGCCCTCTGCTGACCCTGGCCGGCGAGCAATGTGTGGTAGTCGGCCTGCTCGGCGAGGCGCTGCTTGGCCTCGTCCACGCGCGCCATGAGGTCATTCGCGTGCTGGATGTCGCCGCGATAGGCCTGATTGGCACCGGCCACGGCCTCCCCGAGGCCGGCGAACGGTCGCGCCGAGGTTGTCGCCGCCGCGCCACGCCCCAGCCCTTCCGCGATGTCAGCCAAGACATTCGGCTTGTAGGCCGCCGCGTCGCGTTCGAGCTTCGATAGCTGGTCGCTGTAGTCGCGATTGAGCGAGTTCGGCGCAACCGGGATGCCGGAGAGAGCGCCACGAGGGTTTCCCATCCCGCCAGAGTCAGACGACGCCACGGCAGATATTGGATTTCCCATGCCGGACGCCTGCGATAGCTGATCCCAGGCAATGCCGCGAGCGCCAGCCCCGCGCGACGGCGCACGGTCAGGCGGGATGGGGGGAGTGTAGGTTATGGCGTCAGGGGACGGAGGCGGTGGGATACTGCCCGGATTGCCAATCGATGCCGCCGGAGTGGGCGCACTCGCGGATGCGCCGACATTGCCGCCACCGGCCCAGATCGGATAGTCGTCAGGAGCGCCGCCGTCCGCGAAGCCTTGGACCGAACCGCCGCGTTTCATGAAGCCCATCGAGGCCAGCCCCAGGTCGCCCGCCATACCTGCCATCGAACCTGCCGTGGCGCCCGCTGTCGTCAGATCGGCGGCGGCCACCCCCGTGCCGGCCAACGCGGAATAGGCGCCCAAACCCATCGCTCCAAGCCCAAGCGCCCCGCTCATCGCGGTCGAGTATGGCGAAGGCGTCGTGCTCGACGTGCCGCCGGACTGCGAGCCGATCCCCTCCGCCGCGTTCGTCACGAACTGGCTGGTCTGGAACGGATAGGATTGCTGCGCGAGATAATTCTCATAGGGCACGTTCAGCATTGCTTGGTTCTGCTGCTGTTGCATCGTGCCGCTGCTCATCAGCGCGTTCGCGCCGGTCAGAGCCGTTCCCTCCGCCGATTGTCCCAAGGCGCTCATGCCGAACCCAGCTTGGCTGTTGAGCCACGAATTCGCCTCGTTCGCGCCCAACTGCGCCTGCTGCTGGGTGTTGAATTCGCCCAGCGCCGAATTGTATCCCGACTGCTCAAGTCCCGCGATCTGAGGCGCCTGCGCAAGCTGCTCCTGACCGGCAGTGATGCCTTGTTGGACGCCAACGCGATTGCCGCCGAGCGCGCCCTGAGACGCCGCGTTCCCTGTGATCTGGTTCGCGGTCATTGCGTTCTGGTTGTTGAACTCGGCCTGCGTCGCTTGAACGACGTTCTGGACGTATGGGTTGTAATACTGATTGACGTTGGACGGCGAAAATTGCTGCGTGCTTGCCCAAAGCGGCGTCGTGCTCGCCTGGATGTCGGATTGCGCTTGGTTGAAATAGGGCTGCGCCATCCCTTGAGCACTGCCGATCTCGCCCATCGCTTGCGTCTGCTGCGGCGTCAGGCCAGCCACATAGGCGCTCGGGTTGCCGCCGGCATAAGGCGTATATGGGGTGCTCGCTACCTGCTGCGCGTTCGCGAGCGCGCCCTGGTATGCCTGCTGGACATACGCCGGAGGCGCCGAGTTCGTAACCGTATTTGTGCCGCCGCCCATGCCCATCACGCGATCTCCTTGCCGGCGTCGAAGCGGTAGAGCGAGCCTACGCGCTTCGCGAACCTACTGAAAAGCCTCTCCTTGCGCGCGAAATCGACGCTTGGCGCCAAGGAGAAATAGACCGGCATCGCCGTCTGGGCCGACCACCATCGAACAAACTGCAAGAGCTTGATCGCGCAGCGGCTCGCACGGGCGTCCTCCCGGACATAGAGCCCTAGCTCTGTCCAGTAGTAGCCCTCCTCTCCACTATACCACATTTTCGCCAATCTCAACGCAACCATGCCGACCGCGTCGCCCTCTTTTTCGGCGAGCGCGACAACCGTCATGCTTTGCGGCTCGAACGCCTTGGCGATTTCAGCGCGAACAACGGCAGGGGAAGCGGGGCCGACCGTGTGCCCCGCCGCGCTTGAAGCCATGACGAGATTGAAAACGGTCTCGGCATCTGCCCCTGTGGCAATCCGAACGCCGGATGGCTGCCTACGAGGCGGCGTCATGCCGGCGGACTCGTTGCTGCCGCCGCGGAAAAGAAACCTGCATGTCCTGGGGCGCGCCCCAAGCGAAAATCGCCCCGACCTGCGGCGCCTCGTGGTGAACCATCCCGATCTTTCCCATCACACGCGCATTGACGGGAACCTCGAACAGGAATGGCACCAGCTCGGCGCCCGCCGTCTGCACGCTCTGATAGAACCACCGCGCGAAGCTCATCAGCTTGGCCGCATGGCCGGTGCCGCGCCACGCCTTGCCGACGCCGAACCAACGAACCCGGAAATGCGGCTGGGTCGTATAGGGGAGATGATCGAGGAACACGCCGATGCTCGCCTCGATCGCGTCCGGTGCGCCTATGGCCCCGACGATGCCATCCCGCAGGACGGTATTCACCATCCCCGTGACACGCTCATGATCTATCTGCTGGATCGCGCCTTCGGCGAGATTGTCAATCACAAAGTCCACGATCGCCGGCAAATGGCGCTCTCGGGCACGCCACACGCTCATATGCGCCTCGGTCAAGTTTTCTCTCCTGGTTTGACCGGACCTTTGAGGCGCCTCATCTCCGCGATGATCCGATGGCGTGCTTGCACGACAAATTCATCAAGCAGCCGATGCCCGCGCTTGGCGTCCCCACCGCCGAGGCGCTTCACGGCTTCGGGAGGAACAATGAACTCGCCCCCTGCCGCCGCGATGGGAACGTGATCGGTCCGGCCCCCCGACGCTTGCCCAGCACCCCAATCCAAGGGCGGCGGCCTGGGGATGTTGTCTCGATGCGGCCCCGTCCGTCCTTGCGGAATCCCGTGAGGCCCTGTGTTCAGCGCCTCCGTCAATACCCGCGCGCCGGCAAGCGTGTTGCCCTCTCCAAGCCCAGAAACCACGTCGGCAGGGATGACATAGGAGTCAACCGGCGCGTTCGTCGCGATGTGGTCCGTGCGTCCGGGCACCTGCGAGTGGAGCAAGCCGGTGTCGGTTGCCTCGCGCCGCGTCCACCACGGGTCAGCCATCCCCATGCTCATGCCCATCGGCGAGCCGCCGAAGGCAAAGCCTGGCACATGGCCGCCGCGCTGATATGGGCCGGCGGCAGAGACCGGCGCACCGAAGGCAGACCCAGGCGGCGCGGCAGCGGTCGGCGCGCCGGCAGGAGGGGCCATAGGGGCGCCCCCGACGGGTGGCGCGGATGGTGCCATCGGAAACCCCGCTGTCCCCCCTGGCGGTTGCGCGCCGGCGCCGACGTTAGGCATCATCTGCTTTTGCTGGAGAACCTGGCGCGCAAGCTGCCCCATCTGGCTGCCGCCCATCATCGCGACGGTCTGTTGCAGTTGTTCCGGCGACATGCTTTGGAACCGCTGAATCATCTGCGACATGCCCGGCATCGCCGTCATGGCCGACGGCGGCGGGCCGCCGATGGTGGCCGTGCCGCTCATGAGCGTTCGCCCTTCACCACGCGCCGGCGCGGAGCGCGCGGGGGCGGGTCTTCCGGCGGCAGAGGCTCGGGCGGCTCGCGGTAGGGCTCATCGCACACCCATTGGTCGCCGAGAACCCCGCTGACCCGGTTCGCAACGCCGATGTCGCCCTTGCGGAAAGTGTGGCCGCGCGTAAGCGGCTGGCCGTCGATCTCGAACACGACTCGGTTCGCCCCAAGAACACGGCGGACCGGAACGCGCAGCATCTCCCCCGGCAGAGAAACGGTGATGAATGACCCTACCGCGGGCGAGAATCTGTCGTGTTTTGCGGCGCGCACATAGAGCGGTCTTGCTTCAGGCATCGCGCGTTCCTCTTATGATCCGACCCAGACCCATGACGGGGCGGCGGAATATGTCAAGACAATACTGGATTGCGGCGCAAGAATAAATAGCCCCGACGTTAGCCCCGTCGTGAGACCATTCACGGAAACCGCGCTCACGGTCCCCCCGCTGAGATATACCGAGACCGGTGCCGTCCCGGTGTTCTTGACCGCGGTCCCTGACGCTGGGATCGCTGGCGTGACGGGATTGAGCGGCGCACCGCCAGCGCCAAGCGCGGCGGCTATTTGCGCAAGCGTTTGCTGGCTGAGATAGCTCGCCTTGATCAGTTCCTGAAGGGCGACGACGAGTTGGGTAAGATTGCCGCCTTGATAGCCACCGGGGCCGCCCGCGCCGCCAGAGTAGTCTGACATTACCGCCTCCCTGCGGCGGCGACCCGGTATCGGATCGCGCCAAGCCGGTTGAAGCTCCCAAGATCATTGCCACTGAATTTGAACGCCACCTGGCGTCCGCGAACGCGCGTGTTCACGTAGGGCGTCGATGGCGTCAGATTGTAGGGGCCGTGCGACAGAGGCGCGGCGTTCGGCTCGCGGAGCGCCGTGATCTCCATCTGGATGCTCGTATAATCCCCGAGGAAATCCGGGATCACCATGTCGAGGAACGGATACTCCTCCCCTTGAGCAACGTCGATATAGCCGGTGGACCACGACCAGTTGATAGGCAGACCAGCCGCATCGGTGCCGTTCTCATGCTGGTATAGTTGGCCGGTGGAACTTGCGCCGATAGGGTTGCCAAGCGGCGTGACATCGACCCATGCCGTCCGGTCCAAATAGCCACAGTCCCAGAGATTTTCTAGGTAGTTGTATTTGACATACCCCATTGGCGGCAGCGTTCCACCGATGGCGCTTACGCCGATCTCAAATTCTCCGATCGGATCGCCCCCAAGCAGTGACGGGTCGAGCGGGAAATACCAGGCCGCCTCGTTGAATACCGTGTTGACGGCGCAGAACACCGCTTCAAGCTGTGTGAGGTCGATCTGATCCCACATGAAGTCCCAGACCGGGCATTTCATCGGCTGGACCATAAAGCCGTTGTATTGGAAGAACGTGCGCTGGTTGAGCCAGATCACGAGGTATCCGGAGAGCGGCGCGATGCAGCGCATGGACAGCGCCTCACACGCAACGGCAACGCGGTTAAACCCGAAAACGTAGGGCAAGCCTTGATAGGTCATGGACCACAGATCAACGTCGGTCCAGATCAAAACACCGAGACCGAGACCGGCCGCCGCGACTATCTTCGAGCCTGACGGGATTTGATAGTTCCCAGCTTGGTTCGTCGCAGTCGGGGTCCAGTCGGTGAAGTCGCCGGCATCGCACCAGGAAACCAAAGTCGGTTGAAGCGATCCGCCCGCTTCCGATCCGAACGCGGCGACGATCTCGGCCTGGGCAACCATCCTCACAACGCGGCAGGAGGTCGGCGCGGTCGCGGAAAGCTCTTGCGCGACACCTCCGGTCTGAGGTGACCAATAATAGATGCCCCCCTCGGTTGGGGATGCGATCAAGTCCTGGCCGAAATGCTGCAATGACCATTGGCGCATCGGTGCGGTCTGTTGCCCAGAACTTTTGATCCCGTATTCGCCCGCTCCATACGCGCCCGTACCCCATCCGGTTTGCGGGGTATTCACCGCATATCCGGTGGAAATGTCATACGCTATTTGCATATCCCCGCCGTTTTCGGACGCGCTTGCGGTGCTTGTCGCGACATCGGCGGCGGTGATTGTGAACGTGCTGGAACTCGGAACCGTCTGCACGGAATAAAGGCCGGAAAGCGTGATGCCGCCAACCGTGACGGCGACGACTTGGTTCCAAACATTCCCCGCAACCAATCCATGATTGGCAAGCGTGACCGTGACCGTGCCGCTGCCGCTGGTGGTGGCGAGAGATGCAACCGCGCCGCCATCGCTCACCGTCGCCGTAGGCGCCACCGGAACCGTTATCGGATAGCTGCTCCCCACTGCCCCGCTGATCTGATATTGGCCGAACAGAACGATGCCGCCGACCGAAACATGTGTGTTGAAAGTGAGCCAGTCAGAAGCAAGCGCGCCATTGCCAGGGTCGTTGACGGTGACGGTCGAAGAACCGCTCGTTGTGGAAATCGAAACGGGATTGTTCGTCGTCGTTCTGATCGGCGTAATATCCTGAAGCTGGCCGCCGTTGACAACATAGAGCTTCTGTTCGGTGCCGAGCGCCAGATACGGATTTCCGTTGAGGTCTCCCCACCCGTGCATGCCGCGGCAGGTTCCAACGAATTGCTCTGGGATAAGCTCTGTCCAACCGCCGATCTTTTGCGGCAGACCATCGAAGAACCGAATAAGTTGACTGGTGGAAATGCCGCCCTCGTTCAAAGTCGGCGTGCGTTCGACATTGACGCCAGGCTTGAGCGTAAGCTTTTGCATCGGCATGGATCATGCGCCCGCGTAAATGATCCAGTTCACACCCAACGACGGCTGCATGTTTTGCGCGCCGCCAGATCCCGTAGAGTTAACGGTTATCCCGGTGTAAGCCGCGTTGACGAAAACATCCGCATACCCGGTTTGAATGGAGATGCTGGTATAGCCGGTGTATGTATAGTCAGAATAAGGACCATAAATCTGCGATTCGCCTGCGCCGTGCGTTTGAGAGCTAACCGTAATTGATAGGGTATTACCGCTTTGCGGGTGACTATGGCCTGGATCGTTTACGCCGTGACTGTGTCCATGATCTCCAGCCCCATGACTATGACCTGGGTCGTTGATGGAATGTATGTGCGCTTGCAGATATTGGCTGCCGACTTGGGCGCCGAGAGACGTTACCGGCGACAAATTCGCTGGGCCAGCGGCTCCCATGTTATCCTGACCGACGGGGGCTCTACTACGAAGATCAGGTTTGTTGAATGTCGTTAATCCATCACCTACGCCATAAGGCGCAGTTACGAACGACGCACCGGATAACGACGCGGTTGCGGCAGCCGAGAGCGTCCACGTCCACGCGCCTGCCGATCCGCTTTCGGCCGTGACGATAGTGCCTGCGGGAATCCCAGGCCCGGAAATCGGGCACGGGAGAGTCTGAATGCCGGAACCGCTCGTGACGGACATAGACGTTGATCCGGCGGTCGTTGTCCCCGTGTTCGCTTGGGTGATAGCATTGAACAAAGCGGCGTAGGTAGTGCGACTGATCGCCGTCCCGTCGCAAATATGCCAAAGTGGCGGCAAGGTATTACCTGCGTAAGCGACCATTTCGCCAGGAAGACGAGCAGCGCTGAATTGCGGCCCGACGACATTGGTCCCGTCGCAGACGAAGATCATCATGTAGCCGGGAGGGACGGAAAGGTTTTCGCCGCCGGTCGCGCCGGTCGTCAGAATGACATCTTGGCCGCCGGTTGTCTGGTTCCAGACGAACCCGGTTTTCGGAACCTGCGGAATGGTCACGGTGCAAGCCGCCGTCAGCGCACCCGTGAAATTATAGACGGATTGCCGCGCCTGGTCTGGGGCGTTGTTCGCCACTGTCAGGGTGTATTGCGTCAGGCCAGCAATGTTGATGCCGGAGGAGCCGGTGATCGCAGTTTCGAGAACCTGGATGAAGCTGTTTAGGATCGTGCCCCACGAGTTCGTCACGCTCGGATCGCCGGGCGTCATGATCGGGAAGCGGAGGTCTGTGGTATAGGTGGTCATGGCCTCGGGCTCCCGGAAAGCGGCGTCGGAGAAAACGGTTGCCACCCGGGATCGGAACCCTTGCGGCGCTGTTCTTCCTCAATCGCGTTTTTGATATTGGACTGGTAGCGCGCTTCCCAGGACATCGCCATCTTGGGATCGTCGCTCTGCATCCCGTAGTCGCGCATCCACCCAGCGGCCTCCACCATGCACGCCGAGAAGAACAAATCCCATAGGTAATCCCCGAGATAGGTCTCCGGGTTCGTCGCGCTCATTACAGCAGGACGCCATGTGCCCGTCACCTCGGCCATGTAGTTTTGATCCGGCGTCGGCGCGACGATGGCCGTCTTGTGGTCGAGCATCGCATAATAGGCGACGGGCTGCCCCGGCGGCGAAGTTGCGCTCTCGGTCGGCCATACCGAGTCAATCCAGTCAACCGAGGTCAGGAGGAACCGAACCCTGACGCCGGTAAGCGGGTTCACCGGTCCGGGAAGCTGCCCAGGCCCCGGGAGGATGGCGGCGAGCCCCTGCACCACAATGGGATAGTTCGGATAGACGGGAAACCCGTTGACGGTCTGGCCGCTCATCCCATCGAACGGCAAGATACGATTGCCGGCGGTGAAATTGAGGCTGGTGTTCTGGCCGCGCGTCGAGAGGAAATCAAGTTCGCGATAGATGCGAAGCTCGGCGTTCTGCACGAAGTTCGGAATCGACAAGGTGAAGTCTGGGTTCGCCAGATCGCCAAGCTGCTGGCAGTAGGAGCCAAGCTGCGAAACCAAATCATCCCACATCATGAGCGCGGCCCTCAGTCATCGAGAATTTCCTTCACCGAGAACAGCGGCGTATAGCCCATCTGCTGGTCGTTCCAGCCTGGCCGCGGGTCTTTAGTCGGGACCGGATCGGGGCCAATGATGATCGGACGAAGCTGCGGCTGCGGCACATCGTCGCAATAGCGGCAGACGAGCAGCCAGAGGTTTTGCAGATTGTTGCCGCGCCAGTCATATTGCCATTCGAGATCGCCATGCAGCCAGCGAAACCCGCACCGATCGCAAAACGCGGATGCGCGCGGCTTCTGGATATCGACCGGAACATATTTTGACCGGATGCTAGGCATTGCTCAATCCTATTTCCGAAAGTAGCCGCTCATCTCTGGCACCCAATAAGTGGATACCTTCTCGCGGTCCTCGGCCTGGGCCTCAGCATACGCGGCTTGCGCGTATTGTTTCAATGCAATCGCTCGCTCCGGGGGCGCCCATTTCATCGCCAAGTGCGCCGCGACCTCGGCGGTATAGGCCTCGAAGAACCGCTGCGGCATGTCACCCTGTTGGCCGTTGGCCGGCATGGCGTCCTGCATCTGCCGGAACACGTAGTAGCAAAGCTGATACGGTCCGTTGGCGTCCGGCACCGGCCACACATTGATCGTTCCCGGATTGGTGCGGTCGAACCAGTAGCTTGTCGGGCGCCCTTGCCCGAGCTTGTCTGGGATCGCGGCGTAGTCGTTGCGCGAGAGGGGATAGAGCAATAGGTCGTAGGGGTCAGACGACTGCGTGAACTGGCTCATCAGAGATTGCTGCGCGATCGCCGTATTGCCGCCGTTCTCCGCCCCCGTCGCCGTCGCCCCCGCCGGGTAAGGCACGCCGATGACGAATGTGTCGGAAGACGGAACCGAAGTCACCACGTAGGGGCCGCCGATGACAACGCCGCCGACGGTAGTGGGAATTTGCGCCGTGAAGCTTTGACCCGGCAGGTAGCCGTGGTTCGGGAAAGTGACGGTCACGTTTTGCGAGCCGGCCACCGTCGAGAACACCGGCACGACGCCGCCTTGGTTGACGGTCGCAGTAGCGTTGCTCGCCGCTTGGATGGTGTAGGTCGTGCCGTCGATGACCGACTGCACCTCGTAGAAGCCGCCTACGACGATGCCGCCGACCGAGACCGGGACGTTGATCGAGATGTAGAACCCGGCAGCGAACGGGGAGCTTGTTGGCGCGGTGATGGTAACGACGTCGGAACCAGCGACGGTGGAGAATTTCGGCGGGACATTGACCGGCATCCCGAGGTCGAATTGGCGGAGGTAGGTGTCGAGCACGTTGATGACATCCGCATCGACAGGATAGGAAATCTGTCCCTGCGGCATCAGAACCTTGACGAGATCGACTTTCCACAGATTGATGCCGCGGTTCGACCATGCCGACTGCACGAGGTTCATCGAGCGGCGCCCGGATAGATAATGCTCCTGCGTCAATTCAGACGTGCGCATCCCGCATCGCTCGAACGCTTCGACCAGAATTTCCGATAGCGCCGGCGCATAGGTGGAGGTGCCGGAAGTGTTGGGCACGTTGTTGTCCTCCGAATACGGAGAGCCCCACAAAAGCAGGCGCTCAATGGCCGGCGAGACGTTCACGATCGACACGCTCAACGGGGAAGCATACATCGTCATGGTCGCGCCGACCACACCCGCGTACACGTCGTTGTTTTTAGTGGATAGCGGCTGCGCGAGAGCGGCGACCGATGCGCCGGAAAGATGCGGCTCTACCGCCGGCAGCAAAGAAGACGCGGCAAGGTGGGCGGTCGCGCTCGGGGCGGCAATGGAAATCTCGGACGTGAGAAAGCCGGCACGCGACTGCGCCGTGGTGCCCGTGACGCCCGTCTGAACCGCGAAGCTCACGTTGCCAGCGTTCGCCTTTGCGTCGGCTCCGGCAATCGGCGCGCTCACGACACCGCTCAACGGGCTCGCCGCTGTCGCCACGCTTGCGCCGGGGGGGCGGAAGGAAATCGCCGCGGTCAGAACGCCAGCGCCAGCTTTCGCCGAGGCGCCGAACACCGTGACGTCTGTCCCACTGCTCGCCGGCACGAAATACGTTCGCCGGCGCACGGGGCGCAGCATCGCGAAGGGCTCGGCGTTGAATTGCGCAATCTGCGTCGGCGTCCAAATGCCGTTGTAAAAGCCCGCAACAGCATTGTTCGCGTTGGAGTAGCCGTTCGGGGAATAGTTCCCGAGCCGCAGCGTGCTGGCGGAGGTAGTCGCGAACGTCCCCGTTGGAAGCCCGCTGGTGGTGCCGAGCAGGGCGCCGTTGCGATACAGGTTTATCGAGCCGCCGATCTGGATGCTCGCGACCCAAGTTTGTCGCGAATTAGAGCTCCACTGTTGGCTCGTCGTAAAGTCGTAATAGTTCGTCCCGATTCCGCATATGGCCTGAATGTTGCCGCCGCCATCTACAGCAAGCGCAAAGGCATGATACGGTACATCCCCGTTTGCGTCATACTCAATCCCGAAGATTTCCGAGCCGGCAGTAGATGCGGCAGCATTTTGATCGCCAGCCCAGAAAATCGTGATCTCTTGGCCGATATTGCCGAGATAGTTCCCAGTGACGACCTGCGCTCCAGTGGAGCTATCGGCGCCCGTCGAGTTCGAGGTCAGCGCCGGCCCGTAGCTCGATCCTGCGATAGTGGCGAGCGATTGCGCGACGAGAGGTGGGAACACGCCGCCGAGATCACGCAGCGAGATGCCGGGAACATAGACCGTGCTCGCGGGTAGCTCGCCGCCGATCTCGACCGGGAACGTCGGGACTTGAGTGGGGTCGAAGCGCATGCGCGCTTACCCTGCGCTGGGCGTGTAGAAGTAAAGGGTTGCGCTCGGGACGCCGAATGTTGACGTGGTAGGAAGAGCCGACCCAGTCACGAGCCCCGTTGTTGGCTCCTGCCATGCCGTGCCGATGGCGATCGGGCTGCTGTTCTGGAGGGTCTCTGTTCCAGACGAGGTGCTGACAAACACATTCCACCCGCTCGCGCCGGACGTGGCGGCTGGGCTCGCGACCGACAGCACATAGTCCGCTGCTACGGCAAGACTTGATTCCGCCGATGGGAGTGTTTCACCAGCCGCGTTCACATAGGTGATCTTCACGTAGTAGGTGGTTGCGGCCAGTGTGCCCCCAGCCACCGAACTCAGCGTCGGAGCCGCCGGGGGTGTATTGGTTGGAAACGGCACGCCTAGATTGTTGAGGACGCTCAACAGCGGGGACGCGATCGGCGGCACGGGCAAATCCTCAACGACCAGAAGCTGCGTGCTGGTCGAGACGATCGTGTTGGCGCCGACGCGCGAGTCGGCAATCGGATAAAGCTGTCCGTTGCTCACGCCAGTTGGCGGCACAAGCGAGCTTCCGGCAGCCGACCCGAATACCACCGCCGAGATGTTCGGCGTGCCGCTTGTGCCGATCGCCGTGCTTGCGCCGAGATTGATCTCCAGCCGCGCGAATTGGTAGAAATTGCCGTCGGGCGTCGTCGGATTGGTGAACGCCGAAGATGTTGCTACGACGCCATTCGCGAGGCTATCCAACGTGATCGTCGGCGTGACGCTGGCAGAAGCGGCAGGCGAAAGGCCGATGGGGGTTGCGGTCATTCTGTTGTCCTCAAATTGTTCGCGACCTCGTTCAGCGTTTTTCTTGCTTCTCTCGGACGCGACAGCGCAAGCGCCATCATCCGCGCGATGAGCGCCAATAGGTCGTAGTCATCCCGACGGGCGCTGTGCCGGAGGTCCAGAAGGATCAGCGCGGCAAGCGGCGAAGGCTGCGGGTCATCGTGGGTCATGGCACCAACGCCAACGCCGTTTGCACGTCGCCCGCGGTGACGGCGGGCTGCCACGCCGGCACGGTCTGCGTCGCGAGGCCGAGGATGGTCGCCTGATCGGTGCTGTCGATCGGGCCGGTGATGCCCGTCCCTGGCGAAACCAGCGCAGCGAGCATCGCCTCGACGGACGCCGCCACGGTCGGATTCGGCATGTCGAACGGCGGGAATGAGGCGGGGGACTGGATCATCTCCCATAGTCCTTGCGCTGCTGCCACCGCTTGCGCGCTCGCGCCGCTCGGCGGGGTCTTGGCGAACGCCTCGATCGCGCCTAGCTTCCCGACGAGGCCGAGATACGCCGCCACGTCCATGATCGGCACCGAGACCGTCACCGTCGTTGTCTGCGCGTTGAGCGTAGCAGCGGCGGCCTCGTAGGAGGCCGGCGCCGGCGAGAGCGCCTGATAGGCGGCTTTAAGCTGCGCTGGTGTCCACATATCACGTCACCAGTGCAGAGCCGACCGGGTTCGTGATCGGCAGCGACAGCGTTGCACTTTGGATCGTGGTCGAGAGATTCGCCGTCACCGCGACGTTGTTCATCGTCAAGGTGGAAGCTCCGGGCTGCACATAGGACCATACCGCAGTGTTATCGGTGATGGCCGTGCCGGTGCCGGTCGGGCCGCCGCTCGCCGCCGTGGTGCCACCCGTCGTGCAGATATAGAGATTGCCCCCATTCGTGCACATCTGATCGACTACTACCGTCGTCGATGGCAGCCACACCGACGACGCGCCGAGGTCGATGACGCCCGCCGGTGTGGTGTTCAATGCGCGCGCGAAAGTCACCGTTCCCGCCGCGGCGGTGGTGAAAGTCGAAGATGTGAACGCCAGAGTTCCGACGACGTTGTCGCCGCTGGTGGTGATGGAGCCGGAGAGAGCCGATGATGCGAAGGTAGCGGTGCCGATGAGTGTATTGCCGCTGAGTGCGGCTGCGACGTTCGCCGGCGGCGTGCCGGTATAGAGGTTCAGCGTGCCCCCGTTGAGCGCGGTGAACAAAGCCGTCAGGGCAGACGTGCCGGCAGCGGCGGAAAGGTTCATGGCGTCACCTCAGAAATATGTGATGTTTGCCGTTGCGCCGGCTGCGGAGAACGAAACGTAGAGGCCAGTTTTGAACGCGATCCCAATGTCCTGCTGAGCGACCGCGGTTTGCGAGATCGTCCACAAGAGCGTGCCGGAGGTGCTGGTCCCGTCATAAAGGCTGATGATGCCGCTTGTCCCAGGGACGCCGATGGCCACGGTCGAGAGCACGCCAGCGCTCGATTTCACTTGGCCGCTTGCCGTGACGACGGCGCTCGATGCCGCGCCGGAATAGACGGGGATCGCGCCCGCCGGCTGGTTTTTCGCGTTCGGGGTTGTCATGTCACCGCACCGTCGTTGTTTGAGGGATTTCGCTGCGCTTCATATCGATCAGCCTGTCAATCCGAGACTGAATGGACTGAAGCTGATTGACAATTTGCTGATTGACTAGATTTTGTTGAGAGATCAAGCCGTCCATCTGATGGGTGAATGAAGCATTATCCTCGCTTCTGGCTTTTTCGACAGAAGAAATCTTGGAATCTTCGGAAATTCGCAAGTCTTCTATCGCGTCTTTTTGCTGCTTGGATATCTGCTCGATGCGGTCCTTTTGATCCTCTTGGCCCTGTTGAAGTTTCCCATATCCGATCACGCCGGTTGCAAGCACGGCTAGAATAGAGGCCAGATTTGCGATGTTCCCGATCGTTATTTTCATCTCAACCGGCGGCATGTCTAACTCCCTACACCGTAAGGGATATTGTCGAGGATGGCAACGCCGTTGCGTTCATCGGGTTGCCCGCCGCGATGAGATCGCATGTTGCGACGTAGGCAGCGATCGCGCCAGCGACGGCCTGATACTGAGAGGCAGTGAAATGGTGCCATGTCCCTGCCGCGTCAATCATCGGATAGGTCGTCGAGCCGAGCGGCAGCACACCAGCGCGCGCCATCGCGTTCATGGATTCGATGGCTTTCTGAGTGCTGGCATCCGTCGGGAACAGCGTCACAGCAAGCGTCATGGTGCCGCTGAGCGCGATCGACAGGCCGGCGACAGAGGCAGCGGCAGCCTGTTGCGCGAGCGTGAGAACGGGCGCGGGCGCTTGCGCGATGGCGCCGTCCTTGACGAGCCATGCCGATGGGTCTTCCGCCTGCGCTTGCGTGCATTCGATTGCGCCTGCCGGCAATGTTCCGTCCGGGCTGTATCCGCCGCGACCCTGGGCGAGCAGGAAATAGATGGGAGATGGCACGGTCATATTCCTTACGTGATCAGGCCAAAAGGAATCCATGTGAGCGAAACGCGCGCACTAAACGGGATGCTGAGCGCCGCAGTGAGCTCCGCCGACACCGTGCCGCCGCTGGTCGTCGCCGTTGCGAAAATGGTCGCCGATGAGGATGAGTTCTCAGCACCGACGTTGTTCCCGTTAATATATAGCGTCACTTGGTTTGCAACACCTGTGCTTGAGCTATTGTTCCGTGATCCGGACGCGATCAGGAGGCCCGGCCCAGGCACCGAGAAACTCACTGTTGCGCTCACGGTGTTATTGTTGCCCGATGCCAGGGCCGCCGCGCCTATGGGCTCATTGAACTGCCCATAGTTTACAACCTCATTCCCGGCTGTGCCATTCGCTGCCTGATGAGGGATAAACAAGTTGTTATCATAATTGACTGATGCAGTATACCCAGAATTGCACGCAAGCGCGGAATTGTTGCTTTCATTAAAAATTCCATATCCTTGCAGAGAGTCAGCATACAATTCGGATGCGTAGAAACTCTCATTACCATTCCCATTCAAAGCCGCGAACTGCGCTCGAACCTGCGAGAGCGGAGGAGCCTGATTGTTTGCCGTGGTTGTAGCGACTACCGTTTGCCCGATGGTCTGAGCATGCCAATTTGTGCCATCCCATATCAGAACAAGGGAGGCACCGTAGGTGGTTATAGGGAATGAATAAACGACCGATCCATCCGGAAGAATAAACTGCGGATTCCCTGAAGACACATTGGATTGCACCGTTACGCCATAAGGCGTGCCCTCGATCTGGCATTCCTGCCCCGCAATCGTCCCTGGCTGCATTGTCAACGTAATCGCCGAAGTCGCAGTTGGGACGACAATCGTTCGCAAAGCCGTCAGCGTGATGTTCCCGCTGGCCGATGGTGTGAGAAGCTGGAACATCTGGCCGTATTGCGGCGCGTTTTGCGGTGCCGAAGAACTCGCAGGAGCAACAGCGAACGGATTATTCGCGCTCCCCTCAACCGGAGCAAAGGAACTCAGAATTCCTGCTGTGTTCGATGCATATATATAGTCGCCGACTTGCCAGTTTTGCGCCGTGGTTCCTTCTTGGCCTCGGATCACTGTTACCGTTGCGCCAGAGATCGACGTTGCATAGACCACCTCGAAAACCGATCGCGTCGCTGCATCGTTTAGCGTCAGAGCGAAATATGATCCCGAAGGAATGGATGAAGGCAGATTATTACTGCTTGCCAGAGTCAAGGTCGTAGATGACGATGTAACTGCCGCTGCGAGGGTTGTGTTGACGTTGTTCGCGAATGTGAACTGTGTCATCAGATTCCGGCGCTCCACAAGCGATAAATTTCGACGGCAGATGATCCAGATGTCGTGTCTGTGATAGTCACTCTGAACGCTACTACATTTTGCGGTTGGACGGACAAAGTTTGAGACCCAAATGGAACGAAAGTCATGCCAGTCCCAGCAGTCAGCGTCATTTGGTATGCCGTGAAATTCTGGATTAGGAAGTTGAACCCGTAAGAATCCGACGACCCAGCCAGGGCCGATATGATATCGGCGGCGGTATCAAGCGTATCCGTGAAAGCTGCCGTTGGTCCGGTTCGCGCGATGACGCCCGTAAGCATATTTGCCGCGGTAAGGTTCGTTCCTGCGGTCGCTGTAACCTGAGCGGGAGCAACGCCAGGCGCAAGGATGGGCACGAGAACATCCGTCAATGTGCCCCCGGAGTTTTGCACGGCTACGCATTGAAATGACGGTATGTCCGCGCTTGGCAACGGAAGCTGAGAAATCTTTATGGTGCCGCTCATCTATGTTTGATCCGTCACGAGGGAGGAACCAGATTCGGTTGTTAGATAGCTTCCGCTTTCGGTAGTTAACTGAGGATAGAAGGAAACTGACGCCGAGTATGGAAACGGCATAAGCAATATATCCGATGACAAAAAATCTGCCATTATGCTAGCAATAGAGCTTTCTAGAACGGATATAGTAATGACATTTCCTGATACCGCGATAGACGGCGGCGCTTCACTCGGAAGCAAATCCGATCCATTCGCGCCGCTCAAGAACCTCATCACGCGCCGCTTGAGCCATGTCACGTTCATGTATGGCCCATCGCCGCGCCATAACCACCATGTCAAAACGCGACGATAGATATCGTCGTCTGCTACCTGCGCCGTACCGGACTGATGGAATTGGTTGCCATTCAAATCGATGGAATTGAGCGAGAATTGGTTCAGGCCGGCGAGAAAGAAGGTCGATGATGTCGATATGACAGGCCGCGGGATTCCGTAGATTCCTTGGCCTATCCAGTCAAGCAATGCGCCCGAAACTTGAGGCGACGTGTAAACCCCAAGCGGCGTGTTATTCCACCAGTCAAGATACCCCTGCGTAAGCTGGTTTCGTGCTTGCCACCACGCCGCAAGGTTCTCATCGGTCTGATATTGATCGTAGAGGTATGCGCCGAAAATCGTTTGCAGAGGCGTGGACATTTCACCCCTGAGTCACAGTAACGGCAGAGTTTGAAGCGGTGAAATATCCCTCCACATCTCCAACGATTATTGACGTCCCTGATTCCGGCGAAACCGCCGTTCCGTTGATGGTGACGGCGAAAGTCAGCGTCGTGAGATTTTCCTCTGAGATGACTGAGGAAACGGCCTCGACAAAGATCGTGCTCATCGTGATGAGGTTGATAGGCTGACCTATCGCGAGGCCGTTCAGATATCTTTGAACGGCTGGCGCTCCGAGAGACGCCACTTGCGCGCCGGCGGTAAAGTTTGCAAGCGTGGTATTCCACGTCACTGCGACCGTCACGGTCTGCGAAACCGGGTTCACATAGACAATCGAATATGTGTCCGGAGCGTCAAAAAGAGAAACGGTTATGTTGCGAGAACTGGAGACGGTCGATCCCGTCAAAACGCCGGGGTTTACCAGAACTCCCAGGATCGCCAACGCTACCTCGTATGAATTCCCGCCGCCACACACTACCTTGATTGAGCTGGTTTCCTGCTGCACGGAAATCTGATTCGGGTTGACACCAGGGACAGCCGCGAGTTGAGTTTTGAGATATGGAATCGTCCCGGTGACAGTCGCTTGCACGGCCTGAAGAATTTGCGCGCGATAACTTGCCGATGACTGCGCACCTTGCGCAGGTGTCCCAGCTTGTGGATTTGTTACAGTCACATTGTAACTGGATGGCACGCTACTCGCGAGAGTCGTGACGCTGTTCGCTGGAATGGCAAACACGTTGGAGTTGGTGCAGATGGCTGTCACCTGCGGCGACTGACCGCTTGACCCGATGACCGTGCCGCCTTGAACGACGTATTGATTCACGCCATCGCTCACAATGAACCCAGGCGGAATCACATACCCAGACGGACCGCTGAAAACCACGTTCACGGATGCGTTGGTCGCGAGGCCACGAGGGATGCCGAACTGCTGACCAAGTAGGTTGAGAACGTAGTCGTTCGCCCCTAGCGGCGAGACGGACGCGACAGCATCCACACGGGCTTGGTCCTGCAACGTGAGATCGGCGACGGAAGTCGAAGACAGGTTTTCGAGAAGCGATGCAGGAAGATTGAGCGTAACATTCGGGTCTATCGCTTGCGCGCCGGACACAAGCGCTTGCTGAAGCGTCGTGGCAGGCGTCGGCTGCGGACCCGACGCAGACATCAGCAATGGCAATGTAGTGCCGCTCATACCGGCACCGTAGTGCTCAGAAGCGCGCCTTCGTGCGTCATCGCTGAGATTTTATACACCGGAGCGCCTGACGTGTTCCGCGTGACAGACAGATATGCGAAATATCTCGAAAAGTATTTCACGATGCTATGCACATAGAAATCAGGAAATATCTGAGACATGATCGTTTGCTGCTGCGGTATCCCCAGATTTGCAAAAAACGGGCTCTCTCCGAGATTGAGCTTGAGCACTTGCACAAGCGTCGTCAGATAGACGGCGCCGTTATGCCCGTTGGCGTCGGTCTCGACCGCCTGCCAGACATATGACCCATCCTCGTTGTAAACGCGCCCCCACGTTCTCATGCGTCACCCGCTCACCGGGTGGCCGGTATTTGTTGGCGTCCCGGTGCCTGGAGAATACAGATGCTCGTGGGTTTCCGCCACTACTCCGGTTGAAAGCGTCAAGCCCGAAACCGTCATAGACCAAGTAGAGCTTCCGACCGTGATTGTCACGCCGTTGGCCGTCAGGTTGATCGAGACCGAGCCATCCGGCGTCTGGATCAAAGCGCCGCCTGGTCCGCTGACGATGGCCTGAGTGCTGTTCGCCGGCGGCGATGCTTTCGATGCTACAGGCTGGAACATGAGCGCCGTCAGATTGCTGCGGCGTCCATATTGCGGCGTTTCGCCAAAGCCTGCCACGCCGCTTAGGCTGGCATCGATAGGCACCGTGACGCCGGTATCTCCGACCTGCACCGGCTGCCGGTAATAGGGGCTCTCCGCCTTCGGGATCGTAACATTCGGCAGCGTCCACGGCGGGTTCTGCACGTCAAAAGCCACCGTAACAAGCGATCCATCAACCGCAACAACATGGCATGGGAGCGCCATGCCAAGCTGTTCAATAGCCTCGACGGCCTTGCGGTGTCCCATCTGATCAAGATGCTGTTGCGCCCATAGGCGCTGATAATCATACCGGGACATAAGCCGCACATTGGAGAATGGTCACCCAGGCCGCCCCGTCAGGATCGCGGAATCTTCCTACATGACGCATGGCCGTGACCAGGAATTGACCTTGGAATACGGTTTGGTCTCGATATGATGCATAGGAAGTCGGTCCTGCAACGCCTAGACCAGGAACCTGAGCATAGGCTTTCGGCATGGTCACAAGGTCTCCTACGCTGATATCACCACGCATGACAAGGGTAATCTGAATCTGATACTGATTGATCCATGTCGGCTGGCCGATGAAGTCAGTAAAAGCGAGCTGCACTACCTTAGGAGAATATGAACCATCGAAAACGAAAATCCGATTGCCAGTCCCCACGATGGAAACTCCCACGTTGGGAGGGTTCATTGTGAGAGCTTTTAGGCGCTGCGCAAAGCCCGGCAACGTCGAATAAACGCCGGTTTCTCCTGCTGCCGTCGTATAGGCAGAATCTTTTATGTTCACCGTTATCGCTGCGTTGGGAACTGCAGTTTGCAGAGTGGTTAAAATCGCTTGCGAAAGCGGAGTTCCTGGCTTCCACGAAAATACAAAGTTCCCAGGCTTAGCAATGGTGAACGGAGAACTCTTGGATATGAATCCGATGTTCATATCCGTTCCTATCCAGTTCCCCCAAGCTTGCCAGACATTCCCCGAGAACACCAACCCGGCCTGAGCGGGGTTCTCTAGCGGCAAGCCTCCACCCATACCGGCGCGGACGTATATATTGTAGCCTACCGGATTCTGTTGCGATGGACCAAAGTTGAAATTCTGACCCACGTCTTGCAAAGACACTCCCCAGATCGTGATGCTGGAATCACCCATAGGTGTCCCAGCATCGTAAACGAACAGATCGAATTCGACATCTTGCGCATTGCCGTTCTGAAAGCCATTCAGCATAGACGACCAGGATTTGACGACACTCCCGGACGAATCTTCTAGCCGAATGTCGTAATATCTCATGGCCCTGTCACGATAGTTCCGTTTGTTGGGTAATAATACATATACTCATTAGTCCCGAACAAAGACCATATGAGATTGACAGGCGTGCTTGATGGATCGCTGCCGATCATAGGCATTGTCAAGGACGGCGAGGCGCTCCCTTGAAGCGAGACGGAAAAATACCAGCGTTGCGCATAAACATTCCAGAACACTTGCACGACATATTGATTGCCCGAAGCCGTCATAAGAAACTGAAAGGGCGGTGCAGTCGATTTGCTTGGAGTGAACTGGTAGGTAAGCTGCGTCATGGCGCGGAGAGGGGCTGGCTAAACACGGGCTGTTGCACTGCCGGAGTGAACGATTGCGCAATGCCAGTTGTCGATGCGCTGATGCCAGACGGCAACGGAAGTGCCGATGCGTTCGTTGCGTTCACGCCTGCCCAAGATGGCGTTGTTATCTGACCGCCATTGGAAAGGCGATTCATCAGGTTGTTGAGTGCCGCTTGCGCGCTTGATAGCGATATGAGCGGCTGCGTGAACGACCACATCCACTCGACTTGCGTTTGTGACCCGCGGGAAGTCACGTCTTGAAGATCAAGCAGGATGCAGGAATTGTAGATGAACGACGGCGTCATCACGATGAATGTGCCGCCCGCATTACAATGGCTGCTGATCGCGGCTTCGATGACCCCCATCGTCGCCAGCTTGACCAGGTATCCACCCGGGCCCTGCGCCGGTGCGATCATGCGTAACGCGATATTCCGCACGTCCTTGATGATCGCGTTCCCCGCCACCGCCTGATTGGCAAAGGGGAACTTCCCCAGGCTGTATTTTGCCAGCGCTCCACCAGGCAGCGGCGTAAACTGAGCGAAGAAGTCGCCAAGAGACGTTGGCATGTCGCCGGCAATCAGGCCATTGACGACGCTCAACCCCTCGGTCAAGACGACAATCGGAAGATATCCCCCTACATAATCGGCTATGCCGCCTTGGAATACGATCGGCGAAACCTGGAACGCGATCTCGAATAGAGATCGTCCGGTCGCCTGGCTCACGCTGACCGCCATATCAATGCGACAATCCTGCGGCAGTGGTTGCGATGTTCGCCGACGTGCTGTTGTGGACGTTCAAAGACACGTAGGGATTTGTCGGAGGGCGGTTGAGTTGCTCCGCCGCATGGCTTTGGTATGCGTGAACTCGGGAGATATAATTGCGAGTTTCGTCGTTGAGATGCGCCTCCCAGTCATTGCCATATTTCGCGATCTCTTTGTCCAAGTTCGCCGGCCCCCAGTTGACCGCAGCGAGAGCCTTATCCTCATCGCCGTATTTCTGCATGTAGATTTTGAAGTCTTTGGCGTCGCGCTTGAGAGCTTCAGAAAAGTCATTCGGGTCGATGTTTGCCGCGTGGTAGATTTGCGGCATAAGTTGGAAAGGCCCCAAAGCTCCCGCAGAGCTTTCTCGCGTGTTTTGTGAGAACGAACTCTCGGCACCCCAGATTCCGAACATAGAGCCGGCAGGAAGTCCCATGCTTTTTTCGACGCTTGTTATCTCGCGAACATGCGAAGCATAATTCTCTGCTGCCTCGCTCGAGAACTTGTCATGCGCCCATGCCTCATACGCATAGAACTTGTTGCGCGAGGTATCACCCGAAGCCATCCGTTTGCTCAAATCAGCCGCCGTGTTGCTTGGCATCGTCGAGGGCGACATACCAATGGCGTGCATGAAATTCGCCACTCCTTCGGCTGCCGCGACGATGTTTTGCGCGAACGATTTGACTCCATTCTGGAAGTCGCCGGACTTGATTTCCGAAGCCAGCCATTCGATGCCTTTGCCAAGCTGACCGATCGCTTGCGGCATGTCGGCATTGTTGAGGAACGAATCCAGCGTTGTCACGATAACATCAGAGAGATGGCCGAGAGGTTCCGCAAGCCTGCTTAGGTCGCGGATGAGCACTGTGTCGATCGTCACGCCGGCTTTGCGAAGCTGAACGGTAAGATCGTTCCATTGCTGCGCGATCTCGGGCGAGAAATTAAGTTGCCCCTCCGCCGCGTTCATCTGCCCATGCATCCGACGCAGTTGGTCAGGCGTCATCTGCCCCATGCGCCGCAAATCTTCCATCGTGAAGAATTGCGTCATCCCCATTGCATCAGCAAACTGTTGAGTTTGGGGACCGTTCTTCCATAACGCTGCCGCGCGCTCGACGATGGACGCTGCGATCTGATCGTTGGATTGAGATTGAAGTTGCTGCGGCCCGATCCCGAGGCGCGCGAGATATGGGCGAAGCGCAAGATCGTTGCGCGCATTGGCAACGCGCGAAAGCACGTCTCCACCGTTCACCAGCGGCGAATAATAGGCCGAGAACGCCGAGAGCTGGCCTGGTGTCACCCCCAGCCCGGTTGCCTCGCGGTAGCGAGAGAACGCACTGAAACCTAAAGCGCCGATGCCAAATATGCCGCCCGCGGCTAATCTGAGCCCGAAGCCTGAGATTGTGCTGGTCAGCCTGAGAATGCGCTCACCGAGCGTTTCCATCGCTCGCGCCAGGCCAACGCCGGGGATGTCGGACGATCGGAACATCCCAGCGCCAGCGACACCTAACCGCATGATGCCGCCGCCGTTCTTGAACACATCGAACTCGCGCTTGAACCTTTTAAACTCTGTATCGTCCACCTCGATGGTGATGATCGGCCTGCGCTCAGCCACCGGAGATGCCTTTCAAGAAGGAAATCAGGAAACGATTGCGGAACTCATGCGCCGTGTCGAACGACTTGCCGTGAAGCGCCATGAAGTCACCGAAGCCTTCCCGTGCGGCATAGGTCAGGACGGAACCGAGGATGCCCCCACCTTCGGCGAGGCGCCCGGCTTCGAGGTCGGCAAACCAGCGGCGAACTCCGACGGCAGCGATGACGTTGCTTGCCAGCCGAGCATCGAGCACAAGGCTGTCACCACTTCCTTTCGACGCCTGATCGGTGCCAGCCAGTAGGCTCCCGTAAAAAAAACGATCGCGCTTTCGACCTCCGACCATTCTTCGTCGGTCAGCACTTGCGCGCGGATGGCATCTGGGACCGGAAGCGTCTCCCATCCCCCCGGCGACGGCGCCAGGATGGTCGTCAGCCGCTTGATCTCGGCAAGCAACGCGGCAGCCCCGCCGTCGCCTTGGCGCCCCTTCCTGGCCGCCTCAGATGCCGCCACGTCCTTGAGCGTCAGAGCGGCACAGCGTATGCCGACGGATAGATAGCTTGAATCTTGGCCGGTGATCTCCGCATACGTCAAAGACAGAATGCGAAAATTTGCCTCAAACACCTCGCGCGAGATCGGCGCGCTATACACATAGAACGCAGGCTGTTCGTCTTCATCCGCAACCGAAATGACGACGTTCAGCTTTTCATCGACACGGATCATGCGATGTTCAAGAGATCGGCGTTGATGAGATATGCGCCGAACAACTCGACCTGATAATAAGGGTTACCCCCGTCCATATTGAACTGAGGAATTTTTCGGATCGCCGTTTCTCGGAAAGTAAGGCTCGATACGCCAGTGGTCGTGACATCGGTATGAATTTTTACCGTTCCCAACACCGTGCTTTGCTGGATTTGCTGTTGCCATGCGCCGGCGATACCTTGCGTTCTGAGCATTTGAACGCGGATTATAACGCCTACGTAGGGAGCCGCGGATGTCACAAACCCCGTCATGGTCGGAGGGAAATCAGTCGCAGTACCCTCGAAGTCGAAATTGATGCCTTCCCGCCCAAGATGATCGGCGTTGACGTTGAGCGTCGGATTGCTTGGAATGACAATCGAAGCCCGAAGCCGGTTTAGCGTCCCCTGCTGCACGAGTTGCTGGAGTGATACGCCAGTTGTTCCGCTCATGCTGCGTCTTCCTTATGCGAACTGCGTGGCGTTGAGATTGAACGTGACGGTTAGGAAGCCCGATTGCCCCACGACGGTCGCGGAAAGACCGTCATAAATGCCCGCCGCGTAATTGTCCGGGAATTGGCTCACATACGTCGAGAACGGCACCGCCGTGATTGTCGCACTGAGAGCACAACCGGATTGGACGCCGGTATCAGCAACAGCTTCCGCCGCCGCCAGAAGGGTATTGATGCCGGCCTGGTTGTAGAGCAGAGGCGGATTGCCATTCGAGCCGTTGACGACTGCGTTCGCTATCGCCTGATTGATGTTGACGTTGAGCCAGTCAATCCCATACCAGAATGACGCCTGGGTTCCGTTCGCAAGCGTGCCTTTCCAAAGTCCGGCGCCCGTCAATCCAGCCTGGTTCATCGGATAGGAGATGTTGCCGAAATTGCTCAGGATCGATTGAAGCGCAGAAGATTGGCCGGTCGCGGGCCACGGCGTCGTGCCGAAAAGCTGGCGATACGCCATAGGCGCAAGCTTGTTGGACGGCGAGGGATTGTTTGCCAAAAATTGATAGAATGCAGATGCGGCGTCGAACTCGCTCGAACCCATCGCCGGCGCGTTGACGAACGGAAACACCGATTTGGTGCCGGCATAATCCGTGATCGTCGTCTGCGTCGTGGCGACGAAGAAGTATTTGAGTCCGGTATTGCTGGCATAACTCGCTGCCAGGGTCTGCATTGCCGTCCCGTCCCAATCGGCGGGCACAAGATAGGCATAGAAAATCCCCGGATTGGCTGCATCCCACGTGCCCAGAGCGCTCGGCGTTGGGCTTGTCTGCGTTCCGAGCTCAAGCACATACAGCCCTACTGCACCGCCCTGAGCGAAGAACGTCGTCGCCATGTTGGTCAGCTCAGCATAGTTGCCGGCAGTGCCGAGAATCGCCGTCAGTGCCGCCAGATTGCCGCAATACTGATACGTGCCAACGGGCAACGTCGTGCCGCCGACCGAGACAATCGCGCCGCTCTGCTGATATTGCGAAGGCTGTGCCGCTTCTTGGACCGTGACGTTTACCGTCACGATCTGCGGCGTGATCGTCGTTGCCATTTGGCTATTCCTTACTCAAACGACACAGAGACTACGCCGGTGGCCGGAGGGACTACGGTGATGCCGTTCGCGCAATAGAACTTCCATTCCTGCGGGCCGGCGGTGGCGGCTTCGGGAATGACGAAAGCCAAAGTGCCGCTACTCACGTCAGCGACAAGGGCAGTGTCATAGACGCCACCGGCAACGCTTCCCGCCGTATTGACGGAAACCATGCGCACGGTGCCCGCCGTCGATTTGACAACAGTCGTGGTGGTGATGTTGAGCGCGTTCTTGTTGCCAGCGACGGACGGCACCAGAACAGCCGGAGTGTTCGCCATCAGAGAGACTCCTCGGTTAGAGAGATGGATGCGGATTTGATTAGCCGCTCGGAAATCTGCACGACTGCCGATTGCAGATAGTTGACGCTCATGCTGAACGTCTTTTTCATCGCGATAGCCGCGATTTCACGCTGGATGCGCTTTTCGTCTCGGATCGGCGAAACCTCGCTGACGCCCCAGATATCGCCGTCAAGGCTATTTTCGAGAACATAGGAGCGATATGACAAAGCCTGTTGATTGTTGAACCCATAGAGGATGAACCGAACTCGCTCATGCACGAGCTGCGATGCGGTCGGAAAGAACGCGCCTAGGATCGATTGGTCTGGCACGCCAAGAGAGACATCGCCCTCTGCGTAACTCTCTGCGGCATCGTAACTTGGCAGCGATTGCCATTCGTCCGTTGTCTCGGAATCGATATCAACGGCGATATATGGCGGCGTGATATTCGGATCGACGAGATACGCGGGATAGACCGGACCGAACGCCGTCAGCGAAAGCCATATCGGCAGGCTGTTGGAAACGATTGGCTCTACGTTTGCGAGAGCAGCCGGGTCGTCGATGATTTGCGAGAAGAATGGCGGATAGATCGCATTGCCGAAATAGTGCCAGATGCCTGCTTCCGGTGCCCGCATTCCGCGGCCAGAGAAAGCCACTTTGATGCCGCGATGATCGCCGATGAACATAGTGTCTGGCGAAGCTTCGTTGAACTCGGCAATCTCGTCGCGCGTTGTGAACAGAAGCCGGTTCACACCGATCGTCTGATCGTCGTCTTGCTCAACGTCCGAGGAATAATGCAGCGAGCCGCGGACGTTGATCGTCTGGCCGGCGAGAACCCAGAACACATAACCGTCGATCGGAAGAACCGTGCGGCGATATTGCCGGAACTGGATGACCTGCTGCCGGTCGAGCGCATCGACGCCAGCGCCAAGCGTGCTTTGCAGCGGGGTTTGCGCACCGAACTCGCCTAGCACACTCACGGTTGCCATGCCTTGAATGACGCCACATACTGCCCCGTGTCGATGAAGCTGGGCCTCACCGGGTTGCTCGAGGCGTAGGGATGCTTCAAGCGGTGATTCACGCCCATCAGCGAAGCCTTCGTTGGCACACCAGCAACGCGGCCATCCATCTGCTGCGTCGCTATGAAGTCCTTGAACGAGTGCTCAATGCCAGCGAACGCCCGCTCAAGATGATTGACCGGAGTCTTCACGCCACGTATCTCCGCTTTGATCTTGAGCGCGACTGCTTCTTTCACCGCCTTCGCGATCTCGCCTTTGCGCATGTCGGCGAAAGTCTGCATGATCCGGTATTTGCTCTCCAGGATTTCCGCCAAGTCGCCAATCGTCAAATCGCTTTCTTTCGCCGGCACGCCGTGCAGATATTCCATATGCGGAGTATCAAGCACGCCAAGGACGATCTTCATCACACCATGACCGTGACAACCGGGCCGGCCTTCTGCGCATAGGACAGATATGCGCGGCCCCATATCGTCTTAAGATATTCCAGATCGGCGATGCGGAAGCCCTTGAAGGCGTCAGGCACCAGCATCGTCGAGCTTGTCCCTTGATCGGAACTCGATGCAACAACACCAGCGATGAACCCAGCCGTATTTAACCGCGCGCGGAGGTCCGTGAAAAACGACAACCCAGGCTGATCCTGAGCCATCAGCACAAGATGATGAGTCGCGAGATTATAGACGGCGATCGTGTATTCCGGCGCTCCGGTCCCCGCGGGAGAGCCCAGAAAACTCGGTCCCGGAGTGCAGACCGGAATGACAACCGAGATCGCACGATTGAACGACCACTGAATCCACGGCGATGACGGCGGCAAGACAGACGCCGAGAACCCCTGCTCGGTCAAGAAGCTCTGGTAATCCGCTAGGTTAGGACTGAACGGATCAGTCCACGCCATCACTTCCTCCGCGCGCGGCCAGGCTGCGGCGCGATCTCACGATTGACGACCTTTTCCGGCTCCGGGTCTCCAGGGTCGATCTCGGTCGTCACCTTCATGGAAGTTTGCTGCGCGCCGATCGGCTGGAGCGGGTCAGGCGCAAGATGCCGCATTTGATGATCGAATGCGACGGCAGTGCTCTCCATGATATCCAGCGCTTCGGCATCGCGCTTCTTGTCGCGCGCCTCAACCGCCTCGATGATTTGACGCTGGTGTGCCTGTTTCTCGTAGTAAAATATGCCGTCGTGCGCATTGATCGCGTCAAGCTCGGTGATCTTCTTCATGCCGTAGTGCTTGACATGATGATCAATGAACTTAACATGCTCATCAAGTCCCCATTCAGCGGGGAGCGTTGCCTGTTTCCCGGCGCCAAGCTGGAACGGTCGAACCAGATCACGCCGCGATTTCTCGTGATCAAGCCTCCAATGAAGAACGACAGGCTGTTTCGTTCCGTTGATGATGACGATCATAACGCCTCCTCAGTAGGGGATATTGAGGATGGTGATCGCTTGCGGCCGAGGCGCCCACCCCGACGACATGCGCCAAGCGAGATATTGTTCGGTCATCCCCATCGGCGCCGGCGACGTGATCTTGCGCGGGGCCGCCATGTCGGAATACTGCAACACGCACTCGTCGAGGTTCGGAGTCAACTCGGCAAAGATGTTCGTGTTGATGGACTTGCCTTGCGGGTTCTTGATCTTCGGAATGGTGACGATCACGGCGTCACTGCCGCCAGCACCTTTGCCGATGAGAGTATCATCGACGTTCCACTCGATGCTGTTCCCAGCCGCTTCCTGGATGCTCTGCACCATCTGCGCCGTGGTCGCGCTGCCGGCGCCGCTGCGCTGGAATTGCACAAGCTGCACGATGCCGACCTGCTGCATGTAGAGGATATCGCGCTGCGGACCGAGAACAGAAATCTTCTGCGGAACTTGCGCTTGGAACATAGACGTGATCATATTCACGATGGTCTGCAACAGGAACTGCGCCATCTCGCCGTTGTCATAGCTCGTCAGCGTGGCATTGCCATTGCTGTCCGGCGGAAGCGTGACATTCGGAGCACCTGGCGTGTTGAGCAGCCCCTCGCCATTGGACGGGATAGCGCCATAGAGGCAGACATTCCGCGCCGTTTGGAAATGCGCTTGGCGCTGCGCAAGTTCCAAAGCCTGCACGATCGAGAACCCCCAACGGCCGGCCGCTTCTTCCTCCGATCGAGACCATACCGACCGATTGGAAAAGTGATAGGTCGCCGTGCTCATGAACGAGGCGTTGATGAACTCAGCCGCGGTCAAGGTAAACGGCGACTGCGCGCCGAAAGCCGAGGTCGTCAGATTGAGCCGCTTGATGTAGACCGCGAGATCGCCCTCGCCCAACATCACGCGGATTTTGTCATCCGCGAGAAGTCGCAAAAACCCGCTAGGCTGTGCGATCTGCAGAAGGATATTCGGTTCGGTGTAAGAAGGCTCAACCCGAACGAACGCAGAGGTAATGCTTGCCATCTTATGTGCTCCTTACACCGTCACGGCAATGGCGTTGCCGTATCTGAATTTCCACGTCGAGCTGACTTGTTCCGCCACGAGAGCGTTGCCGATATAGACGCCGGCAATGTTCGTGATCGGAAGCGCGCCCGTGGTTGAATTGTAAACGTCCGCCATCCCGGTGGTGAAATTCCACGAGATTTGCGTGTTGACGCCGACCCCGCTCAAAGAGTCCACCAGAGCGGAAGACGCCTGCAAGACAAGGCGCGCGCGGCTGCCGAGAGCGACATAGTTGCAGGTTCCGCCGACACCATAGATCGGCACGTTGTCCGAGCCGGGGACAACGATGCCGTTTTTCGCATAGGTGAACGTACAGAACCCGTTGATGTCCGCGTTGGTCGCCGCCAAGAGCGCCGAACTATGAAACGCCTCGCGACCAGCCGCCGCCGTCAAGAGAATCTGAAGCGGCAGGCCACCAAAGAGCGGCGCGGTGTTGCTCGCATCGACGACCGCGGCGGCAATCTGCGTCGGGTTGATGACAGGATCATCGAAGATGAACCCCTGCGTTGCGCCGACCGTCTCGACGGAGAACGAATTTTCCGCGTTGGTCGTCGTCCACGGGAAAAACGAAATGGCGCCGCTCATTGGGCCGTCCCTTTCACATTGAATTTCACGCCCATCGGCTGCGGCGTGAAGGCTTCCATCCATGCCGGTGAGTCACCGATAACTTCCTCGACGCGCCGGCCAGCCTCGTCGGTATAGACGCGCGTGCGCATGGCACCCGTGCTGGTCGGCAGAGTCCGAGCTGCCTGCTGCGCGTCGCGATAGATCGCACCCTCGACCGCATCGAACACCGGCCCAGGCGTGAGCGTCAGGAGGTCAACGTCCTTGAATTCCTTGCTGTGCGCTTGGTATTTCTTGAGGCACCGACGACGGAAGGAGTGCAGGTCTTCGCCGGGGATCGGGGTCGGCACGGCATCATTGAAGTAGGTGGCGACGTCCGCCACGCGCTGCCGGGCCTCGGCGATCTTACCGCGCTCGTCGTCGGACGGTTGCGTGATAAGCATGTTGCGAAGCTGGTCGATCTCGCGCTTCAGCTTGGCGATGTCGGCAGCGTCATGCCGCCGGGCGTCTTCGCGCTCTTTCTCCTCGCGCTCGCGCTCTTCGGCATCGCGCCGCTCGCGATCTCGCCTCTCGCGGTCCTTGCGCCATTTGTCGAGGCGGATGGTGTATTCATCATCCTTCTCGCCGTCCTTGCGCTCGGGTTCTTTGTCGTCTTCGTCAAAGCGGTCGCCGTCCTTGCGGTCCTTGCGCTCGGCATCTTTCCGAGCACGATCCTCGCGCTCTTTTTCCTCGCGCTCTTTCTCCTCGGCGTCGCGCCGCTCGCGATCTTTTCGCTCCGCGTCGAGGGCATCGAACCGCTTGCTCATTTCGTCCATGCGCTTGGTCACGGAGTCCATGAACTCGTTGAGACGCTCGGAATCACTGCGGGCGTCAGCGCAGTCTTTCTCGTCATCCATGTTGCTATCCTTCTGTGATTCCGGCGGGCCGGACGGGTCGATCTTCTCTTTCCATGCGGAAACGATCTTTCTTTTCATCTCCGCAAGTTTTTCCGAGTCGTATTTGTCGGCGTCTTTTCCCTTGTGGATGTAATCCCATGCGGCTCGAATGTGTTCTTCCGTGTCGATCGGGTATTTCGAGTTTTCAGGATCGGCGAATTTCACGTCCCCGTATTTCTTCTTGCCGGCTTCCTTCTCGCTTTCTGCGTCGGTAGCAAACACCTCGTAATCTCCGTTTTCCAGAGGGACGATGGTCGTGACTGATTCGCTCATGATTGGTTCATCCGAATCCCTTTTGGATCGGTGCCCTTGTCCCAGACGCCGAGCGGAACAACCGCGAGATGATCGATGATGGTCGGCCTTCCCTCGATACGCACGACCTCACCGGACGGCAGTCTCGTCACATTGAGTTCGGCAGGATCAAGAAAAACAACAGCCGGGCTCGTGCTGGTATGCGAAGACACCATCATGTCGATGTCATGCTCAAGGAAGATGCGGACGATGCCCCACACCTCATCGCCCTCTACGTAGGGATAGATGACCGTCCCCATGATGCGCTCGACGATCTCATCCTGATCGTTCGTGTGCTCATAGACGACCGGAATTCCATTGCACCGATCCGCGAATTCTTGCGTCGCGAAAATCTCAGGCTCTCGCCACACATACTCTTTGAGACCGCTGCGATAGCTCATCCCACTGCCGGTGATGCGCATTTTGACAAGCGTCAGGTCACCGATACGCGCGGGGCTAGGAATTCTCCCTTCGGCCATCGCAATGGCCGCTTCGCGCTCGTTCATGCCGCCTTACGGAGATACGCCAAGCCTTTGAACGAGAGCATGGATTGCGGGATATCCTCAAGGTGATAAAGAAACGTTGCATAGCATCGGCAATACGGTTCCTCAGCGACGTGCGTAATCTGGTCGTAGCGCGGCGCCTTGGCCGAAAAAAAACCCGCCTTCTGTGCCCAGGATCCGGGGATAATCCACACCTTGCCGTCCCGCTCTTTGTGATCCTTGCGGTAGTCGTAGCCGGCCTGCCGCCAATTCGACCGCCATATCAGCGCAATCGCGCCGCCATCCTCGGCGATCGTCTCATTGATCGCAGCAATGAGCTTGTGAGACTGATCAATGGCTACGCGCCGCGCTTCGTATTTCACTTGCGCAATCGGCTTGTAAACGTGCTCGCGCACCTCCCGCATGTCGATCTTCGCGCGCATGTCGGGAACAGACGACGCCCATCCAGTAAAGCGCGCCAGCGCGTTCGAGATCGCTTCTTTGCGCCTCAGCTTAATGAGATCGAGGGACTGAACGATCCTCTCGTCCAGCTTTTTGCGCAGCGCCGGGCGCAGACGATCAACAGTGAACCGAGGAAGTCCCTTGTGGTTCTTTTCTGCCTTCCCGACTTGCGCCTCGAAGTCGCGCTTGAGACGTGCCGCTACGCTTGTATCAATCTCGGCATCGGCATCAATCTCGGCGAACAATCGTTGGAGAATGTATTGCCAGTTCTCTGCAGTCTGTTTCCCGGTAATCTGAGCTTTGATCGCTTCCGCGATGACACGGTCAAGCCGCTTCATCTTCTTTGGCCGGGGGCTTGTCTTCTTGTGGATCGGCCGATGGCGGCATCGTCGCGGCAAGCTCAGGATCGATGAGCAGAGGTGCGGCAAACATTTTGTTTTGCGCGTTGATATTGTCAGCGGCCCAGGATATAAGCTGCGCGCGAGATTCAGGATCAGCCGTCATCGCGCCCATCACCTCCAGCAACTTCACCACGCTGTCGAAGCGGCGCTGCTGACCTTCAAGCTCGTCCTTGTCGCTCTGCTGCACCAAGGAAGGCCATTGCGGCTTGAATCCATCACACCATTCCTGAAAGCACTCGGCATAGCTGTGATTGCCTATCACGCTCGGATATTTCCGCTTCATCGCGCGATAGAAGTCCGGCGACCATGCCCGGCGCTGAACGATTCTATCGAAAAATCGGAACAGCGGTTCCTGCTGCGCGCGATACGCTTCGATGTAGGAAGAGATCGTTTTCGCATCCTCGCTGCCGTCCGCGAAGCCCTCCGCGAGCGTGTCTTGCGAGAGTAGCAATGCCGGCATCCCTGCTGCGCTGGCGATATCCTGGATGATGTTGTCTCGCGCAAATTTTCCTGCGCCATCGACATTCATCATATTCAGCGTCTCGATCGCCTCCTCAACGTCGATCGAGATTGTGTTATACGTCGAACCAGCTTTGAACTTTTGTAGCTTCCGAGCCCACATGGCCTCTGAAGTGTTGTCAACTACAGAGCCCTGCGGCTTAAGTTTCGCAATCAGCAGGCCGAGTTTTTGAGAAACCATGTTGTTCGCAACCATCATGCGAACATATGACGCAAGCGGATACATCGCGCGTATGTATTTCGATCGACCAGTGAAGCCGAACGCAGCCGACGTCCACTGGATATAGATCGGATCTTCGTTCTGCGTGACGACGCCGCGCGACAGGTGATACACCTGATTATCGACGATGAAATGCCGCGGCTTGAGAAAGTCAGGCGATTGCGGATTTTGCGAGAGCGTCAGACTGCCGGCCGTATTGAGGGGATCGAATATTTGGAAGTAGATGTCAGGCGAAAGCCACTCATCATCTGTCAGAGGTCGATAGGTCGGTATACCTGGAACACCGACGCCAACGGCGGAAATGCCGTAGATCGCCGCAAGCCGCACCGCTTGGATAATCAACCGCGTCGCGCCTTGCTCGGCTAAGGATTTCCACTCCTTATCGAAAGCCTCTATCAGCTCCTCTTTCGGACCATCCTCGACGCTGATGACGCGCGGTCGATGAAACGCCATATAGATCGGCGCATCCACGATCCGCGCGCCAAGCGGATGATAGACATATATGATTTTACAATCTTCGTAGCTAGGCTCATATCCAGGCCCAATGCGCTCGATAAGAGTCCAAAGCGGGGAAGGATGGCTTTTGTCTACGGTGACCTCTCCCTGCTCGCCACTGGGTGATGACCGAGGCCAAAATAAATTCCAGCTCACCAGCCGCTCCCGTCCCCGAGACCCAGCGACAGGCCATAGGTGTAGCAGTCGAGCAGGTCATCGTGGCTCATCGGCAAGCCGGGGCGATAGCCAATGACCTGCGACATAAAATGGTTCCGCGTTGATCCGTTCCAGTTGACTGATTTGTTCGCAGCATATTCGGTAATCGCCACCAGACTGCTCGCGTGATAGCTCACCGTCGAGAGCGCGCGTTCGTCCTTGCCGACCGACGTAAGCTTCGTGTGGATCGCCTCGACCGGCATGCGCTGTCGGATCGCCTGCTGGATGAGAATGGTGCCGGCACTTGCATCCTCGACAAACGGACCGCGCGGCTCATATCGCGCTCGGCACTGATCCGATAGCTCCTGCATGCGGCGCAGCACGGACGGATACCAGTCGATCAGAAGATTGCCGGCTATGTGCACAACGTCCCAGTCGAGAACGTAGATTTTCCGATCGTGAAGCCGGTTCTTCGCGAAATAGACAACCGCCGTGCCGTCATGCTCGCGGCCTGACTTCATCGCCGTATCGATCGTCGCATATATGCGATCGATGGGCGACGGCATCGGAACCGCTTTGCCATTCACAAGCCACGCATCCTCGCTAAAGAAAGGCGCGCCTCGCCAATCGACGAATTCCGCAAGGATTTCCTGCTGATAGACGAGAGGCGGATATTCGAGCGGCAGCCGCTCAAGTTCATCCTCTTGAAGGAAAGGATTAGCCGTCGTCGGCGCGTGGTATTCAACCCAGCCTTTTTCCTCGCCGTTGCACGCGCGATAGAAAAGCTGATTCGCCTGTATCCCCTTCGGCGTGCCGGCCATGATCGCCACGCCGCCGCGGTCGATCAGCGTGGGGCGGATCGCCTGCTCCCATACCGGTGTGATCTCGCGAATAGCGAGCGTCGCCTCGTCGATAATCACCAGGTCGTAAACCCGTGACCGGCCGGCGTTCTCATCCCCGAGCGTCCAGAATTCAATGCCGCCGCCGCTCGCCAGCTCGATGCTCAGAAACGTTGCGCTGCGAGAGGTCGTCAAGGGAGCAAGGAGCCTAGCCAGTCGGTCGAACGATGGCCGATTGCGGCGGAAGTCTGGCCCGAACCATCCGACGCGCAGGCCGCTAGTGCGCTCGCCGGGGCGGCCTATCGCAGCCTTCGCCGCAATCCACTCCAGGACGGTCGATTTGCCAAAGCGGCGGCCGGCCCGGATGACGATTTTTTCGTGATGCCGGACAAGATCGACAATCTCGCGCTGCCCGGCGTGCAAGCCCGGCAGCCGAATTTCCGCCGCTCGCTGCGCATAGGCTGATATGGCACGCTCCTAGGAGACATGGCGCCGCTCATGCGTAACGCCAGCATACCAACCATGCAGCGAAAACTTTGACAAGTCAATGGTATACGAAGATGCTTTGAGAGATAGGTTTAAGTATCTGAAATTACGCGATTATGCGCCGCCTCGCGCATCAAGCACGCCTGCCAGTCCTTGCCAGTCGCGGCCAAGCCATACGCCAGGATGTTCCTAGCCCCTCTCCGATCCGCGCGCTAGCTCAATCACACATGCGACCCGATCCTGCACACGCCGGCACACACGCCCGGCGAAAGCGCTCATGATCTCGTCATCCCGCGGACGCAGCCCGATCATCACGGCCAGATCGACCAGACGGAAATTCCGCACCAACGCGCCCTCCAGAGTCTCGACCTGCGGCTGCGTCAAACGCGCGTGGATGGCCCTCACGCGCTCGGCGGCTTCCAACACCCGCTCCGACGGGGACCGCGGGCCTGGCGACGATCCCAACCCCTCTCCGGTGCCTGCCGTCACGCGCTCGGTAGTCTCGCAGTCGCGCGCATACCGCTCGCACCATGCTTCCGCCTCTGCAGGTAGCAGACCGAGCCGCACCAGCCGCGTGCCCCATCCTACGACGCGCCAAGGCCGCACCGCCTCGGCGTCGAAGCGGGCGCCATGCGCTTCCTCAATCTCGACGTGCGCCGCCAGGCCGGTTGGCACGGCCTCATGCACCGCGCTCACGCTGCGTCATCCGGCGGGGGCGCCTCAGCCTCGCGCGCCAGAAAGGCCATGCGTTACCTTGAATTTGGTCAGGCAGGCAT